>ERZ1026844.563-NODE-563-length-26519-cov-7.393591_pt1 | contig 26519 bp, 15 predicted proteins | sample MGYA00380152_ERZ1026844 | MGnify/ENA primary metagenome ERZ1026844 (study PRJEB33269, sample SAMEA4719788) | human gut metagenome | biome: human-associated habitat; feature: organic feature; material: feces | place: Cameroon | collected 2013-10 ... | reverse complement strand
TCGTTGCTGGAACGAGGTACGAGTGAACAGCAACATAATAATGAGCCTCGGGGAAAAAATACTAAATATGAAAGATAGACTATGAATGCAAAATTTTTTGACTTGAAGAAAGAAAAACAGGATCGGATGATGAATGCCGGTTTGAAGGTGTTTGCCACCTGCGGGTATAAAAAAGCGAGTACAGATGAGATTGTAGCAGAGGCCGGAATCAGTAAGGGGCTTTTGTTTCATTACTTTGAAAACAAAATCGGTCTGTATTCTTTTCTTTACGATTACAGTGTCCGTTATATGACTATGGAACTGGCAGCAGCGGTGGATAAGGGAGAAACCAATTTATTTGCCATTGCAAGAGGTATGGAGAACGCCAAGCTTCAGGTGCTCCGGGGTTATCCTTATATGCAGCAGTTCTTAAACACCGCGGTGTCGGAGAATGTGAGTGAAGCACTCCTTGCCACGGAAGTAAAGCGTGATGCCTATCAGGATACGATTGAACAGATCTATGCTCAGGCGGATTATCAACAATTTCCCGATGAGCAGTCCGGACATAAGGTTGCCAAAATGATCAAATATACCATCGATGGCTTGATGTCGGAACATATGAGGGAAGGCTCCTACAATCCGGAAATGCTCTACGAGGAAATCATGGAATATCTGGCAGTCTGTGAAAAACTGTTAGGACAATAATTCCTATTTGTCCATCTTGCAGGGAGCATCTGCGGGATAACCACCCCGGAGCTTCTCTTTCATCCGTTTCCACCTCTCTGTAAGCGTATAAGACCAGTGTATCGGAGCGGTATTTCTTTCACAGCTTAATTCTACGGAAAAATTCTATGGAAAAAGACGGGATTTTCTTGTCGGGACAGGGGAAGCGTGGTAAAATACCAACAGCAAAAATAACATTCTAATGATGGAGGAGAGAAATGAGTAAAGAAAAAACCACGATTGGCGCCGAACCCATTTACGATGCCACGAAACTGGGTACTTCCAAGATGATTATTCTTGGTATCCAGCACATGTTCGCCATGTTTGGTGCGACGATTCTCGTACCGGCACTGACCGGACTTAGTGTTTCCGCAACCCTGTTATTTGCAGGCTTAGGAACCCTGTTATTCCACTTGATCACCAAGAGAAAGGTTCCCGCATTTTTAGGTTCCTCTTTTGCATTTATCGGCGGCTATGCAGCCGTTGCTCCCATGATTGACGGGCAGCCTAACAAGGAAATGCTTCCTTACGCATGTTTCGGTGTTGCCTGTGCAGGTCTTGTTTATCTCATTCTTGCAGGTCTTATCAAAGCTTTTGGTTCCAGCAAGGTTATGAAATATTTCCCCCCGATTGTAACCGGTCCTATCATTATCGCTATCGGTCTTTCCCTTTCCCAGTCAGCAATCAACAGCTGTTCTGCAAACTGGTGGATTGCCATGGTTGCTATCGTAGTGATTGTAGTCTGCAACATCTGGGGTAAAGGAATGGTAAAGATTATCCCCATTATCCTGGGCGTAATTTCTTCCTATGTGGTAGCAGCAGTCTGCACTGCAGCAGGACTGATCACTGTTGAAAATGGTGGTGTGGATTTCCAGAAGATCCACGACGCCGCATGGATCGGCCTGCCGGTAAAATTCAGCGATACGGTATTTTCTGTATTCCAGAATCCCGACTGGGCACTTCTGGCAACCGCAGCAATCACCATCATCCCGATTTCTCTTGCAACTATCGTAGAGCATATTGGTGATATTTCCGCTATTTCTTCCACCGTTGGAAGAAACTATATCAAAGACCCCGGTTTACACCGTACGCTGCTGGGAGACGGTCTTGCCACCATACTAGCAGCACTGTTTGGAGCACCTGCCAACACCACCTACGGTGAGAACACCGGTGTACTGTCCCTGACCAAGGTTTATGACCCCCGCGTTATCCGTCTGGCAGCACTGTTTTCCATGATTTTCTCCTTCTCTCCGAAGATTGCAGCCATCATCGGATGCATGCCCGGAGCAACCACCGGCGGTGTTTCCCTGGTACTGTACGGTATGATTTCCGCAGTCGGTGTCCGCAACGTGGTGGAGAACCAGGTAGACTTCAGCAAGAGCCGTAACGTTATCATTGCAGCGCTCATTCTGGTATTGTCCATCGGTATCACCTACAGCGCAGCAGGCGCCATCAGTTTCCATGTAGGAGGCGCTAACGTATCCCTTAGCGGTCTGGCTGTTGGTTCTCTGGTTGGTATCCTCTTAAATGCCATCCTTCCCGGCAAAGATTATGTTTTTGCCGATGACGAGCCGAAGGACACGGGTGTGAATTTTGAGGTGTAAAAAAGACTGTCAATAAAAGTATAAGATAAAGAAAGAGAAAGCCGCGGAAAATGCTGTTGCATTTTCCGCGGCTTTCTTAACGGATCACTTCTTTTCCTTACACCATCATCCTCTTGGCATGGCACTTGTTGCAGATGCCATAGGTAGTTTCTGCGATGGTGAGGGTTCTGCCGCACACCCGGCATTTGGGGATGTAGCGGCGCTTGTTATTCTTCAAAAGCTCGGTGATGCGGGCCTCCGTGTCTGCCTTTTCTGACAGGACGAAATCCAAATCCATTTCCTTTCCCAGACGGTTGGAAAACTGGAAGTACAAATCCAGCTTCTTATAATAATTTTCCAGGGAAATCAGTTCATCGTGCCCGTAAATCTGCTCCGGCTTCTCCACGCACACATCCGCAGCGTAGGTCTTGCAATACTCCAGCCACTGGTCGATGACCTCGTTATTTTTCACATCAATGTTGCAGGTAATCATCCGGTAGATGGTATGCTTGTCCTCAAATCCCGCAATCTGTTCCTTGTGTTTTTCCAACAGATGATAGAGAAACAGCACATCCGTGGTTTCTACTTTCACAAAAGGCTCAGAAGGCTGGATGTTGCCCCATTCCTCGATAATGCGGTCAAGAGGCTCGCTGAGGTCGAGGAGTTCCGAGGGAAATCCCAGACGCGCCTGGGTAATGGGTTCCGTATCAGCGGTAAATGCCTTTCTCACATAGTCTAACATTTCCTGCCCGTGGGCATTCACATAGCCTGTGGGATAAAGCAGGTAGCGTCCGGCGCGTCCTGCAATCTGACGCACTTCCTTGCCATTTAAGGGACGGCGGCTTACCCCGTCAAATTTCTGGTCATCCATAAAAATAACCCGGCGGATGGGAAGGTTTACGCCCAGACCGATGGCATCGGTGGAAACCACCACATCCGTTTCTCCGGCAGTAAAAAGCTCTACCTGGCGCCGGCGTACCTCTGGGGGGAGATTTCCGTAAATCACACTGGCATGGAGACGGCGTCCACCACCCTGCTCGATTCGTCCCGCCAGACCCAGCACGGATTTTTTGGAAAAAACAATCAGAGCATCGCCTTTTTGCAAGTCATCGGGAAAGACGAAAGGTTTCTCCTCAAAGACCAGTTCGGTATGGCGGTGATGCTCCACAATCTCGTAGGAATCCCGGCAGCGTTTGATAATTTTTTCCAGAATGGGCAATGCCTCCGGGCTGAAACAGAGATGGATTTCCTCTGCCTTGATCCCCATGATGGCTTTCACCCAGGAATCTCCACGGGCAGAATCCTCCACAAACTGTGCCTCGTCAATGACAGCAATGTCATAATGTGCTTCGAAATCCAGCATTTCCACGGTGGCGGCATAAATGTTGCTGCCCGGCTCGTCAATCTGTTCTTCGCCGGTAAGGAGGGAACAGGGAATTCCCTCTTTATTCATTTTGTCGTAGATTTCCAGTGCCAGAAGGCGGAGAGGTCCTAAGTAGACACCATTTTCTGCGGTTTTTAGCCGCTCCAGGGCATCGTGGGTTTTGCCGGAATTGGTGGGTCCCATGTGAAGGATAAAGCGGCGTTTCATCGCCAGCACTTCGGGAAACTCATGCTCCGGGTCACGCTGAATCAGCTTTAACACCTGGTCGCGGATGAGACGGCTCTCAAATTCCTTGTATTTCTCCTGGATAGAGGCACCCCGGGTCAGCTGGGAGGGTGCGGCGCGGAAGGAGTCCAGCAGGGCATATACGGTGTCCCGGTTTTTCTCTGCCAGATACTGGGCGTCCCATCGGGCAAGCCAGGGAATCAGCGTCTCATTGATCTGGAAATAGCTGGCAGTGTCACCGGATACGCTGGCACAAATCCGGGCGTTGCTGATGGTTTTGTGTAAAGAGCCAAGCTCTGTCTCCGTGTAGGAGCCGTTCATCAGCTTCTGCTCCATTTCCGCAATCTGGGCGGTCAGCTTCTCACCGGAAATATATTTGCCTCCACCCAGATGCCGCTTGTTGGCGGGGATGGCGGCGTAGATTTTTTTATAAGCGGTGATAACCGAGAGGGTGAAAGGAGAGTCCTTTCTATCGGGAATACGCCGTTTTTCCTGGGAATAATCACCGGCTTTGCCCCTGTGGGCGCGGTGAAGGTTTCTGCTATTGCGATATGCCATATCCTATGTACCTGCCATTGTATTATTATTTCACAGGAATTCCTTCTTATGAAATGATAAAGTATGCGATGCCGCATACCGGAAATTTGAACCTATAAAATCATCATACTGGAAAACATGGAATTTCACAAGAAAAACCGGAATTTATTGTGCGGACTCAACGGGCTCTGTTATACTGGAAAGGAAAAGTGAAAAAAAGGAGTAACGCCATGGGACTGCAATTTTATTTTGGAGCCAGCGGCTCTGGAAAAAGCGAACAGGTTTGTCGGGAAATACTGGAGGAGGCGGCACTCTGCCCCCAGAAAAATTTTCTGTTGATTGTGCCTGACCAGTTTACCATGCAAACCCAGAAGGACATGGTGTTAAAGTCCGCCGGGCATGGAATCTTAAACATTGATGTGCTGAGCTTTGGGCGTCTGACCTACCGCATTTTTGACGAGGTGGGCGGGGACGATTTGCCGGTGCTGGACGATACGGGCAAAAGTCTGGTACTTCGTAAAGTGGCGGCGGATGTGGCGCAGGAATTGCCTGTGATTGGAAAAAATCTGAACAAAATCGGCTATGTCCATGAGGTCAAATCTGCCATCTCCGAATTTATGCAGTATGGAGTGTCCGTGGAGCAGCTGCAGAACATGATTGGACAGACCGGGCGCAGAGGGGCACTGCAGAGTAAATTGCAGGATTTGTCGGTTCTGTATGAAAAATTCTCCGGTTATATCCGGGAAAAATATATGACCACCGAGGAGACGCTGGAGCGGCTCTGCCGGGTGCTGCCCAAATCCAGACTGGTGCAGGGAAGTGTGGTGGTTTTTGATGGATTTACGGGATTTACCCCCATTCAGAACTATGTCATCGCTACCCTGACCCAGCTTGCGGAGCGGGTGATTGTGACGCTGGACATGGACGAGGGGGATGACCCTTACCAGGTGACTGGGGAGCAGAAACTATTCTACCTCAGCTCCAAGGCGGTGACGGCACTGGAGCGTCTGGTGGCGGAGCAGGGACTTGACCGGGAAAAGGACGTGTTTCTGGAGCGGAAAAAGGGAAAGGTGGCACGTTTTGAGGACAACCCGGAACTGGCGCATCTGGAGCGTTATCTGTTCCGTTTCCCCATGAAACCCTATGAAAAAGGAGTGGAGCGGATTGGCATTTATGAGGCATCCACCCCGAAGGAGGAGGTACACCAGACCTGTCTGAAAATCCACCGGCTGGTGCGGGAGGAAGGATACGAGTACCGTCAGATTGCAGTGGTGACAGGAAATCTGGAAGCTTATGCCCAGGAGGTGCGGGAGCAGTTTGCACGGTTTGGCATTCCGGTGTTTGTGGATCAGACCAGAGGAATTTTGTTAAACCCTTTTATCGAACTGATACGCGCTGCTTTGCAGATGCTCATTAAGGATTTTTCCTACGAGACGGTTTTTCACTATCTGCGGTGCGGACTTACCGGCTTTATCCCGGAGGAAGTGGATGTACTGGAACGGTATATCCTTGCCTTTGGCATCTGGGGAAAGAGAGCTTACGGCAAGCAGTTTGTCCGCAGAAATGCGGCAAGCGAGGAGATTATCAAAGAACTGGAAACCGTCAATGTCCTGCGGGAGCGGTTGATGGAGGAGCTTGCCCCGTTGCTGGAGCCGGGAGAGACCGCCCAGGACTACGGCACAGCTCTCTATCATTTTCTGGAACAGAATCAAGTGCAGAAACGGCTGGCAGCCTATGAAACCCGGTTTCAGGAGACAGACCCGGTGCGGGCGATGGAATACGGACAGATTTACCGCCTGGTGATGGATTTGCTTGACCAGATTGTGGGACTTCTGGGCACAGAGTCCATGAACCTGCAGGAGTTTTACGAGATTCTGGATGCGGGCTTTGGAGAGATTGAGGTGGGAACCATTCCCCAGAATGTAGACCGCGTGGTGGTAGGCGACATGGAGCGTACCCGTCTGAAACAGATTCGCACCCTGTTTTTCCTGGGAGTGAATGATGGCAATATCCCGAAAAATACATCCAGTGGTGGCATTTTATCCGATATTGACCGAGAGTTTCTGGAGCAGGTGGCACCGGATATGGAACTGGCTCCTACCCCCCGGAAACAGATGTATATTCAGAAACTTTACCTCTATATGAATATGACCAAACCCACGGACAAGCTGTTTCTATCCTATGCCAAGGTAAGTGGGGAAGGAAAATCCCTGCGTCCTGCTTACCTTATTGCCATTATGAAAAGTCTTTTCCCTGCGCTTAACGTGGAACACCCGGAGGAGCAGGGGTGGGAAGCACAGCTTTACAATTACGAGGATGGGCTGGATTTATTGGCGGCAGGCCTGCGGCAATACGCCGATGGCAGAGGAAAAGAGGAGATGCCCCTGCTGGGCAGTCTGTACGGTGGAGCAGAGAACTCCATGGGTGGTCTTTATGACTGTCTGGAACAGGCGGCGTTTTTTGCCCATCAGGACAGAAAGCTTGCCAGAGCCACGGCGAAACTGCTGTATGGACAGATTCTGCAAAACAGCGTGAGCCGTCTGGAGCAGTTTGCCTCCTGCGAGTACGCCCATTTTCTCCAATATGGCTTACAGCTTTCCGAGAGGGAAGAATACGAGTTTGAGGCATCCGACCTGGGAACGATATTTCATGGAATCCTGGAGATTTTCGGACACAAGGTGGAGGAACACGGCAGTACCTGGCTCACCTTTACCCCGGAGGAGGCAGCATTGTGGGTGCATGAGGCGATTGAGGAATTCGCGGTCAATTACGGGGAGAGCATCCTCTACAGCAGTGCCCGCAGGGAGTATGTGCTGACCCGGATGGAGCGGGTGATGGGCAGAACGGTACGGACTTTGCAGCACCAGCTGCAGAAGGGCGTCTTTACTCCCAGCCAGTTTGAGATGAAATTTACCAGGACGGACACCCTTGCCGATGTGGATGTGAGCCTTTCTGCTCAGGAAAAAATGGAACTCACCGGACGGATTGACCGGGTAGATACCGTTGAAACTTCGGACAAAGTTTATGTGAAGGTACTGGACTACAAATCCGGGCGCAAGCAGTTGGATTTGGTTTCCGTCTATTATGGCTTGCAGCTCCAGCTGGTGGTGTACCTCAATGCCGCAATGGAGAAGGAGAAAACCAGGCATCCGGGGCAGGAGGTGGTGCCTGCCGGAATTCTGTACTACCGCATGGCAGACCCGCTGGTGGAGGAAAGCGGCGAGAGCGAGGAGCAAATCCGCAACGAGATTTTCGGGCAGCTGCGCACGGTGGGACTTTTGAATGAGTCGGAGGAGGTTCTCCGGCTGATGGATAAGGACAGCACCTCCAAGTCCGATGTCATTCCCGTGGAATGGAAAAAGGATGGCTCCCTCAGTGCCCGTTCCCAAGTGGCAACTGAGGAACAAATCCAGCAGATTTCAAATTATGTAAACCAGAAAATCAAGCATATCGGAGCCGGTATTTTAAGGGGAGAGATGGCGTTAAATCCTTATGAAAAGGGGCAGCAGTCCTCCTGCACCTATTGCAGCTACAAAAATGTGTGCGGCTTTGACAGGCAGATGCCGGGAATGGCGATGCGGCAGCTGGAAGAGCTCACCGAGGAACAGGTGTATGAAAAAATGACAGAGGCAGAATGGAAGGGAGAGGCGTAATGCAGTTTACAGAGGAACAGCAACAGGTAATTGATTCCCGCGGGGAAAATCTGCTGGTGTCGGCGGCGGCGGGCAGTGGTAAGACGGCGGTTCTGGTAGAGCGGATTTTGCAGCGCATCCTGGAAGAAACGGAACCGGTGGACATCGACCGGATGTTGATTGTGACCTTTACCAACGCGGCGGCGGCAGAAATGCGGGAGCGAATCAGCCTCGCCATCAGCAAAGCGCTGGAGGAACATCCCGACAGTGTCCATTTGCAACGTCAGTCCACGCTGGTACACAGCGCCCAGATTATGACCATTGACAGTTTCTGCCTGTTTATCATCCGCAACAATTTTAACGATATCGGCTTAGACCCGGCGTTCCGCGTGGCGGACGAGGGTGAGGTGCGCCTTTTGGAGGAGGACACCATGGCGCAGCTTTTGGAGGAGGAATTTGCCGAAGGGCGGGACCCCTTTTTAAACTGCGTGGAGACCTACAGCACCAACGGGCGGGAACAGGCGTTGGAGGAATGTATCAGCGGACTCTACCACTATGCCCTCAGCGACCCTTTCCCGGAGGTGTGGCTGGAGCGTTGTAAAAAAGACTATGAAATCCACACGGTAGAGGAACTGGAACAGAGCAGCTTTGCCCATCTTGCAAAAGAGCTTGGGGCGCTGACCGTAGCCGGATGCCGGGAGCAGATCCAGGCGGCACTGGCGCTTTGCAACCGCCCGGATGGACCCTATATGTACGGGGAGGCGTTGGAACAGGATTTGGAACTGCTGGAGCGCCTGGGAAAAAGCGATTCTGTGGGAACCTGGCACTCTACTCTGGGTGGCATGGCGTTTAAAACCCTTTCTTCCAAAAAGGATTCCTCGGTGAATCCGGGACTGCGGGAGCAGGCGAAGGAACTGCGGAACCAGTGCAAGGCATCCTTGCAGGATTTGCGGGACAAATACTTTGCCAAAGAGCCGGAACAGGTGGTGGAGCAGTGCGAGTTGTGCAGTCCCGCGGTGAGGGAACTGTTGGACTTAAGCCTGAAATTCAAGACGGCGATGGATGCGAAAAAGCGGGAACGCGGCATCCTGGATTTCAGCGACATGGAGCATCTGGCACTGGAAATCCTGGTGGAACGGAAGGAGACAGAGGGGGGAACGGTGGAAATCCTGCCCTCCAAAACCGCGGAGGACTACCGGGATTTCTACGAGGAAATCATGATTGACGAGTACCAGGACTCCAACCTGGTGCAGGAATATCTCCTTGGCAGCATCGCCAAAGAGAACAACCGGTTCATGGTGGGGGATGTGAAACAGAGCATTTACAAATTCCGCCAGGCAAGACCGGAACTCTTTCTGGAAAAAATGAAGGTTTATGGCGCGGCGGAGGAAACAAGCCAGAATCGGATGATTAGTTTACATAAGAATTTCCGCAGCAGGGCAGAGGTATTGGATGCCGTGAATTTCTGTTTTGACAAAATCATGGCGCCTGCGGTGGGAGGCATCGATTACACCGAGGCGGAGGCACTGTATCTGGGAGCCGGCTATCCCGAAGAAACGGAGGCTGAAACCTACGCCACCGAGGTGCTTCTGGTGCCTAAGGCATCGGAGGAAGAACAGGAGGATTTGGACAGCCGGGAAAAAGAGGCGGCGGTTATTGCGGGAAAAATCCGAGAGATGGTGGGGCATTTCCCGGTGACGGACAAGGAGACGGGGGAGCTGCGCCCTGCCAGGTATCGGGATATGGTGCTTTTGCTCCGCAGTGGCACCGGCTACGAGGATGCCCTGCGCACCATTCTGGAGCAGGAGGGGATTCCTGCCTACATCACCAGCAAGACCGGCTATTTTATGACCACGGAAATCCGTACCATTTTGCAGGTGCTTCGGGTGTGGGATAATCCTTTACAGGACATTCCGCTGTATGGCGTGCTGACCTCTGTGTTTGCCGGTTTTTCCGAGGAGGAGATTGCCCGGATTCGCGGCATCACCACACCGCCGAAGGGACGGCGTAAGGTGGCTTTGTACGAAAGCCTGAAACGCTATGTGGAACTGGGAGAGGAAACCGGAGCAGAGGCAGAGAAGGAAAACGGGGACAGAGAATCAGCAGATACCGGAGCGGTAAGTGGAGAGCAGACGGGTGCGGCATGGAATCCAGAACTGGCAGAAAAAGTGACAGAGTTCTTAAACTGGCTGGCACTGTGGCGGGAACGCACCACCTACATGCCCATCCATGAATTATTACAGACCCTGTTCCGGGAAAGCCACTATCTCCAATATGTGACGGCTTTGCCTGCGGGGGAGAAACGCCGTGCCAATGTGGAACTTCTCATGGAGAAAGCCAACGCCTTTGAGAAAACCAGCTTTTACGGGCTGTTCCATTTCATCCGCTATCTGGAAAAAATCGAGAAGTACCAGGTGGACTACGGCGAGGCGGAGATATTGGACGAAAATGCGGATTTGGTTCGCATTATGACCATCCATAAAAGTAAGGGACTGGAATTTCCCATCTGTTTCGTGGCGGGACTTTCCAAGCGGTTCAACCTGCGGGACACCACGAAAATGCTCCTCACCGACCCGGACATGGGAGTGGGAACGGACGCGGTGGATTTGGAGCGGCGCACCTTCCAGAAAACGATGCGGAAATCGGTAATGGCGGCGAAAATGCAGATAGACTCCCTGGGGGAGGAACTCCGGGTACTGTATGTGGCGATGACCCGTGCCAAAGAAAAGCTGATTCTCACCGGAATCGTGGAGGGGCAGGACAAGTGGAAAAAGCAGCTTGCCAAAGCAGTACAGGGAGCGGAAACGGAAGGAAAATTGAACTTTCAGACCCTGACGAAGGCATCCTGCTTTCTGGATTATCTGCTTCCGGTGCTTTGCACCCATCCCGCCTTTGCAGGGATTTTGCAGGAGGCAGAGCTGGAACTGCCCGGTGGTGCTGTCACGGAGGATGGAGCATTTCCCAAACTTACCGTGAAAGTGATGGATATGCCGGAGCTTGCCGCTCAGGAAGTGAACCGGGAACTGACCCGGCTGGAAGAACGGACAGCCTTGCAGGATGTGGTCCGTGGGAAAACAGAATTATCCGGACAGGAACAGCAGCTATTAGAACAACTGCGTACCCGCTTTGCCTGGAATTACCCCCATGCGAATCTTGCCAAACTTTATACCAAAACCACGGTATCGGAATTGAAAAAGGCGGCAATGTCTGCGCTGGCAGAAAAGGAGGACGAGTCCTTCCATGCCTTCAAAGAGGAAGAAATCGTTCCCTATGTGCCCGGATTTATGCGGCAAGAGGAGAAGGTAAGCGGCACCACCAGAGGAAGTGCCTTCCATAAGGTGCTGGAGCTGCTGCCTCTTACGGATTTTCTGGAATTGATGGAGCAGGGGGATTTACAGAAACTGCAGGCAGCGGTGGTACAGACGATGGATGCATTGGCGACGGATGGAAAGTTGACCAGAGAGTTCCGGGAGGCGGTGAATCCCGGAAAAATTGCTCATTTTCTCCAAAGCAGACTGGCATTGCGCATGGCACAGGCGCAGAAACGGGGACAGCTTTACCGGGAGCAGCCCTTTGTGCTTGGTGTCCCAGCAGACCGCCTGGGGGCAGAATTTCCCCATGAGGAGATGGTGCTGGTACAGGGAATCATCGATGTGTGCTTTGAAGAAGATGGAAAAATGATTCTCGCCGACTACAAGACGGATGTGGTGGAGCAGCCGGTGGAACTGGTGGAACGCTACCGCACCCAGCTTGCCTACTATACGGAGGCACTGGAACGCCTGATGGACAAAGAAGTGGCAGAGCAGATTATCTATTCCTTTCATTTTGAGAAGGAGATTTTGCTGTAACGGACGAATCTTAGCATCTCCACCTTCTGGGATTCCTTTAAAATGCAGGGGAAACCTATAAGCGTGGACATGCTGGGATTCTTATGGGCTGCTTGGAGTCCAATGAAACGATGCCTTACCCATAAGGACAGATTTATGGCGACTTTTATAGGTCTTCAAAAGGACATTTGGGCTGGAAATAGCGGATTTTTTTGCAAATTTGACTCATAAGAATGGCACTACCTGGTACTTATAGGTAGAGGTTGCGCAATTCTTCCAGAAAAACACCCATAAGATACGATCTTTATCATGGCTTATGGGTTTCAAAGAACATTATAAGCTTTTTTTACGGCTTAAGAATGATGTTTTATTTGATGATCATCAAATAAAATGTCATTTTTCTGATACACCGGAATAGCTTGACAGCTCCACCTATGTTTTGTATAGTAGGGAAGAACCAATACTTGCTGGGGGTGCTACGGCTGAGATTTTACCCTTATCATCTGACCCGGATAATACCGGCGTAGAGAAGCAGTCTCAAATTACTGTATAGTGGCAGGGTGTAATAAAGATGTCACTATGCGTATAGAAAGCCTACAGAGAATTTGCATTGCAGATTCTCCAGAGCTGCTGACATACAGTAGCCTGCACTCCTCCGGTATGATGTTCAATAATCATATTCCAGGAGGATTTTTTTATGCAAAAGATCAAGACCAAACCAATCGTATTTTCCGCCATGGCTATTGCACTGGCAACCGTAATTGCTACGGTTATCAAACTGCCCAGCCTGCCCAATGGTGGTTCGGTAACTCTGTTCAGTATGCTGATTATCTGTCTGGTAGGCTACTGGTACGGACCCGTAACCGGCATCATTGCCGCAGTGGCTTATGGTGTGTTACAGTTTATCACAGGCCCCTATGTGGTACATCCGCTCCAGGTACTGTTGGACTATCCGCTGGCATTCGGCGCACTGGGACTGTCCGGTTTCTTCTATAAAAAGAAAAACGGTCTGGTTATCGGCTACATCGTAGGTGTATGCGGACGTTTCGTGATGCACATGATTTCCGGTCTGATTTTTTACACCGAGTATGTAGGAGATGCCCATGGAAACCTGGTAGCAATCTGGGGTTCCACTGTATACAATATGAGTTATATTGTGCCGGAGATGGTGCTGACTCTGATTCTGCTGGCAATTCCTGCAGTAAGAAAAGCGATGGAGCGCATCAAACAGATGGCGACAGAATAACACATAGGATTTGACAAAGTAAATCCACTCCGTTAAAATAGCATTGTTCATCGGAGGCAATCATTCATAATTAAGAAAGGTAGCCGGATAAGATGCAGGCTGAGATGCCTGTGCCTTATCCGGCTTTTTGCAAAAGACCCGGAGGTGGTTCTGGCATCTGCCCAGTACCTAAACCCTATGCCATCGACTGTCTGCTCACCTCCTTCCTGTTCTTCCTTTGTACAAATCGTGCTGTGTATGGTATATTTGATTTATATGGAAAGAAAGAGAAAGGGCAGAGAATGATGTTTTCCTATATTTTATTTGATTTGGACGGCACCCTCACCGACCCGAAAAAGGGAATCTGCACCTGTGTCCAGTACGCCCTTCACAAAATGGGAACGGAGGAGCCGGATCTGGACAAGCTGGAGCCCTATATCGGGCCGCCGCTGCTGGACAGCTTTATGGAATTCCACGGGATGACCGAGGAGCAGGGACTTTTGGCAATCCAGTATTACCGGGAGCGGTTCAAGGACACCGGCATTTTTGAAAATGAGAGGTATCCGGGAGCGGAACAGATGCTTGCCGCCTGCAAAGCCACAGGAGCGGCACTAGCGATTGCCTCCAGCAAACCCGGCGTCTTTGTGAGACGGATTCTGGAGCACTTCCATATTGCCACCTACTTTGATGTGGTGGTGGGAAGTGAGTTAGATGGAACCCGCGGCAGAAAAGAGGAAGTGGTGGAGGAGGCTCTGCGCCAGCTCCACGAACTGCGGGGAGAGAAACTCACCAGAGAAAATACGGCGATGGTGGGCGACCGGAAGTTTGACATCCGGGGAGCGAAAGAAAACGGCATCGTGGCAGTGGGCGTTTCCTTTGGTTATGCACCACAGGGAGAACTGGAGGCAGAGGGCGCGGACTTTATCGCCGACACCATGGAGCAGCTGCAGGATTATCTGACGAAGGGAAAGTAGGAAGGGTATGAAAAACGAATCGACAACCTTACTGGAAATCTGCTGTGGCTGTCTGGAGGATGCACTGGTGGCAGACGAGGCAGGGGCAGACAGGATTGAATTAAACAGCGCTTTGTATCTGGGAGGGCTGACCCCTTCCATGGCAACTCTGCAGGCAGTCAAGGAAGGCTGTTCCCTCCCGGTGGTGGCAATGGTGCGCCACAGAGGGGGCGGTTTCTGCTATGGGGAGACGGAATATAAACTGATGTTAAAAGAGGCAGAGCTGTTATTGCAAAACGGGGCGGATGGACTTGCCTTCGGCTTTTTGCAGGAGGACAGAAACCTGGATGTGGAACGGACGAAAGCCTTCGTGGAACTTATTCATTCTCAGGGAAAAGAGGCAGTATTCCATCGAGCCATCGACTGCGTGCCGGATATGGAGCAGGCATTGGAAAAGCTGATTGGCTGCGGCGTGGACAGAGTACTCACCAGCGGAGGAAAAGCCACTGCCTGGGAAGGCCGGGAACTGCTGGCAAAGCTCCAGAAACAGTACGGAGAAGAAATCCAGATACTTCCGGGAAGCGGACTGCGGAAGGAAAATGCCGCAGGATTCGTGAGACAGACGGGGGTACATCAGATCCACAGCTCCTGCCGTGGCTGGAAACGGGACAATACCGGCGTGACGGAAAGTGTGTCCTTTGCCTACTGTCCGGGGGAGCATGCCTCGGACTATGAGGTGGTGAGCCGGGAGGAAGTGGAGGCACTCCGCAGAGTGTTGTGATTTATGACACATAGGTCAGTTTGCACAACTGGTAAGAGTGGCAACCATGTGTTATAGAAAGGTTTTACCATGAAATTCACAGGAAAAAATAAACAGCGCCCTGCTCTTTCCGAGGAGCTGCAGACACTGGCGAGGTGGCGCAGGAAAAATTATATAGGAACGGCACTCTTTGCCGTGGTGTTCAGCATCTTCTTAAACCAGCTTTTTGTCCTGGGACATCTGACGGAGCTTTCCCCTAAATACACGGCGGTGGCAAGCAAGCAGTTCAGCGTTCCTCTGGGACTGGGCTTGTTTTTGTACGGCGTATGTTCTCCCATTGTGGAGGAACTGATTTTCCGTGGACTGGTACAGCGGGGGCTGAACCGCCTGTTTGCCCCCCTTCAAAAGGGCGTCTATCTATCGGTACTGGTGACCGCCCTGCTCTTTGCCATCTATCACGGCAATCTGGCGCAGGCGATGTTTGCCTTTCCCATGGGAATTCTTATCGGACTGTCCTATGTCCGGCTGTTGTCCATTTACGCACCCATTGTCTTTCATGTCTGCGCGAATGTCACCACCTTGATTGCCGGGGGCATTTTCGGATTCCCGGAGGGCTGGAAAGGGGGCTTAAATTGTGTGCTTTTCGCCACAATTTGTCTCATCATCCTCTGGTGGCAGGCGGATAAAGAAAAAATCACTAAAAAGTTAAAAGGAAAACGGGGATAAGTTGCGTGGAACAACCGGTTTTCAAAGATGCAATAGCAGAAAGAAAACTGAAAAATACAAAGAAAACAAACAAAAGTCAGATTATTAGACAACTCACAGGAAAAAACCTATTTACAAAGGAATAAAAAGAGGTGTATAGTATACACGAAGGTCACAAAGGCGTGCGTTCGCATGTCCTTTGTGACCTTCTTTTTTAAGTAAGGAGGACAGTGTGAAAATTAAGCTTGATAGCTTACTTTTCACACAGCTATTTGTGTCGCGGGCGCCACAAAATAGCCCTTATCGCAGAACCAAATCTGAAATTTGATTCGCGATTCCTCCGACGCAAAAAGCGTCTGCGGAATGGAGGAATATTATGTTTGATGTAAAGAGAGAAGTTCCCCAGGCTCCCTTATATCGGGAATCCTTTGAACATGATAACTGTGGTATCGGTGCCTGCGTCAACATTAAGGGTCAAAAGAGTCGTGAGACGGTGGAAAACGCCCTGAAAATTGTGGAAAATCTGGAGCATCGTGCCGGTAAGGATGCCGAGGGAAAAACCGGTGACGGCGTGGGTATTCTGACACAGATTCCCCATAAATTTTTCCAGAAAGTAACGAAGCCCTTGGGAATCGAACTGGGTGGAGAGAGAGAGTACGGTGCAGGTATGTTTTTCTTCCCTCAGGATGAACTGAAACGCAACCAGGCGAAAAAGATGTTTGAAATCATCGTACAGAAGGAAGGACTGGATTTTCTGGGCTGGCGTGAAGTGCCAACCATCCCCTCTGTGCTGGGCCACAAGGCAGTGGAGTGCATGCCCTGTATCATGCAGGGATTTGTGAAAAAGCCTGCTAAAGTGGCAAAAGGTCTGGACTTCGATCGAATGTTATACATCGTGCGGAGAGTCTTTGAACAGTCCTCCGAGGACACCTATGTGGTTTCCCTTTCCAGCCGTACCATTGTATACAAAGGAATGTTCCTGGTGGGACAGCTCCGTACCTTTTTCTCCGATTTACAGGATAAAGACTATGAGTCGGCGATTGCCATTGTACATTCCCGGTTCTCTACCAATACCAACCCCAGTTGGGAACGTGCCCATCCCAACCGTTTCATCGTACACAACGGTGAGATCAACACCATCCGCGGCAACGCCGACAAGATGTTAGCCCGTGAGGAAAACATGGAATCCGAGCATTTAAAGGGCGAGCTTTCCAGAGTGCTTCCGGTGGTCAACACCTCCGGTTCCGACTCTGCGATGCTGGATAACACCCTGGAATTTTTGGTCATGAGTGGCATGGATCTGCCCCTGGCAGTGATGATTACCATTCCCGAACCCTGGGCAAACAACAAAACCATGTCCCAGAAGAAAAAGGATTTCTACCAATACTATGCAACCATGATGGAGCCATGGGATGGCCCCGCCTCCATTCTTTTTTCCGATGGAGATGTGATGGGTGCGGTACTTGACCGTAACGGTCTGCGCCCTTCCCGCTACATGATTACCGATGACGATACCCTGATTCTTTCCTCCGAGGTAGGAGTCCTGCCCATTGACCCAACTAAAGTTGTGGTAAAAGAAAGACTCCGTCCCGGCAAAATGCTCCTGGTGGACACTGTGCAGGGCAGAGTGATTGGGGATGACGAGTTAAAAGAGCGTTATGCCAGCAGACAGCCCTACGGCGAGTGGATTGACAGCAATATGGTCAACCTGAAGGACTTAAAGATTCCCAACCAGCGTGTACCGGAGCTGACCTACGAGGAGCGCCAGCGCCTGCAAAAAGCCTTCGGCTACACCTACGAGGAAATGAAAGCCAGCATCCTTCCCATGGCAAAGAACGGAACAGAGGCTATCGCCGCTATGGGTGTGGACACTCCCATTCCCGTGCTGAGCAAAAGCTACCATCCTTTGTTCCATTACTTCAAACAGCTTTTTGCCCAGGTAACCAACCCGCCCATCGATGCCATCCGTGAGGAAGTGGTTACCAGCACCACCGTTTACATTGGAACCGATGGAAACCTGTTGGAGGAGATGCCGAAAAACTGCAACGTTTTGAAGGTACGCAATCCCATTCTTACCAACACGGATTTGATGAAGATAAAAAATATGAAGGCAGAGGGCTTTAAGATAGAAGTGATTCCCATCATTTACTACACCGGAACCAGCATGGAGAAAGCCATCGACCGCCTCTTTGTGGAGGTGGACCGGGCATACCGTGACGGCGTGAATATTATCATCCTCTCCGACCGGGGCGTAGATGAAAACCATGTGGCAATCCCTTCCCTCTTAGCGGTTTCGGCCCTGCAGCAGCACCTGGTTACCACCAAAAAGCGTACCAGCGTGGCAATGATTGTGGAGTCCGGCGAACCCCGTGAGGTTCACGATTTCGCAACCCTGTTAGGCTACGGTGCCTGTGCCGTCAACCCTTACCTTGCACTGGATACCATCAAGGAACTGATTGACAGTCACATGCTGGATAAAGATTACTATGCCGCTGTGGACGATTACAACAGTGCCGTCCTTCACGGCATCGTAAAAATTGCCTCTAAGATGGGTATTTCCACCATTCAGTCCTACGAGGGCGCGAAAATTTTCGAGGCAATCGGCATCAGCTCCGAGGTCATTGACAAATATTTCACCGGCACGGTAAGCCGTGTAGGAGGCATTACCTTAAAGGATATTTCCAAACAGGTGGAGGAGCTGCACACCCACGCCTTTGACCCTCTGGGGCTGGATGTGGATTTGACTCTGGACAGCGTGGGACATCACCAGATGCGCAGCGGTGCAGACGAGCATCTTTACAATCCTGCCACCATCCATCTCCTCCAGGAGTCCACAAAGCGTGGGGATTATGAGATGTTTAAGGAGTACACCGCTCTGGTCAACGATGAGGATTCCATCAAGAACCTCCGTGGGCTGCTAGACTTTAACTACCCAAAAAAAGGCGTGCCCATTGAGGAAGTGGAGAGTGTGGACAAGATTGTGCGCCGGTTCAAGACCGGAGCCATGTCCTACGGTTCCATCTCCAAGGAGGCACATGAGACACTGGCAATCGCCATGAATAACCTTCATGGAAAATCCAACACCGGTGAAGGCGGCGAGGACATTGAACGTCTCACCGTCGGACCGGACGGACTCAACAAATGCTCTGCCATCAAGCAGGTGGCATCCGGACGATTCGGCGTTACCAGCCGCTATCTGGTAAGCGCACAGGAAATTCAGATTAAAATGGCACAGGGAGCGAAACCCGGTGAGGGCGGACATCTTCCCAGCGGAAAGGTCTATCCCTGGGTGGCAAAGACCCGTCACTCCACACCCGGCGTCGGTCTGATTTCTCCCCCGCCTCACCACGATATTTATTCCATCGAGGATTTGGCACAGCTGATCTTCGATTTGAAAAATGCCAATAAAGCGGCGGACATTTCCGTAAAACTGGTATCGGAGGCTGGCGTTGGTACCGTTGCCGCCGGTGTAGCCAAAGCGGGAGCACAGGTCATTCTGGTGTCCGGCTACGATGGAGGTACCGGTGCAGCACCCAGAAACTCCATCCACAATGCAGGACTTCCCTGGGAGCTGGGACTGGCAGAAACCCACCAGACACTGATTCAGAATGGACTGCGGAACAAAGTCCGCATCGAGACCGATGGTAAGCTGATGAGTGGACGGGATGTGGCAATCGCCGCCATCTTAGGTGCCGAGGAATTTGGCTTTGCCACCGCACCCCTGGTAACCATGGGCTGTGTGATGATGCGTGTCTGCAATCTGGATACCTGCCCGGTGGGTGTGGCAACCCAGAACCCGGAACTGCGCAAGCGGTTCCGCGGCAAACCGGAATATGTGGAAAACTTTATGAAATTTATCGCACAGGAGCTGCGGGAATACATGGCAGCACTGGGCGTGCGTACCGTAGATGAACTGGTCGGTCATACCGAGCTTCTGAAGAGGAAGGAAAATCTGAACGACAGACAGAAGGAAATGGACTTACACCAGATTCTGGATAACCCCTACGAGGGAATGAAACAGAAATTTACCTTTGACCCGAAACAGGTTTACGACTTCAAGCTGGAGAACACCCTGGATGAAAAGGTACTGTTAAAGCAGTTAGACAAGGCCATCTCCGCGAAACAGAAACGCAGCATCGAGGTGGATGTAACGAACACCGACCGTGCCTTTGGCACCATCCTCGGTTCCGAAATCACCAGACGCCTGGGGGATGATGTGGAGGAGGATACCTACCGGGTGCTGTGTAACGGTGCCGGCGGTCAGTCCTTCGGAGCCTTTATCCCGAAAGGTCTCACGTTGGAACTGGTAGGTGACAGTAACGACTACTTCGGAAAAGGACTTTCCGGCGGTAAGCTGATTGTGTACCCTCCCAAGGGCAGCAGGTTTAAACAGGATGAAAACATCATCATCGGCAACGTGGCACTCTACGGCGCCACCAGCGGAAAAGCCTTTATCAACGGTGTGGCAGGAGAGCGTTTCTGCGTGAGAAACTCCGGCGCCATTGCGGTGGTAGAGGGCGTGGGCGACCACGGCTGTGAGTACATGACCGGAGGACGTGTGGTAGTCCTTGGCCAGACCGGTAAAAATTTTGCTGCAGGCATGAGCGGCGGTATCGCTTACGTGCTGGACGAAGACAACGATTTGTATACCAGACTCAACAAGGAAATGGTTTCTTCCTATGAGATTACCTCCAAGTACGATGTGCTGGAGTTAAAGGATATGATGAAAGAGCATGTGGCGCTGACCAACTCTGAAAAGGGAAAGAAAATTCTGGATAACTTCGGAGAGTATCTTCCCAGGTTCAAAAAGATTATCCCCCATGACTATGAGCGGATGCTGCGTTTGATTGTACAGATGGAGGAGAAAGGCTTGAGCGCCGAGCAGGCTCAAATCGAGGCTTTCTATGCCAATAAAGCACAATAGCCCGGAAAGGTAAGGTTACGAATATGGGAAAACCGACAGGATTTTTAGATTACGAGCGTGAGGTTTCCACAGCAGTGAAACCCTTAAAGCGCATAAAAAATTTTAACGAATTTCACGAACATCTTCCCATGGAGCAGCAGCGGCTCCAGGGCGCGAGATGTATGGATTGCGGGGTACCGTTTTGTCAGTCCGGCATGACCCTTTGCGGCATGACCAGTGGCTGTCCCCTCCATAATCTGGTGCCGGAGTGGAACGATCTGGTTTATACCGGCAATCTCCACGAAGCCTACAACCGCCTCCATAAAACCAACAACTTTCCGGAGTTTACCTCCAGAGTCTGTCCGGCACTGTGCGAAAATGCCTGTACCTGCGGCTTAAACGGCGACCCGGTGGCAACGAAGGAAAATGAATATGCCATTATTGAAAATGCCTATAAAAAGGGCTATGCGGCAGCCAAACCGCCCAAGGTACGCACCGGCAAAACCGTGGCGGTTATCGGAAGTGGTCCCTCCGGGCTGGCAGTGGCAGACCAGTTGAACCGCAGAGGGCATCTGGTTACGGTCTTTGAGCGCTCCGACAGAATTGGGGGTCTGCTGATGTACGGCATCCCCAATATGAAACTGGAGAAACACATCATTGACCGAAAGATTGATATCATGAAAGAGGAAGGGGTCATTTTTGTCACCAATGCGGATATCGGACGGGACATCAAGGCAGAGAAACTGCTGAAGGATTTTGACAGGGTGGTGCTTGCCTGTGGCTCCTCCAATCCCCGTGACATCAAGGCACCGGGACGGGATGCAAAGGGCATCTATTTCGCCGTAGATTTCCTGAAAGCCAACACCAAGAGCCTCCTGGACTCTAACTTTGAGGACAAGGCGTATGTGGAGACAAAGGATAAAAACGTAGTCATCATCGGCGGCGGTGACACGGGAAATGACTGCGTGGGAACGGCAATCCGCCACGGCTGCAAATCGGTGACCCAGATTGAGATGATGCCCAAGGCACCGGACACCAGAGCAGAGAACAATCCCTGGCCCGAATGGCCGAAAATCTGCAAGACTGATTACGGTCAGGAGGAGGCTATCGCTGTCTTTGGACACGACCCGCGGATTTATGAGTCCACGGTGAAAGAGTTTCTCAAGGATAAAAACGGCAATCTGAAAGCCGTCAAGGTAGTCAGACTGAAATGGACGAAAGACGCAGAAACCGGACGGATGAAGATGGAGGAAATCGCCGGAAGTGAAAAAGAGCTTCCCTGCGAAGTGCTGATCATCGCCGCAGGCTTTCTGGGCAGCCAGAAGTATGTCACCGATGCCTTCAAGGTCGATGTGGACGGACGCACCAATGTGGCAGCCGCACCGGGCAGCTTTAAGACCAACGTGGAGCGTGTATACACGGCTGGGGACATGCACACGGGACAGTCTCTGGTGGTGAAAGCCATCCGGCAGGGCAGGGAATGTGCAAGAGAGGTGGACAACAGCCTGATGGGTTATTCCAACCTGGTGGCGCAGTAGACAAAACAAAAAAAGAAAAGAAAAGTCAAGGCGGGATGAGGTTCATCCCGCCTTGTTCATTGTGCCGGTATGTGATACAATACATGAAAAGGGAAAATGGCAGTGGATTTCTCCAGAGCGGGAGATTCCTTCACGGTCCAGGTTCCTGTATTTGAGGTTGAAATTCGGTAATGAAAAAGAAAAAAGGAATTCTGACAGTGGTGCTTCACTGTCTGCTGGTTGTGTTGGCGATAGGACTCTTTTCAGCAGGGGTACAGCATTACCTGGTGTCAGAGGAACTACAGTTTTTGAATGAGGGCTGGACGGTCCGGATTAACGAAAAGCAGTATGAGAATGTGGACTTGTCGGATTTTTCTTTTCATATTTTAAGCCGGGGCGATGTGCTGACCATGACCACAACGCTCCCGGAATTTGAGGAAGGAAAATGTCTCACCATGAAAAACAACCGGGCGTGGCTGGAGGTTTTTCTGGGGGATGACACCGAGCCTGTTTTTTCCTTTGGAAGGGAACATTACGAGGCAGGCAGAATGATTGCCTCCGGGTATATGTGGATTCCCCTGCCGGAATCTGCCTCCGGGCAAAAGGTGACGGTGGTTTATCATAATTTGCGGAACAAGTCGTTCAGCAGTGTGTGGGTGCCACGGCTGGGAGACAGCCTGTCGGTGATGTGGGACTCCTATGGAAGCTCTGCCGTCCAGATTTGGCTCTGCCTGTTCTTTGTGCTGCTGGGAATTCTGATGCAGGCGGCAGCCCTTCCCTTTTGCTATAAATACAAGGAAATCCGCCGTTTTCTGTATATCGGCGCTTTCTGTGTCCTGACCGGCTTGTGGGTGCTTGCCTATGATTATGCGTTGGATATTTTTATACGGAATTACATGGCAAATACCTACATCGAGTATATCTGTTTCTACCTGATTCCCGTTCCCCTGCACTTATTTTTCCGGGAAGTTGTGGAGGAAAAAGGAAAAAAGCAATTCTTTGGAGGTATGGCGGGGGGAACCTTTGTTTTCGCCATCGCCGCGCTGGTGCTGCAGCTTACCAATGCCATGGCATTCTGGGATTCCCTGGGCTGGTTCCATCTGCTGATTGTAGTGGAACTTTGTGCAGATGTTTTTCTACTGTTGCGGAATTTTAAGGACAAAGAACTGGAGCATCAGTATCTCCTTGCAGGATTTCTGGTGGTGTTAGTTACCGCGTTATGGGATGTGTGCATTTACCGGATTCAGCAGTTTTTCGGAATCGGTGACAAAATGATGAGCTCCTGGAACATGGCGTATGGCGTGATGGTAATGATTCTTTGTATGATTGCCAGTTCCCTGATTTATCTTTTCAATCGGATCAACCTGAAAAATACAGAGGAACTGTTGGAACGCCTGGCTTACGAGGACTCCCTTACCGGGCTTTATAACCGTGCCAGAATCACAGTATTTGCAGATGAAATGGAACAGACCGGAGAGCGGGACTTCGCGGTGATCAGCATGGATCTCAATTCCCTGAAATATTACAATGACACTATGGGACACGCCTACGGAGATCGGTATCTGGTGCAGTTTTCCACCCTCCTGCGGGAGTTCTGGAAGGATCTGGGCATCGTGGGCCGCATGGGCGGAGATGAGTTTATCGTGATCCTGCGCCGGACCTGCCGGGAAAAAGTGGAGCAGAAGATACAGGAATTTGAACGTGCCCTCGCCCGTGAAAATGAGAAAAACACGGAGTTAAAAATGGACACGGCATATGGTACAGCTTACGGCGAGGAATACCCCGGCGAAACCATCCGCGAGGTATACCGCCACGCCGATGAACGCATGTATGAAATGAAGCGGAGGATGAAGAAAGAGCGATGTAGTAGCCAACTACAGATGCCATTACAGAGTTGAAAAATGCAATTATGATTCCAAGTGAGTCAGAAAAATCCAGGGAGTGCCAGTCCCTGGATTTTTTACAAATTAACATTGATGCTGCAGATTTTGTGGGAATTTTGGGGGAGTAATCGAGATGGCAATTCTGGAAATATCCGGAAAGAATCTTTCCAGTAAGGACAAACGTACTTGTACCAGTAATATTCTGGATGTCCTGGACAAGTATCTAATTAGAAAATGAAAGAACCGGGAACTGTCAATTTACGCCAGCTCCCGGTTTTTGCATGAACTGAAATTAAGATAGCAAGCTCAATACACCGCCTGCACATTCGTAATCTGCTTATTGCTGAACTGGAAGCTCCACACCGAATGACCGGGGATGCGGTGCTCCGTCATATAGTAGGTGTCCCCCAGGCGGGTGATGTAGTAGGGCGTACCCCCACCTACGAAATAGGAATAGACATCATCGTACCTGCCCACAATCTTTCCTGTGTCATCCGTCTCGCCCAAATCCGATAACTTCTCGCAGTAAAGGATGGTAGCATAGGACTGGTCACCGGTATTGTCCGTGGACACCGTGATCAGATAACCGCCGGGAACCGGCAGTAACTGTATCATTCCTGCAAGGGCATCAGGAACCGGATAGGTCTTTTTGATTTCCAGCGTCTTTAAATCCGCCTGGATAATCTGGGACTGACCGGACACAAAATAAATCGAACTGCCACTGATGGTGAAGGAACGCACATATACGCCGTCCAGCGCATCAATCCTGCGGATCTCCGTCAGATACATCCGGGAATCCGTTCTGGTATGCTGGAAACAGTACAGTTCGCCGCTCATGGAACTCCATACATAAAAAGTGCCACTGCTTTTTTCATACTGAATATAGTGGGGACGGTTTCCGATGTTTTCAAAAACCTGCGTCTCCACAAATTTGTCCCCAGCTTTTTCAAAAACCAGTACCCGGTTATTCTCCGTATCGTCTGCCAGATAAACCGTCCCGTCACTGACAATCACATGCCCCTTGCTCATATCGTTGGTCAAAACCGACCAATCCGTGAGAGGGTCTGTGAGATTATCGTGGTAAATAATCTGGTCGTGATAGCAATCCACCAGGAAATAAACGCCATCCTGTTCGTTTACATAAGTCGGCACACTCAGGTCTGCATAAGAATTTTTGGCAGGAACCAGGGCATCTGCCGCCGCCTGCACATCCTCCACCAGAACCGTGGATGCCGTGACATAATTGGTAATTTCCTTAGGAGCACCATGGGTATCCAGATAAAAATACCGCAGGGAAAACAGAACCAGTAACAGCAGTGCAATGCTGAGGAGAGCAAAGGCATTGCGCCGGGGTGTGGGTTTCACTTTCGTTTTCATCATAATAGCTGGATGCCGTTCTTTTCGGCAGCCTCCCGGACATCCTCCGGCCACAGGGATGCCTGCACTTCACCGATGTGGGCTTTTCTTAATAAGAACATACAGATACGGGACTGACCGATACCGCCGCCGATAGTATAGGGAAGCTCATCCATCAGGATTGCCTTCTGGAAAGGCAATTCGGCACGCTCCATACATCCCGCTTTTTCCAGCTGGCTTTTCAGAGAAATTTCATCCACACGGATACCCATGGAGGAAAGTTCCAGGGCAATGTCCAGAACCGGATAGTACACAATAATATCGCCGTTCAATGCCCAGTCATCATAGTCCGGGGCACGCAGGTCGTGGGGAACGCCGCTCTCCAGCTTGTCACCAATCTGCATGATGCAGACTGCACCCTTTGCCTTGGCAATGTAGTATTCCCGCTGCTTGGGAGAGCACTCCGGGAACATATCCTCCAGCTCCTGTGAGGTAATGAAGAAAATATCGTGGGGCAGAATTTCTTCAATATAATCATAGTGAATAGACATGAATTTCTCGGTTTTCACCAGGGTTTTGTATACATCCCTGACTACCTTCCGGAAAGTCTCCAGGGTGCGGTCCTCCTTGGGAATAATTTTCTCCCAGTCCCACTGGTCTACATAAATCGAGTGGATATTGTCGGTTTCCTCATCCCGGCGGATGGCGTTCATGTCGGTATAAATCCCCTCTCCCACCTCAAAACCGTATTTTTTCAAAGCGTAACGTTTCCACTTTGCAAGGGAGTGTACAATTTCGGCAGGAGCCTCGTCCTGCTCACGGATGGTAAAGGTGACCGGGCGCTCCACACCGTTTAAGTTGTCATTGAGTCCCGATGCCGGATCGACAAAAAGGGGAGCGGAAACACGGTATAAATGCAGACGCTCAGCGAGCAGCTGCTGGAAACAATCTTTGACAGCCTTGATGGCAATCTGTGTGTCGTGCAGATTCAAGGCAGATTCGTAATGCTTAGGTATGGTAATCGAAGACATATCTTCATCCTTTCTGGCAAAAAACCGCCATTTCTATTTAACCGCTTTTTTCTGTCGAATGCAAGCATTTTGTTGTATTCCCAGATGTTCCTTCAGGCATATTCCCATCGTTCATGTCGAAAAAGATGTCGTTCATGCAAGTTGCCCCCAAAATGAAACAGAATTTCGTATAATTCGGGTTAGAAATGAGATACCACGCAAAGGAGGATATAGGATGAAGAAAAAGGTTTATTTGTGGCTCTTAGCAATGTGTGTGACAGCCGGCACAGCAACCCCGGTCTATGCGGTGGAGCCTG
>ERZ1026844.561-NODE-561-length-26573-cov-9.135493_pt1 | contig 26573 bp, 21 predicted proteins | sample MGYA00380152_ERZ1026844 | MGnify/ENA primary metagenome ERZ1026844 (study PRJEB33269, sample SAMEA4719788) | human gut metagenome | biome: human-associated habitat; feature: organic feature; material: feces | place: Cameroon | collected 2013-10 ... | reverse complement strand
AGGTCTTAAAGGAAAGACAGTAACATGATATTATTTAAGAGACGCTACACTAGGACAGGTGTGATCTGAAGTTTTTATCGAAGGCCAAGTGGCATTTCTCCACCCTGGTGACATTTCTGAAGTGGAATCTTTTCGTCTATCGGGATTTACTGCAATGGTTGGATCAACCATTCACAAAACCGCCGGAGCCGGATTTATTTCAACCTGAGTTCGCTTTTTAGGACAGCAGATTTACAACAAGGGGGGGCTACTTTTGAGAATTGGTGTGAAATAGATGAAAATGAGGGGGCGTAATCAGAAAATTACGCCATTTTGAAAATTGTTAGGACAGGTGTGAGGACAGGTGTGGGATTTTTTATGAAACTCAATCCGTTTGTTATGATGCGGGAGGAGTTTGACGGAACCGGAATCGTGTTCGACCCCGACCGCAACAAAGCAATTTCACTAAATTCCACAGGCGTCGCCGTCTGGAAGGTTCTCGCCTCCGGCGGAACGGAAGCGGACGCAATCCATGCGATTCTCGCCGAATTCTCCGACGTCACGGAAGCGCAGGCGAAACAGGACGTTGCGAAGTTTTTCGGCGTTCTGCGTGAAAAAGGCCTGCTGACCGACGAATGATCTCATGATCTTTTATACGGGAAACAGTATGAAAGGCGTTTTCGCGCCGGGCGACACGCTTGAACTTGAAGCGGTTCCGTTTTCGGAACTCCGTCCGGGCGATATCGTCGCAATCGACGCGGAGCGCCCGTATGTTCACCGCGTGATTCGCATTGAGAAAGGCCGCATCATCACGCAGGGGGATAACAACCCGCATCCCGATGAACAGCCGCTGACTCCGGACCGGAGTTTTCAAAAAGTGACCGGCGCCGCCGCATTTGACGGTTCTCCCCGCCGCTTCCGTTCGGGAGAGAATGGGATCACGGATTTCCGGCATCATCAGCGCCGCCGCCGTTTCCGCACCGCGCTCCTGACCGTTTTCCGGAATATCGGACGAGTGTTTCCCCGGCGTTTCGAACTCCGCGACCGCCTGGACTTCAAAGGAGGCGTCTGCTATGGGCGCTTCGGCCTCATCGTCGCCCGCCGAAGTCCGGCGGGCACGTTCCGTTTCCGCAAACTGTTTTGCCGTCTTTTTTCCGTCTTCCGAAAGAGGGAGAATAAACGACGCGATATTTCCGCTGTCCGCAAAGCGGTTCATGCTCCGTCAGGCTTTCCCATTCCTCGCGCAGAAATGTCTGATAAGCAGATCACCGGTTTTCCAGTTTCATCGCTCTGACGACGGCGTGAACGCCATTGGGGAATCGGAAGATCGCGGTTTATGATTATTTCTTCAAATTCACGCTTCGGAACCGAATCCGGCACTTGACGAAACAGACTTGCTGATGTATTCTTCCCTACGGAGTCTTTCCGGTTTTCAGACAGCCGCAGCATACAGACAAACCGGCTCCACTGTTTTTCCGCCCCTTCCCCAAATTGCCGGAACGGTGCGCAACACAAAAAATTTGAAGGAGTTGAAATGCCCCGTGAAGGATTTTTTTCCGAAGCCGATGTGAAAATGGTTCCGGAATGTTCCGTTGCCATTGAAAAAGCATATCAGATGGAACAAGTGCCGATGCATCAGCATGAATTCACGGAAATCGCCTTTGTTGCCAGAGGAACGGCGATCCACCACCATGTGACGACGGATGGCACGCATCATACCGACAGCCTGATTCAGGGAGATGTCTTTTCCATTCAGAAAGGGGAGCGGCATGGATATGATGCGTGCGGAACAATGGTTCTGTATAACATCTCGCTGCGGCAGGACTTTCTGGAACAGTTCCGGCATCTGGACGTCCTGCCGGGCTGGAATTGGTTCTTCGGCAACCGGACCGGCACGCCCAGAGTTGTTGTGCACGTTCCCGTCGGCCAGCGGACCCGGGGCATGGAGAATCTGGACCGGGCGGTTGCGGAATTCCGTATGCGCCCTCTGGCGTATGAAATCATGACAACCTCGCTGGTCGTTGATTTTCTTATTTCCGTGATGCGTTCCGCACAATTCCTGCGCCCGTCGGTGGAAGAGGAAATGGCGTGCATTCTGGATGCAATTACCATTATGGAGGAGAATCCGACATGCCATTTTTCATTGAAGCAGCTGGCGTCGAAGTTAAACATGAGCGTCTCGTCTTTTTCCAAGAAGTTCCGGGATCAGATCGGAATTTCTCCAATGGAATATCTGCTGAAAATACGTCTGCTTCAAGTTCAATACCTGTTGGCCTCGAACTCGAAATCAATGAATGAGATTGCAGCGGAAAGCGGTTTCTGTTCCGCAAATTATATGATAAAACTGTTCCGGAGAGCGTATGGGATCACGCCGGCGAAATACAGAAAATCTGCGGCCCTGAATCCGTCAAAATGATGGATTGTTACATTTTTTTCCGATTTTATGTCTTGTCATCTTTTTGGTTTTGTGTCATAATATTTATAAACAAACGACCAGGGATTTATTATGACACTGAATTTGAAAAAAATCAATCTTGATTTTGACGAAGCGGGAAATGTTGTTCTGCTTCAGTGCGCCGGCATTGAGTTCGCCGCCGTTGAACCGGCAGGGGGGGCCGGGCTGTTCGTCGTCCAGCTGCGGGACTTCATCGGGAACCCGATCCGGCTTGACCGTTCGGATTTCTCGGACGTGACCCTCCACAGGTCGCAGGACGGATTTGAAATCGAATACTTCAACTGCCGCAGGCTGCGCGGCACCGCCGTCAAAGTATGGGCAGTCCAGAAGGAAACCGAGAGCCGCTGGCGGATTCAGGTTTCGACGGAAAATCCGGCCTGCCGGTGCGAATGGACGGATTTCCCGCGCCTCCGGCTGCGCCGTTCCACGGAAGAACGCTTCCTGCTCCCCTTTGCGGAAGGCACGCTGATCGATCATCTTGACTGGCGTGAAAAAGCGGCGAATTTCAAATGCGAATACAGCCAATATCCGCTCTCCGGATGCAACGGATTTTACCCCGGTCCCGCCGCGATGCAGTTCGCCGCCTGCTTTCAGGGCGAAACAGGATTGTATATCGGCTGCGCCGACTCCGCCCATGCGCCTAAAACGCTGGACATTCAATGTGAAGGCGACGAGGCCCGCCGGCTCATGGTGCAGAATTTCACGGGAGGCGCTCCCGGTCCGGAATTCGAGATTGTCACAGCCGCATTTGCCGGCAACTGGCAGGATGCCGCGGAAATTTACCGTGCCTGGATGCTCAGACATGATCCGCTGCTGCCGGAAAAGATCGGGAAACGCATTCCCGGCTGGCTCAAGGAATCGCCGGTCGTCATCGCGTTTCCCGTCCGCGGGCACGGCCTGGACAGCAGCGAAATGGCGCCCAATGAATATTTTCCCTACCGGAAGGCTCTTCCCTTCCTCGACAGGCTGCGTGAAAGGTGGAACGGACCGCTTCTGGCGCTGCTGATGCATTGGGAAGGCACTGCGCCGTGGGCTCCGCCGTATATCTGGCCGCCGTACGGCGGAGAAGAGGCGCTCGGCGAATTCACCGATGCGATGCACAAGGCGGGAGACCGGGTCGGCCTGTACGCTTCCGGAATCGGCTGGACTCAGCAGAGCATGTTGGAACCGGGCTACGACTGCCGTGAGCAGTTCGAGGCCGAAGAACTGGAAAACGAGATCTGCACCGGCCCCCGCGGCGAAGCGTATTCGCGGAACTGCAACGGCGCACATTCGATCCGCCTGGGATACGATCTGTGTCCGGCGCGTGACGCCACAGCCCGGATTGTCTGCAATGAAATTTCGGCGGCCCATCGCGCCAGGATCGATTATCTGCAATATTTCGACCAGAATCAGGGTGCGGCTTCACCGCTCTGCTACTCGGCGAAGCATGGACATCCTTCCCTGCCGGGCGCCTGGCAGACCACCGCAATGCGGACGCTGCTGGAAAAGGCTGCCCTTGCTGCGGAGGAGACGGTTCTGGGGTGTGAAAATGCCGCCGCGGAGCCGTACATGGAATTCTGCAAACTCAACGATCTCCGAAGTCATCTGGCCTGGGGGACCTGCGGAATGCCGGTGCCGCTTTACTCCTATCTTTTCCATGAATATTGCGTCGGATTTTCCGGGAACGGGGTTTGCCTTTCCGACTGGATTGATACGGCGAAGACTCCGTTTTTCCTGCAATGGAATACCGCCTGGAACTTCGTCAATGGGAATTTGCTTGCCGCGGTGCTGAAAGACGGCGGGAAGATTCATTGGAACTGGGGTTTGAAGTGGGAGCAGCCGGAACCGGCACAGGAACCGCTGCTGACCCTGATCGGCCGCCTCAACGCCTGGCGGCGCGGAGCAGCCGCCAAATACCTTGTGGAGGGGCGCATGGAAAAGACTCCATGCATTGTCTGCGGGAGTTCTGAAATTCATTTACGGCATCGTGCGCCGGTTTCCACTCCGAACGTATTGGCTTCGAAATGGAGCTGCGGTACCCGGCAGGCGCTGCTGCTGGTGAATTTCGGGGAAAAAGCGGAACCGTGCCGGATTGACTTCGAAGTTCCGTTTCACGGCAGAATTCTCACAGCGAACGGCGAAGAAGCGTGGAGCGGCGCGTCTATGACGACGGAAATCCCGCCGCTTGACGCGATCATGCTTGAAACAGAGGAAAGCAATTGAATGTTCCTGCTTTACCGACAATTCGGATCACATATTTTCACCCAACATCAAACAGGAGGAATGCAGATGAAAATTCGTAGATTCACGCTTATCGAGCTTCTTGTCGTGATCGCCATCATCGCGATTCTCGCCGCAATGCTGCTGCCGGCTCTGAACAAAGCAAGACAGAAAGCCCATACCATCACCTGTGTCAGCAATATGAAGCAGATCGCCACCGCCATCATGCTCTATGCCGACAGCAATGGAGGCTGGCTTCCGCCTGCCGATCCATGGGGAAGCTATATCAACTATCTTGCGGAATATCTCCCCAACAAGAATGATTATGACCCGACCAGCAAAGTGCTGCTGGTCGGCCCCGGTACCTCATCGCTGGCCATTTGTCCTACGGTCCCCCGCAATGTTGAAGGCGCCAAATATTACACCTCCTCTTACCAGGCTTTTGCCCATCCGGATTCCTATGTCAGCTGGGCAGCCCACTTAACGCAGCATCTCTGGGTATTCAAGGATCGCAGCAGTAAGTGGCAGTATTCTTTCGCCATCGCCAAAATGAAAAGCAGCTCCGCGCTTTTCGGCGAAAAAAATTATGTAAGCCAAGATAGCGGATACGGCGGCAGAGCCTATGTCAACTATCTGTTCACCAATGCGTCCGGAAACCTCAACGGTTTTTACTCCCCCGCGTGGAACCACAGCAATGCCACCAATATTGCATTCGTTGACGGTCATGTGTCCAGTTTCAAATTCAGAGGTATCGGCAACGAGCTTGTAGACCCGGAATACGGGACCATACAGTAAATCCCGCCATCACCGGCCCGGCCTTCCTCTATTTGCCGGAAGGCCTCTTTCCTATTATGACTTGAAGGAACAACCATGTACTCTTACGCAATTTCTTTTTCGGATCAGGAAGTGACGACCCAGATATGGCAAGAGGCGATGACCCATTCTGAAATCCATAAGATTGAGTACTCTGCCGGAGGAGATGACTTTGACGTTTTTCGCCGCAGCGTGAAGGCGCTTTTCTCCATGCAGCAGGCAGGAATCCTGGAAGTGGCCAGCATTCATATCCCCTTCGGGCCATTTTCTTTCTGGAGCGTCGCTTCGCCCGATGAAACCGCCCGACGTGAAGGGATAAAGCACATCCGTGATTTTTTATCTCTCTGCAGTGTTTTGAACTGCAGGAATTTCACCATTCACGGCAGCGGCGAACCCATTGCATCGGAAGTCCGTCAGCAGGCGCTGACTTCCCTGCGCCGAAGTCTCCTGGAACTTTCAGAGGATATGATACGGTCCGGAGCATCTCTCAATCTGGAACTGCTTCCCCGGAGCTGCCTCGGCAATACCCCCGAAGAACTGTTGCTGATACTGAAGGACTTGCCGCCGGCAATCGGCATCTGCTGCGACGTAAACCATCTTTGCGGAACCCCGGCACGGGTTCCTCACGCGATCACCCTGCTGTCGAAACGTCTCCGGACTTTTCATCTCTCCGACTATGACGGTGTGGACGAGTGCCACTGGTTCCCCGGACTGGGAGTGCTGGACTGGCCGGCCATCATGCAGAAAATCCGCGGACTTCCCCAAGAGCTGCTGCTGATCTTTGAAATAGCCAGATTGCAGGCTCCTGGGTGGCAGAAACGGAACATCTCTCCGGAAATTCATTGCCGTAATTGCGCCGCCGCGGCCGAAATGCTGGAAAAAAACTTTGCTTTTCTATCTTGACAGGCTATTTTTTATTGAATGATTTCAGGTTGATCCACCAGGAGAACTCCTCCATGAAAAAAACTCTTTTTATCCTCATCTTCCTCGGAACACTGACGGGAATGACAATGGAAAAACTCCAGTTTCCCAATGCTTCCAGTATTGAACCGATTCCGATCTGGCAAGGCAAATACAAGATGGAGTGCTCTTATGCTCCCGGAATCGTTCCGGATTCCGCCTTGAAAGGTTCCGTAAAATTAACGGCGGATGTTCCAGGTCGACAGGCGCAGGATATCCAGGCAGTATTCCCGTCCCGCAGAAAAATCGTCGCCGGACAACGATATGAACTCCGCCTCCGGCTGATGAGCCCGCAAAAACTGCAGTTTCCCATCACGGTCATGCAGAATTTCAAACCGTGGGCCAAGTTGGGCTCCGATGCCTCCACGGTGATTTCGACCCAGCCCGGCAAGTGGCAGACGGTGCGACTTTCCTTCATCGCCAGCCAGGATTGCAGTCAAGGGATCAGGACGCCCGTTTTTTATCTGGGTACACTGCCCAAAGGAAGCACCCTCTATGTGGCGGAAATGCTCTTCGGCGATCCAGACGAGCTTCCTGACTTCGCCGAACCGACAACGGAAACGGAAACGGAGGAGGACGACGACACATCTTCCAGCAGAACCGGCCGGCACGAATCCGTCACCTTTGCAGTCAAAGATGACTTCGCGGTGGAAAATCTTTCTGCCAAAAAGAACTGGAGCTATTCCGACGCATGGAAGGAAAAATTCGGCATGCGGGAAAAAGTCTCCCTCTGCGGCATGTGGGATTTCGCCCCAGTCAAAAACATCAAAGAACCGCTTCCTCCCCCCGATGCGGGAAACTGGGCAAACTTCATTGTTCCGGGCTACTGGCGGGGAGGCAATCCGACAAACTTCGTCCATACCGGTGACGGTAAAACCGTCACCGCCTGCAATGGCATTCCGCTGGAACAAATTCGCGCCGCCTGGTACCGGCGCACCATTGATATTCCCCGTGAATGGCAGGGCAGAAAAGTCGTACTCCGCTTCAATCAGATCAATCATGATGCGGAAATTCTCGTCAACGGCCGGCGGGCCAGCGGTACAAAGGATTTCACCTGTTTCCCGGTTTACTGGAAAGATGCGATGCGTGCCTGCGATCTGGATATTTCGCAGCTTCTCCGTTACGGTCAGCAGAACGAGCTGGCTGTACGGGTAAGTTCAAGTGGTAAACTGGATGAAAAACGCAGCGGCATCGCCGGATATGTCTATCTGGAAGTCGCTCCGGCAGCAAACTTTGGAACCCCTGTCGTTTCCACTCAAGTCGCCGACGGGACAATGCGGATCAATTTCAAAAACTCCGCCGTGCGAAACGGCGACCTTACCATTACCATCCGGGAATGGAAAACCGGCAAAGCGGTTTATGAAAAAGAGCTGCCGTTTGCCGATTCCGTTCAGCTTGATTATCTGCCTCCCCGGCTGTGGAGTCCCGAATCCCCCGACCTCTACTGGTGTGAACTCAAACTGGAACACAACGGCGTGCGCCTTGATGAATCACGGGTTCGCTTCGGCGCAGTCGAAGTCGAGGCAAAAGGAGGCGATTACTATCTCAACGGTCAGAAAATCAACCTCTATGCCGATACCGCTCTGGATACCAATGGTTACTGGACCTCCAACTGGCGCACCAATGCCGATTATGTACGCAAAGAAGCGCGGGCGATGCGCGCCATGAATCTGAATACCGTCTATTTCAGCGGTCTGATGCCCAAAGAACTGCTGGATGTCTACGATGAGGAAGGGATTCTGGTTCTCGCCCACATTTCTTTCAATTACGATACTCATCTCAAAAACAGCGACAGGAAGATTCTGAAGTTGTTTCAACAGCAGACCGCGACGCTCAAAAGCATGGATCGTTTTGACAATCACCCGTCCCACATCGGGTTTCTTTTCGATGTCTGGTTCAATTTTCACCCAGGAACCACCAACCCCGAATACATCGGACTGAAAGAGAACACAGCCGGCTATCCCGCTTTTAATCGTGACGGACAGGTTATTGCCGAATCATCCGGCGATCCCAATATTGCCGACGGCGACAGGAGATCCCGCCAAAACCGCTTTCGGCAAATCACCGCCATGTTGAGGAAGAACTTTCCCGGCAAGCTGCTGCTCACCGGGGCCTCCGGTGAAGCCGGCGATGCTTTCTCCACCCACTGTTATCACACCTGGGGGGCTCCCTTTGAAGAGTTGCGCGCCCTCTTCGGCCGCTATGGATTGCAACGGGAACTGCCGATCTTCATCGGGGAATTCAATATTCCTTATCCTGGCAGTTTCTGTCCGCTGGATGTCTTCAATCCTCATGAAGCCAATCCGCTCTCTTTGGAGAACTTTTCACGCTATTTCGGCAACGAAGGCTACCGCTGGCGTGCCTTTTACTGCCGCCGTCTGTTTCAGGATGTTGGAGATGACTCTCTTATGGGCAGCAGGATGGATCAGCAGGGCGACACGCAGTACTGGATTCCCAGCGATCTGTACAGCGCCCTTTTCACCATCTCCAATGAAACCATCGTTCCCGGCTGGCGTTTTTCCGGAGTCACCGGAATCGGATTCTTCGGTTTCGTCCAGAGCTACCACCTGTTGCTGGCAGGCTGTGCCAACCGCAATTTGAACACTCCGCTGCCGAATGATCTTTCCCGCCCGGCATACTCGCCGGAACGGGCGGTCTATGGAGCTTACCTGCCACCGTTTGTTTGCTCTGAAACCAATCTTTTCCTGAAATCCACTTTGTCCATGGCCTCCCATCTCCGGGTCTCGGCGCCGGTACTGGCGGAATTCATGGAACCGGGACCGGATCCCTACGCTCTCGATCACGCCTGGTTCGGCGGAGAAGTGCTGAAAAAGCAACTTGTGGTTCTCAACGATTCCCCGGAGGACAAAGCTCTGACATTCCGGATTACGCTCCGCAGTAAAAACAACCTCATACTGCGCTCAATGGAACAAAGCTGTACCATCGTTTCAGGCGGAAGAGCGGTTCTGCCGGTGGAGTTCAAACTGCCGTACACTGCCAGCCGGGTCGACGGAAGGCTCGCCGCCGAATGCATCAATCAGGACACACCGATAACCGCGTCTCTCGATGTTCAGTGGTTTCCCAGACCGCCGGGCCTGAAAACCAGCCGCCCCATTTACCTTTTTGATCCCCAAGGCGGTGTAAAACAATATCTGACCAGGCAGAATATACCGTTTACGGAACTGCCCTCACCGACCGCGCTTCCCTCCGGCCCCGGAATTCTGTTGATCGGCCGCCAGGCACTGACCGCCGCCCGCGATATCCCGGATTTCAACCGGCTGACTGCGAACGGCATCAACATCCTGATCCTGGAACAGCAGCTCGCCAGTTCCACGGAGTTGATGAAAACCCGTACCCGTCATGCCTTCATCAATGCGCCCGGTCACTCCGTACTGGCCGGTTTTCAGGATCAGGATTTCGCGAACTGGCGCGGCGGAGTCTCGCTGGCAGATTCCTACGAGCATAATCCGCCAGGTTACGGCTGGGCCGCCGCCGGGAACCGCAATATGTTGGCAAGTTATGTTTTTCGCCGTCCTGCACACGGCAATTATCGAGCCTTGCTCTGTTCGGGGTTCGATCTCTATCAGACGCCACTGCTGGAATATTGCGGCAGGGAAGGCAGCTGGATTGCCTCCCAGCTGGAACTTGTCCCGCGCCTGGGGATTGATCCGGCAGCGACTACTCTGTTTCATCGTATGGTATCCTATCTGGATCAAAGAGGCACAGCCGAAGGCGATGTGCTTTTCTTCGGAGGAGAAAAAGGAACGGCCCTGCTGAAAAAAATGCAGATAGAATATACGCCTGTAACGGAACTGGATGCGCAGGTGTTGAAAAATGCCCGGACGCTTCTGATTTCCGATCCTGATTTCGAAAAGCTCAGCAGACACTCCATTGCGTTAACCCGTTTTGTCTACAACGGCGGTCACATCTGCTATCTTCATACGGGAAATGCCTTTGAATCGATATGGCTGCCGTTCCCCTTGAAACTCAAGGGAAAAAAAACGCGGCAGGCTCTGCACAAAGTCGATCACCCCGATCATTTCTGGCGTTGCGGCTGGGATAATAACGACCTCTACTGGCACGAAGAATTCAATCTGCCGTTTTTTGACGGCATTCCGGAGCAGGCAAATGCCTTTTCACCCGGCGTGGTGGTGGATCTTCCTCACGGGGCGGGCCGGTTCACCTTGATTTCCATCACGCCGGAACTCTTCGGGAATACTCCCGCCAGCGGGAAAACCTGCCGATTTCTTTCCGCCCTTCTTTCCGGAGCGGGTGTAACCATCCGCAACGACGGCACAGCCTTCACCGCCCAGTCCGGGGGGAATCATAATATCGACCTTGCAGATTACAACTGGAGTTTCGCCCTCGATCCGAAGAATACAGGCCTTTCGGAAAAAGTCGAAACCGGCGCAGACGGTTCTCTCGTCTGGCAAAGCGGTCTGATCGCCGACGGCGCAGAAGTAAAGCTCGGCGTTGCCTTTGAACAGTTCCTGCGCAAGGAATACGACGGTTATGTCTGGTATCGCCTGAAATTTCCGCTTCCCTCCAAGCTGCAGAATCAGGAGAAATACTACCTTTCCATCGGCGCAATTGATGACTTCGACTGGGTGTATGTCAATGGGAAACTGGTAGGAAAAACCGGGCGGGAGACACCTTCCTGGTGGCAGACACCGCGACTCTACGAAATTCCGGGCAATCTCCTGAAGCCCGGAGAGAATACCATCGCCATCCGCATACTGGATGAAAAAGGAGAAGGCGGCATCATGCTTCCTGTGGTACTCGGCAATCAGCCCGTTGTCAAAGGGAAAAACACCGGCTGGAACACACCTTACCCTGAAGGCAGCAGCCGGGATTATCAGAATCACCCGGACCTCGTCCGGCAATATTGAGGGATCAAATGAATATCATTGAAATAAAACATATCCACGGCAACGCCTCCGCCAGTATTGAAGATGCGTTGGGTAAAATCATTCCAGGAGAAAAAAATCTGATCCGGTTTGAAAAGGGAATCTATCAATTTGACTGGGAAGGCTGTCGGACTGACGTTGAGATTGATTGCGGTTATTTACGCTCCTCCCGAAAACACGTTCTTTTTGCTCTGGAGAAACTTACCGACCTCACCATTGACGGCAATGGCTCCGAATTTCTCTTTCTGGACCGCATGTTCCCTTTTTATCTTCAGCAGTGCAGCAATGTCACGCTGAAAAACTTCACGATCGACTTTGCCTGTTCCATGCTGACGCAGGGAACGGTGGTTGCATCAGACAACAGCGGTTTTGAATTGAAAATCGACCGCTCACTTTTCCGCTGCCGGACAGATGCGGAGGGACATGTCATTTTCGACTGCGGGCGAAGCAGCTTCAGTTCTGCCGGGAACTGCCCGATCCTGCTGGGAAACGCCCAAGGCGGCCGCCCGCCGTGGGATTACATTTTTGCAGGTTCCACTCAGGCAGATACCAGTCATCTGCCCACCGGCTTTATCTGGACGGATGCGGAAGAAACTCCGGACGGAATCCGTTTCCGTTATCGCAAAGCCTCCCGGATTCTGCTTTTTCCCATCGGCGACGAACTTTTCTTCAACTATATGCCGCGGCAGAATATCAATATTTACATGCAGAACTGCAAGGGAATCCGTTTGGACGGCATCTCCATCTACCGTGGCGGCGGCATGGGAATTGTAGCGGATTTTTCGGAAAACATCTCCATAGACAGATGCAGAATTGTGGTACGTCCCGGGCGCGGAGAATGTCGTTCCACCACGGCTGACGGGATGTTCTTCAGCCAGTGTTCCGGTCTGATATCAATCCGCAACAGCAGAATTTCCAATACACTGGATGACGCATTGAACATTCATGGTTTTTACACCCGCATCGTTTCCGTCGCCGGCAGAACAGTTCGCTTTCAACACGCAAACGCCTCCCACGGCAAGCGGATTCCGTATACCTGCGGCGACAAACTTACTGTCAGCGATCCGGAGACACAGAACAGGAAAGCAATTGTCACCGCTGCGGACGTCAGACCGGAACCGGACGGTACCGTCCTGATGCAGCTGCAGGAGGAAACTCCCGGTCTCAAAGCCGGCGACATCATGGAAAACGAAACCCGTGCCGCCGATTTTCTCTTTGAAAACAATGAAGTGGAAGGAGTCCCGCACCTGCGCATCTCCGATAACGGAAAGCTGCGTATCCGCAACAACACATTCAAACGGATTGAATCTGTGTATTTCTGCGACCTGCTTGTTTACTGGTATGAGTGCGGCGCCATCAAAGATCTGGTGATGGAAAACAACGACTTCATCGACTGTCCCACCGGAGGAGAATACGCAATTACGGTGGAGTCGAGCCGCCGGGTCACCAGCGACATCCGAAATCAGAACATCCGGATTTTGAACAACCGGTTCACCGGCGGCAGCGGCAGAAACATCAGAGTGCAGATGGCAGATCGCGTCATTATTTCCGGCAACAGTTACACGGCAGCAGAAAACGTTGAACCAATCGAGCTCCGCAACTGTACAGAAGTAAGTTGCCGTGAAACGACATCGGATATCGTCCGGTAAAGAATCCATCCGGGGGCTCTTTGCAGATGGCTTGAAAACATATTCAACAGCAACTGATTGAAGGATAAAAAATGGGAACAGTTTTTAAAACGGGTCGTCGAATCAAGCTCGGTATCTGGGGACTTTGCCGCGGAGTCAGTTTCGGCAACATCGCCGGGAATCTGCAGATTGATGTAATTGCCGGTTGCGATATTGACGCCGGGATGCGGGAAAAATTCCGGAAAAATTATCCGGATGTCCAGGTTTTCGCCGATGAAAATGAATTTCTCAGCACACCGGGAATGGATGCTGTTCTGATTGCGACCTTTTTTGACGCGCATGCCGAACATGCCATAAAAGCGCTGAATGCAGGAATGCATGTCATGTGCGAAGTCACCGGTTTCTTCACTCCTGCCGATGGCGTTCGGCTCGTGGAAGCGGTTGAACGGAGCGGCAAGGTTTTCAACCTCCTTGAAAACTATCCATTCACCAAGCAGAATATGTACCTTCAGGCACTTTGGAACAAAGGTTTTTTCGGAGAATTCCTCTACGGCGAATGTGAATACCTTCATAATTGCCGCGACCTGATCTACGGCAACTGGACTCCGTCCGGCACACTTCCGCGCGTCCCCGGCTGCACCATGCACAACTGGAGATCCTGGCTCAATTTTCATTACTACAACACGCACTCTCTCGGACCGCTGATGAAAATCACCGGATTGCGTCCGATTCGCGTGACAGCCCCGGCCGCCAGCGTTCAATGTCCCGGTTTTCCGAGAAACAGCGGCATGGGTAAAATGTGTCCATCTTTTGTGGAAATGAGCAACGGTGCGGTCATGCGGAATCTCATGGGGGCAGCAACCAATGATTCCCCATACGGCTGCCGGCTCTGGGGAAGCCGCGCATCTCTGGAAGCAATCGGCGACGGCCTGCGAATCTGTGTAGGCGCCCGCGGCGATGGCCGACGCCTGAAGGTGGATCCGCAATGGGCGGAACTGGGTGAACTTGCCGATGCGGCTGGCCACAACGGTGGCGATTTCTGGGAAATCTACTATTTTGTCAGGGAAATACTCACCGGCGAAAAAGCGCCTTGGGGCATCTACGATGCCGCAGACGTCACCCTTGCCGGTATCTCTGCGGTACGAAGTGAAACAGAAGGAGGAATTCCGGTGGAAGTTCCGGATTTCCGCGATCCGGCAGTTCGTGACCAATACCGCAATGACCATTTTCTTCAGAAACGGCTGTTTGATCCGGCAAACGTCTTTCCGGCAGACTGCGACCACGAGATCGCCGACACCTTCTGCAAAACGATGCTCGATATCGAGAAATTCAGCGGAATGCTCCGCGATGCATTCGACGGCGCGGTGCTCTGGAAAAACTTAAGCGATGATTACTCCAGGTTGACGGTCTGCAAAGCTGTCAATTCTGCACTGGAGCATCTTGCCGACCTGTTCACGGCACTCGAACAGGGGAAAAAAATCATGGCAACCTATCCAGATGGAGATCCCGCCACCGCGTTGCGTGGCATAATTTCGCTTGCAATGCCGGAGTGCGACGAACCGGAAACTCTGGTCCGTCAGAAACTGGAAGCCATCCGGACGGAATTTTCACGCTGACCGGCGCGCGGCAACATCAGATACTCTCAAAAAAGGAACAGTAAAATGGGACAACTCAAAATGATTTTTGATGCGGAAGCCACTCCGGTTCCGTTGCTGAACATGCCGCATGGCTTCAGCCTGCATGCGGTTTCTCCCGCGGAATGCGGCAAATACCTGGCACTTCGGCAAACCATCAACTGGCATTGGCAGGAACAGGACTTCGTGAACTATCAAGCTAAGATTTTGCCCGACGGCCTTTTCGTCATGATTGACGACGCCACTGGAAAATTCGCGGCCTCCGCCGGTGCGGAGACCTCGGATTTCAAGGATCATCCTGAAATCGCCGTTCTTGGCTGGGTTCTGACCGACCCGATGTACAAAGGTCATCATCTTGGAAAAAACGTCAGCATTGCCGCCATGCACAAATGTCTGTCTCTGGGGTATCGCAGAATCAGCCTGCTGACCGATGATTTCCGAATCCCAGCACTCAAAACGTATCTCGGACTCGGATGGCAGCCGTGGCTCTACGAAAATGACATGCCGGAACGCTGGGCGAAAATCGCGGCAAACCTCAAAATTACCTGTGACTCCATGAGATGTCTTCCGAAGAAACCGTATTTCTTCAAATGAGCAGAAAGTCTGATGCACAGGGGCAGGCCGGCTCTGCGCATTTTTTTGCCGCTTTCCGCAGTTACTCTGCCTGCCAGCGGACGGTAGCGGCAAGCGTTTCTCCGGGATTCAATCCGGCGCATGTGCGGCTTTTCCGGGCCCCGGCAAGCGAACAGGGATAATTGGTAGCCGGTTCCATGATGAGCGTATATGCATCGTTCAGGCGCCCGAAACTTGCAAACACCCATGCACAGGCAAAAACCTCCGGGGCATAGCGGCAGGTGAAAACGTGTCCATCCGCCCTTTTCAGCACCAGTTCACCCCGGTCGAGATCCGTCAGATAGAAAAAATCGCTCCTGCCGTTTCGACCCGGAATGGGATATTTTCCGGGCCAGCGGCGCGGCATGCCGTCGGCGGCCAGCGACCACTCTCCGGGATCCGCCGCCTGAACGCAGCCGGCTGGCGCCATAAAACAATCTCCCTCCGCAATACGAAGCGCAGCATGCAGTTTCCACAGAAAATCCAGCGAACGTTTTCCGGTGTTGACAAGCCGGTATTCCGAAATCAGCGCATTGCCGTCCAGACACATTCTGCGTTCATAGCGGAGACGGCTCAACGGCAGCGTGCCGGAAAGCCGCAGCGCATTTTTTTCCCATTCCGCCGTCAACGGCAAGGTCCATAACTCTCCGTGATCCGGGAAGCCGTCTTCCGGCGGATCATTCGGCAGAAGTTCATCAAAACCGCCGGCAAAATTGCCGTCGTAATCCAATGAGGGATCAACAGGCAGGCGCCGTGGATCATAACAGACAAACTCGGTTCCGCCTCTGAGTTCGACAAAAGAGACGATTCTGCCGCCGTGTTCCGGATCGACGAGAACCTGCAGCGCTTCATTTTTCAGAGTGAGCATCAGAGAAAACCTTTCGCCGCAACAGCCTTCCGGAAGCCCTCCGGGAAATCTTCGGCAAACCAGGACCGGATCAGGGGAAGAAGCTCCGACTGCACCTGCCTGGCACGGTTCAGCTCCCCGGCACGCCAGGCGCGGACGATCTCCATGATTCTGTCCGGCTCAATTCCGCCGGTAGCAACGGTCGCACCGTCGGCACCCATAACCAGACTGACCAGCAGAAGCTCCTCCGATCCCGTATAAATTCTGAATTCCGGCCGTTGTGCCTTTATTGTGCTCAGAAGCCCTTCAAAACGGGCGAAATCGCGGGAACTGTCCTTCAACCCGCATATATTGCGGTGGGAAGACAACTGTACGATGGTGTCAAATGACATCGGGGAAGTGAATGCGGGAATATCATAAAGATAAACCGGAAGAACGGAACGATCTGCGACTTCACGCATGAACCGGATGATTCCCGGCTGGCCATGCCGGAAAAACGGCGGCGGGCAGACCGCAACGGCATCGGCGCCGGCTTCCTTATAACGTGCCGCCAGCCCGCAGACAAGTTCCGGGGAACCTGCAATTGCGCCGGCAATCAGAAACATCTTCGACTCCACGGCACGCCGCGCAATCCGGACCGTTTCAACTTTCTGTTCATCGGAAAGGATCGTGAATTCCCCGGTGCTTCCGTTCAGGAAAAGCCCGCTGATGCCGTGACCGGCCATCCACAGGAAATAACGGGTCATACCGGCTTCGTACAGTTCGCCGTTCCGGAGTACGGCAACAGGCGGCACAAGGATCTGAATCTCTCTCATCTGGCTTTCCATAAGGTTTCCCCTTCATATTGGATGGTGACTTCGCGCCCGAAACGTTCAATGGTACTCAGATCAATCTCACAGCCCAGCCCCGGCATATCCGGCAGAAGAATCTCGCCATCGGCATCCGGCATAATCCGTACCTTGGTCAGCCGGCGCGAAGGCGCGGCGCTCTCGACCGGGAACTCACACCAGGAAGAACTCCGCAAACCGGCAAACGGCTGAATCGATGCGGACAGCGCAAGCGAGGTGGTGAAAGTGTGGTTCACATAGGTTATTCCCGTTTTCTCCGCATATTCCGCAACCTTTTTCGCCGAGGAGATACCTCCGATCCGCCCGGTATCAATCTGAATGAACCCCAGTCCACCGAAGTCAATCAGATTGTACGCCATATCCGGATTATGCGCCCCCTCTCCAGCCGCAAGGAGTCTTTCGCAGCCGGGAGTGGCGGCGAGTTCCGCATAGGCTTTCAGCGCTCCCGAAGCAAACGGTTCCTCCAACCAGACGGCACGCGCCTTCCGCAATGCGGAGAGCACCTGGGATGCGCGCTTCACATCATTTCCCCAGACGGTTCCGGCATCAACCATCAGGGCAAGATCGTCGCCCAGCCCTTCCCGCGCAGCATCGATGTGAGCAATATCCTCCCGGACAGTCCGGGTTCCGAACGGCCCCCAGCCGAATTTTGCAGCGCGAAACCCCGCCTTGCGGGATTGCACGGCTTTTTCATAAGTCATCTGCGGCGTATCGCCGAAAAGCTGTGATGCATATGCCGTCTTCGGGTAAGCCCTGTCGTAGCCCAGCAGCTTCCAGACCGGTTCTCCGTATTTATGTCCGAGCATATCCCACAAGGCAATGTCAATGCCTGAGAGCGTATGATCGGCCTGAAGAAGATCGAAACTGTTCCGCCGGACTTTTTCGGTCAGCATGCAGATATCGGCAGGAGTGTTGATTTCAAAGCCGATGACAGACATTTTCAGCGGTTTACACGCCAAATGGGACATCGGGCAGCACCACGCCGCAATGGAGACCAGCGGCGCGGCTTCACATTCCCCCCATCCGTCACTGCCGTCGTCCATGATCACATGCACCAACAGAGCATCCTGGCTGCCGTCGCCGATATCGCGGATGTGATCATCCGCCAGGTAATGGAATTCCACTTTCTCAATTTTCATGTTTCCGCCTCAAAAAGTTATAGTTAATCCGCCGTCGACGATCAGAGTCTGTCCGGTGATGTATGTGGCATCGGGACCGCAGAGAAAGTACAGCACCCCCGCAATCTCCTCCGGTTTTCCCGCGCGGCGGAGCGGTAAATGCCGTCCTTCGATATAATCGCTTCGAAACCAGTCGGTTTCGAGTTCCGAACTTCCGGAAGCGGAGCTCATCGGCGTATCGACAAATCCAGGAGCGACCGTGTTGACCAGAATATTCTGCTCCGCAAGTTCAAGCGCCGCACTCCGGCAATACTGGCCGATAGCCGCTTTGGCGGTTGCATACGCGGATGCCATTTTTTCCGCCCGTTCCGCATGAATGGAAGTCACATGAACGATTCTGCCGCCATTGCTCATGAGCGGGACAACCGTTCTGGTCATCAGAATCGCCCCGTTCAGCAGTGTGTCAAACGGCGCCCGCCATGCGGCAAGGTCTGTTCCGACAATCGGTTCGGAAGCGATAACGCCGGCACAGTTCACCAGTGCATCCACCGCGGTAATTCCGGCACAGTGCAGGCACTGAACCAGCTTTCCGGCGGTCTCTTCCCGTGAATAATCGCCGTCCACGGCGATGTGGCGCTCCCGCGCACCGGGCAGTTCTGCCGCGACGGCCTCCAGAACGTTTTTGCGGCGCGCAAGCAGAACAACCCGCCAGTTTTCGGTGGCAAAACGTCTTGCCGCACACAGGCCGATTCCGGAAGAAGCTCCGGTGATGATTACTGTTTTCATGCGTTCCTCTTCAAATTTTTTCAAAGATACAGAAAGTCTCATCCGACGCGATTAATATATTTTTCACTGTCCGAAAAACAACCGTTGCCGATGTGCATTTTCCAACCTTTTATTGTGGACAAAACAAATATTATCTTGCATTTCCCCGCCCGCGCTTATATATTCCGGTATTCATTGGAAAGGACACGTTCATGCCGGAAAACATGTTGAAGAAAATGTTGTTTTCTCTCTGTTCGCAAGGTGCGCAGTTCCATCACCCTTCCCTTGCGAAAACGGGACTTTTGCGTGGAGAAGACGCGGCGGTTTCCCTTTCCGAAGACAGCAGCGGATTTGCGGTCAACATTCCGGGAGACCGGCGTTTTCACCCCGATCCCAGAGGGCATCAGCCTTACTATCCGACGGAACGGCACCCCGGCCATGCGGAAATCGTTTTCCCAGTCCATGGAGTTGTGGATTTTCAGATTAACGGCAAGTGGATCACCTTGGAGGAAAGCCGGACGCACATACTCCTGCCGAACACTTCGCATACGGAACGGCATTTTCAGGAACTTCCCTATACCCTGCTGTGGCTTACAAGCCTGCCCAGCTCATTGACGCTGCACCGGACAGAATATTCGCCGGATGTCGGTTACAGGCAGTCCGCCTGCAGAGTCGTCATCACACCGCCGACGGCAAGATCGCTCTGGGAGTGCGGGTCACAGCAAAATGTGGATGAGCCGCATTATTTTTCACTGCTTGTCCAGAGTCTGGATTACGCCGTCAGCATGAAACCGACAGAGGCGGGATCTGTCGATTACCGCAATGCCGTTCTGACTCAGATCAAACAGTATCTGGACGAAAATTACAGAACACCGGTCTCTTTGAATGAACTGGCTTATATGGCTCATTTTTCTGTAATCTATTTAAATTCGATATTCCGCCGTCAGTACGGAATTTCCCTGTACAAATACCAGACCCAGCTGCGCATGAAAGAAGCGCTTCGACTGCTGAAAGAAGGCTTGCCGCCCGGTGAAACCGCAAAACGGACCGGTTTTTCCGACCAGAGATATTTCAGCAGAATATTTCGGCGCTACTACAACGTTGCTCCGTCTCAATACCTTGGACACTGATGCACAGACAGTCACATATCCCCCCTGCAAACTTGTCTCATAAAATCAAAGGAAAGGACAGTGTTTTATGGAACGTCTGATTAGAACAGGGAAAGTCAGGACTTATTCATCTGCGGAAATCACACATTCCCGCATCGGCATCGGGTTCGAGAAACTCGACCGCGGTATGTTTGATCCGGAAAAGGCCTACGATAAAGTCGCCGCAACAGGAGCCAAATGGGTGCGGATTCAATCCGGCTGGGCAAGAACCGAACAGGAAAAAGGCGTCTATTCTTTTGAATGGCTTGACCGGATTGTAGACAATCTGATCCGACGGGGCATGCGGCCATGGATCTGTCTCTGCTACGGCAACGGGCTTTACGATGAAGAAGCCGCAAAGATTTTCGGTGCTGTCGGACATCCGCCCCGGACGGAAGAACAATACCGCGCCTGGGACCGGTACATCAAAGCCGTCGTCTCCCGTTACCGGGGCAAAGTGCAGTGGTACGAGGTATGGAACGAACCCGATGGGATCTGGTGTTGGAAAACCGGCCCCAATGGTACCGATTACGGGCGCCTCGTACTGCGCACCGCCGAGGCGATCCGGGCTGCGGATCCGGACGCAAAAGTCATCGGCGGCAGTCAATGCCTGTTCGGTCTGGCGTGGTTGCACGATGTCCTTGAAACAGGCGCGGGAAAGGTCATGGATGCTTTCTCCTATCACAACTATGCGGCAGATGAACGTGGACTGCCTGCTCTTGTGGCGGGAAGCAAGGCATTGCTCCATCAATATAACCCGGCGATAAAACTGATTCAGGGGGAAACCGGTACGCAGTCCCGATCCGGCGGCGCCGGAGCCCTGAATCCCGGCGCATGGACACCGCTTCGCCAGGCCAAATACATGGCACGGCATACCGTTACGGATTTCATGAGCGATATTATGTTCAATTCCTACTTCTCCTGTATGGACATGTGCGAGGCTCTTGATGGTATAGTCGGTAACATTTCAACCAGAAAAGATTACGGATATTTTGGAATTCTGGCGGCGGAGTTTGACGAAGACGGCATTGCCAGCGGTAATTTCACCCCCAAAATCTCCTATCGCACATTTCAGGTGTTGTGTTCGGTTTTTCAGGGAAATTTTGAAAAAATCGACCTGCCGTTGAATTTTCGTCCCCATTCAGCTTCTCCCCGTGCGATGTTTCAAAAGGAACCGGAAAGTGCGGAAATGATGTTTGCCGGCTTCCAGAATGCAGGCGGCAAAGCATTGGCTTATTGGAAACCGGTAGACCTTCTGCGTGAAACCTATGCCGGCACCTGTACCATTCACACCTGCATGAAAGACAAGGTCCGGCTCGTAGACCTTCTGGATGGTTCCGTTTACGAACTGCCGCAGGAAATGGATGGAATTCATGACGGTGCGCTTTACAAAGGCTCCCGTGAATTTCTGCATTTGCCGCTGCTGGATTACCCTCTGCTGCTTACATTCGGCGATTTCTGCTCCATTGAAAAATAACCGGCATTTCCGGACCGAAGACGGAAAACCAAATTCACCAGAACAATAAACTGCCTGAATGAATCAGAATGCAAAACTTCTGACAGCAACCAGGCCATAAGAAAGAATCTTCCATGAAAAAGTTCATCGCGGGATTCGGAGAAGTCATGCTGCGTCTTGCTCCGACAGGAAAAAACCGTTTTGTACAGGCGTTGCCGGGAACACTTGAAGCGACTTACGGCGGCGGAGAAGCCAACGTCTGCGCTTCACTTGCCATTCTCGGAGCGAAATCACGCTGCCTCACGGCTCTGCCGGTAAACCCGGTCAGCAATGCGTTCGCAGCACAGCTTCGCGGACTCGGTGTGGACGTCGACCGCATCCGCTACACGGAACAGGGACGCATGGGCGTTTATTACGCGGAACACGGCGCGGCCCAGCGCGGCTCCAACGTCGTTTACGACCGCGAACACTCCGTCATCTCCGAAAGCGCACCGGAAGATTACGATTTTGCGGCAATGCTTGAGAATGTCGGTCATCTCCATATCAGCGGCATCACGCCCGCGCTCAGCGAAAAGGCTTTCCATTCAACGCTCGCCATCGCAAAGTTCGCCTCCGGACACGGAATCCGCCTCTCCTGCGACCTCAATTTCCGCAGGAAACTCTGGAACTGGGAACCCGGAACCGCGCCGAAAGAGCTCGCAAGAAAATGCATGGAACAGATCGTCACTTTCGCCGACATCATCTTCGGGAATGAAGAGGATGCCTCCGACATCTTCGGCATCGTCTCCGAAGGCTCCTCCGTTGAAAGCGGCAAAATCAATATCGACGGTTACCGCGGAACTGCACGCAAGCTCGGCGAACGTTTTCCGAAGAGCTCCTTCATCGCCATCACTCTCCGTGAAAGCTATTCCGCCGACCACAACAACTGGGGTGGAATGCTCTATGAGAAATCCTCCGGAAAAACCTTTTTTGCACCCCTCAACGCAAAAGGCGAATATGCTCCATACGAAATTCACAACATCGTCGACCGGTTCGGCGGCGGAGATTCCTTCTGCGCCGGACTCATCTTTGCACTCTCCGACGACGGGTTCAACGCTCCAGACAAGGCGATTCGCTTCGCCGTCGCAGCAAGCTGCCTGAAACACTCCATCAAGGGCGACTACAACTACACCACCAAAGATGAAGTCGTCTCCCTTATGAACGGCTCCGGCTCCGGACGCGTCAAACGCTGAGGTCTGCTCATGAAAATCACAAGAATTGAACCCATCCTTGTAGGCGCCCCCACTCCGGGCGTCGGACTGCTCTCCAGCCGCAATTACCTCTTCGTCAAGCTCCATACCGATGAAGGCATCGATGGACTCGGCGAATCCACGCTCGAAAGCCACGACAATTCCGTTCTCGGCGTTTTCAAGGACCTCGAATGCCTGGTTCTCGGCGAAGACCCAACCCGTATTGAATACCTGACGCAGAAGATGATCAAGCAGCTCTTCTGGAAAGGCGGCGTCATCAAGGGAAGCGCCATTGCCGGCGTGGAACTTGCGCTCTGGGATATTCTCGGAAAGAGCCTCGGACAACCCGTCTGCAAGTTGCTCGGCGGAACCTGCCGCGACAAAATGCGCGCCTATGTAAACGGCTGGAGCGGCGGCTCACTCGACCCCGCCGCCATCCGCGAAAAAGCACAGATCGCCATGGCTGCGGGATACGACGCCTTCAAATTCAGCCTTGCTCTCCCCGTCTGGCCAGTGAATGATCCGGGCAATCTCCGTAAAATCGCAAAAGCGGCAGAGACCATCCGGGAAACCATCGGCCCGGACGCTCTTCTCATGTTTGACGGACACGGGCGTTACGATGCCGACCTCGCCATCCGCATCGGTAAGATCCTCGAACCGCTGGACTTCGCTTTCTTCGAAGAACCCTGTCAGCCGGAAGATGAGGAAGGACTCGCCAAAGTCGCCGCGCATGTCAACATTCCGATCGCGACCGGCGAACGTCTTTCGTTCCTGCCGGAATTCAAACGTCTGCTCACCCGCAACTGCGCAAGCGTTATTCAACCAGACATCGGACACAGCTGCGGTTTCGGCACCGCGCTCAAAGTGGCACGTCTGGCAGAGGCGTTCAACGCATTCATCGCCCCGCATGGCCCGATGAGCCCCGTCATCACAACCATTTCGCTGCACCTTGATGCGCTCATCCCGAACTTCCTTATCCAGGAGCAGCTGTTCCTCAACGACTGGCGCAGCGAAGTCATCACCGAACCGCTCAAGGTTGAAGACGGCTATATCAGACTCAGCGACAAACCGGGCTGGGGTATTGAGCTCAACGAAGAACTCTGCAAATCGCACCCCGCAATCGTGCCCTGCACTCCGCAGCTACACCGTCCCGACGGCGCTGTCTGCGACTGGTAATGAAAGGGATTTTTTCATCATGGATGATTTCAGAGGTAAAACAGTACTCGTCACCGGCGGCTCGCGCGGACTCGGCGAGGCGTTCTGTCACAAATTTGCGGAACTCGGCTGCCGCGTCTTCGTCAACTACGCCCACGGACGCGAAGCGGCGGAACAGGTTGCCGCAGATGTCGGGGGCATTGCGATCCCGTGCGATATTTCCAACGAGGAATCGGTCAAAACGCTATTCGAGAAAATCGGCGGAGTAGACCTTCTTGTCAACAATGCACGTCTTGATCCCTACAAACGCGGGACAGATGTTTCCGACGGCGACTGGTGGGATCAGGTCATGTCCGTCAATCTCAAAGGTGCGTATCTCTGCGGAAAATTCGCGCTGGAGGATATGAAGAAAAAAGGCTGGGGACGCATGCTCCACATCTCGTCGATCTGGGCATATCTGCCGGCAAACGGGCGGATGCTCTCCTATGCGGCGGCGAAATCCGCCATGCACGCCATGAGCCGCGGATTCGCGAACCTCGGTGCTCCATACGGCATCACTTCGAACGTTCTTGCTCCGGGACTCATCATGACTAAGCTTGTTTCGGAGCGTCTCACTCCGGAAGCATTTGCGAAAGAAAAAGCAACCATTCCGCTCGGACGCGGGGAATCTCCCGCGGAAATCGCCGAAGCAGGAATCAATATGATGCGTTCCGGTTTCATCACCGGCGAAGTTCTGAACATCAACGGCGGCGCGTTCATGCGCCCGTAACGAAAGGTTCTGAAAATGGATTTTGCATCTTTGCTGAAAGAGTGCCCGCTGATCGCGATTCTGCGCGGCGTCACGCCCGAAGAAACCGAACAGGTCTGCGATGTTCTGTACAAAAACGGAATCCGTCTGCTTGAAATTCCGTTGAACTCTCCGAACGCGCAGAAAAGCATTGAGATTGCCGTCAAGCACACCGAAGGGCGGATGCTGGTCGGCGCCGGCACGGTTCTGACTCCGGAAGATGTCCGGGGCGTTCATGCCGCAGGCGGCAAATTCATCATCTCCCCGAACACTGATGTCGGAGTAATCCGCGAGTCGAAAGCACTCGGTCTTCTTTCAATTCCGGGCTTCTTCACGGCGAGCGAAGCGTTCACCGCGATTCACGCGGGGGCGGATTACCTCAAGTTCTTCCCGGCAGTTCTCGGTCCGGGCTATGTGAAGGATCTTAAAGCGGTTGTCAAAAAGCCGATCCTTGCAGTCGGCGGAGTGAATGCCGCGAATTGTCCGGATTTCATGAAAGTCTGTGCGGGCGCCGGCATCGGCAGTGCGCTCTACAAGGCAGGCAAATCCCTTACCGATCTCGGCTGCGACGCAGCCGCCCTGGTAGCGGCAGTCCGCTGAACCGATAAAAAGCAGAATCATCAGAACCCGCTCTCCGGGGCCCCCGCAATGAAAAAAGCGGTATCCGCGCACAACCGGATACCGCCCTTTTGAACCGCAGAACGGTTACTTCGCCTGGGAAACCGCGACCGCGACGGCGACGGAAGCGCCGACCATCGGGTTGTTGCCCATACCGATCAGGCCCATCATTTCGACGTGGGCCGGAACGCTCGAAGAACCCGCGAACTGCGCATCGCCGTGCATACGGCCCATGGTGTCGGTCATGCCGTAGGAGGCCGGGCCGGCAGCCATGTTGTCCGGGTGCAGGGTACGGCCGGTGCCGCCGCCGGAGGCGACGCTGAAGTACTTGCGTCCGTGCTCGATCGCCCACTTCTTGTAGGTGCCGGCAACCGGATGCTGGAAACGGGTCGGGTTGGTCGAGTTACCGGTGATGGAAACATCGACGCCTTCCTTGATCATCACTGCGACACCCTCGGAGACATCGTCCGCGCCGTAGCACTTCACCGCGGCTTTCGGGCCGTTCGAGAACGCCTTCTCGTAGACAACCTTGAGGTCGCCGGTGTAGTAGTCGTATTCAGTTTCGACATAGGTGAAGCCGTTGATGCGGCTGATGATGTACGCGGCATCCTTGCCGAGGCCGTTCAGGATCACACGGAGCGGCTCCTTGCGGACCTTGTTGGCGGTCTTGGCGATGCCGATCGCACCTTCAGCGGCGGCAAACGATTCATGGCCGGCGAGGAAGCAGAAGCACTTGGTCTCCTCACGCAGCAGCATCGCGGCGAGGTTGCCGTGGCCGAGGCCGACTTCACGGGAATCGGCCACCGATCCCGGAATGCAGAACGCCTGCAGACCGATGCCGATGTTTTCCGCCGCTTCAGCGGCATCTTTGGAACCCTTCTTGAACGCGATGGCCGCGCCGAGAGTATAGGCCCAGACAGCGTTTTCAAACGCGATGGGCTGAACGCCCTTCACAATTTCCTCGACGTTCACGCCCTTGGAGAGGCAGAGGTCGCGGGCGGCTTCGAGCGATTCGATGCCGTACTCTTTCAGCGCCTTTTCGATTTTCGCGATCCGGCGTTCATATCCTTCAAATTGCACGCTCATGATGTGAACTCCTTATTCCTTGCGCGGGTCGATCTTCTTGACGGCTTCATCGAAACGGCCGTAGCTCTTGACATTGGCCTTGAAAGCTTCCGCAGGTTCGACGCCCTTGCGGATCGCTTCCATCATCTTGCCGAGGTGGACAAACTTGTAGCCGATGATCTCGCTGTTCTCGTCAAGACCGATTTCGAGCACATAGCCCTCGGCCATTTCGAGGTAACGGGGTCCCTTTTCAAGGGTCGAGAACATGGTGCCGACCTGCGAACGCAGCCCTTTGCCGAGGTCTTCGAGACCGGCGCCGATCGGCAGCCCGCCCTCGGAGAACGCGG
>ERZ1026844.558-NODE-558-length-26625-cov-10.634475_pt1 | contig 26625 bp, 26 predicted proteins | sample MGYA00380152_ERZ1026844 | MGnify/ENA primary metagenome ERZ1026844 (study PRJEB33269, sample SAMEA4719788) | human gut metagenome | biome: human-associated habitat; feature: organic feature; material: feces | place: Cameroon | collected 2013-10 ... | reverse complement strand
TGGTGCCCGTGACGATCACCGTCGTCACGTTCTTTGCAAGTTCACCCAGCAGGTTCGGGCAGAGCTTGAGCGCTACGCGCCCGGGGAAATCCGTGCCGCCTCTGCCCAGCAGGCGGATCAGGCTCCGGCAGAGCTTGCAGGCAAGCACTGCGATCATGACTCGTAATTTCATGGCTACGTTTATACCACTTTTTCGGTCAAAACGCAACCATTGGCTAAAAAAAGCATTTGGTTACGAAAGATTTACAAAAATGGACTTGTATTGGTTGTCATAATCTGATATAATCGAGCCAAATCCGTCAAAACATGCGCCGTTCCGGCCGAGGAGCGGAAAAAGGAGTCTACAGAAGATGCAAAAGGTAAGAAAACTGCTCTGCCTGCTGCTGTGCGCGGCGATGCTCATGTCGATGAGCGCGGTCTGTTTTGCTGCGAACAACAAATACAGCAGCTGGTTCAAAACGAACTACGACGAGATCAACCAGCTCGGGCTGATGCCCGCCTCGTTTAATGGCCTCGATCTCACCAAGGACATCACCCGCGGCGAGATGTGCGAGCTGGCCGTGTACGCCTTCGAAAAGGCGACGGGCAACGACATCGACCTGTCGAACGAGAACTTCACGGGCTTCACCGACACGAACGACGAAAACATCGTCAAGGCCCATCTCTACGGCATCGTCAACGGCTATGAAGACGGCTCGTTCCGCCCGAACCAGCTGCTGACACGGCAGGAGTTTTTCAAGCTGATCGAGAACTTCTGCACCGCGGCGGCCTTCTCCCCCACGGCTGCGGACGGCGCGCTGAACGGCTTTGCCGACGCAAACAAGATCTCTTCCTGGGCGAAGGAATCCGCGCAGATCTGCGTGAGCTACTCCTATGTGCAGGGCACGAAGCTCGGCAGCGGCACCTATCTGAACCCCAAGGGCAACACCAGCCGGCAGGAAGCGATGACGATGTTCCTGCGCTGCTACAAGACCATCCAGTGGTTCTACGATGAAAACGTCAAGAGCGCGACGGTCGTCGTCGACCAGATCAACCTGAACGTCACGGTCACCAGCGTCAGCAAGACCATGTATGTCTGCCAGTCCGGCTCCATCAACGTCCGCGACTCCTGGACCACCGGCAGCACGAAGGTCGGCGAGCTGAGCTACAACGCCTCCGTCACCGTCACCGGCATCACGACCACCACCTCCGACGGCCACCAGTGGTACCGCATCAAGTATAAGGGCATCACCGCCTACGTCCGCGCCGACCTGCTCTCCGACAAGAAGGACAGCACCGTCACTCCGGGCGGCAGCACCGGAAATGGCGGCGGCACCGTCTCCGGCTCCGGCACGGCGAGCGAGATCGCGAACTTCGCCATGTCCTTCATCGGCTACAGCTATGTCTGGGGCGGCAAGAGCCCGTCGACCGGCTTTGACTGCTCCGGCCTCATGTATTATGTGCTGACGAACTACGGCTACAAGATGAACCGCGTGGCCAACGACCAGATGAGCCAGGGCACCTACGTTTCCCGCAGCGATCTGCAGGTCGGCGACCTTGTCTTCTTCGGCTACGGCAATTACGCCAACCACGTCGGCATGTACATCGGCGGCGGCAACTTCGTCCACGCCTCTACCCCGTCTACGGGCGTGCGTATCAACTCGCTGGACGAATCGTATTACAAGACGCGCTTCCTCTGCGGCAGACGCATCATCTGAGTATCCCAAACAAAATGCGGCCCCATCCGATATGGATGGGGCCGTTCGTTTATCTTTTACAGGGCTTCCGCCTCGCTCAGCCAGAGGCGGCTGGAGGCGTCGGAGGGCATGCGCCAGTCCCCTCTCGGGCTGAGCGTCACGGAGCCGACCTTCGGACCGTCCGGGATGCACGAGCGCTTGAACTGCTGCTGGAAGAAGCGGCGGCAGAAGGTCTTGAGCCAGTGGCGGATGGTCTCGTCGTCATATTTCTCCGCATAGGCATATTTCGCCATCCGGAAGAGCTTGCGCGGGCGCGTGCCGAAGCGGAGCGTATGGTACAGGAAGAAATCATGCAGCTCGTAGGGGCCGACAAGGTCTTCCGTCTTCTGCGCGATCTGGCCGTTCTCGTCCGCGGGCAGAAGCTCCGGTGAGACCGGCGTGTCGAGAATGTCCAGCAGGACCGCCTGCAGGGCGGGCGCGCTGCTCGCTGCCTCATACTGCACGATGTAGCGCACGAGCGTCTTCGGCACCGAGCAGTTGACGGCGTACATGGACATATGGTCGCCGTTGTAGGTCGCCCAACCGAGCGCGAGCTCCGACAGATCGCCGGTGCCGATCACGAGGCCGCCGGACTGGTTGGCAATGTCCATCAGAACCTGCGTGCGCTCGCGCGCCTGGCAGTTTTCATAGGTCACGTCGTGCACGGATTCGTCATGGCCGATGTCGGCGAAGTGCTGCCGGACGGCGGCGGTGATGTTGACCTCCTGCACGCTGACGCCCAGCTCCTCGCAGAGCTTCACGGCGTTGGACTTCGTGCGCTTCGTGGTGCCGAAGCAGGGCATCGTGACGCACTGGATCTGCTTCCGGCTGCGCCCGCAGAGGTCGAACGCGCGCGCACACACGAGAAGCGCGAGCGTGCTGTCGAGCCCGCCGGAGATGCCGAGCACGACGGTCTTCGCGTGCGTATGCTCGATCCGCTTTTTCAGGCCCTGCGACTGGATGCGCAGGATCGCCTCCGCACGGGCGCGAAGCTGCTCGTCATAGGGCGGGACGAAGGGATTGGGCGCGATGGGGCGTGTCAGCTGCGTCCGTCGCAGGGGCTGGTGGAAGACGATCTGCCGCAGGCCGGGGACGGCGTCATAGCTCGTGGTGCGGTGCCGCTCGTGCATGAGCCGCTGCACGTCGATCTCGGTGATCGTCAGCTCAGCGTCGGCAAACGGCTCGTTTTCCGCGAGGATGGTGCCGTTTTCCGCGATCAGATGGTGGCGGGAGAAGACCATGTCCTGCGTGGATTCCGTCGGAGAGGCGCTGCAGTAGATATAGCCGCAGGCCAGCCGCGCGGACGTCGCGCTGACCAGCATCCGGCGGTAGTCCGCCTTGCCGATCACCTCGTCCGAGGCGGACAGGTTGGCAATGATGGCCGCGCCGCCGGCCGTGAGGCGGGTCGACGGCGGGCACGGGACCCAGAGGTCCTCGCACAGCTCGACGCCGAAGGTATAGTCCGGCAGCTCCGCGCAGGCAAAAAGCAGATCCGTGCCGAACGGCACGCTCTGGCCGCAGAGCGTCAGGTCGTAGATGTTTCCGCCGAGCACCGACGCGGAAGAAAACTGCCGCTGCTCGTAAAACTCGCCGTAGTTCGGCAGGTACGTCTTCGGCACCACGCCGAGGAGCCTGCCCGCGTGGACGACCGCCGCGCAGTTATAGAGCTTGCCGCCGAAGCGCAGCGGCAGGCCCACGGTGAAGACCGTGGAAAGCGCCGCCGTCTGCTCAAGAATGCGGGCAAGCGCCGGCTCCACCGCGCCGAGCAGGCAGTCGGAGAAAAACAGATCGCCGCAGGTGTAGCCGGTCAGGCACAGCTCCGGCAGCGTCAGCAGGTCGACGCCGGCCGCGTCCGCCTGTCGTACGCGCGCGAGGATCGTATCGGTATTGGTCTGCACATCCGCGACCTGCACATCGATCGTCCCGGCCGCAGTCTTGATAAACCCATCAGTCATGAATCTCTGCTCCTGATTCTTTGATATACCTATACGATACACGCTTTCGGACGAATTATCAAGAAAAACCTGCACGCGGGATGTTCTTCCAACAGATGCACACGCTGGCATTGTTTGTCTGAATCTGACAAGTCCCAGATTGACAGAAATCGCCGGATGTGTTACTGTTGAAAAAGAAACCCATATATTTCAAGAGAAGGAGCACGCATAACATGAAACGGGTGCTGAGTCTGGTCCTTGTCCTCGCATTGCTGTTCGCGCTTGAAATCCCTGTGTTTGCTGGGGATGCCGGTCTGCAGAATTTCTCGCCCGCAACCGCTTATGTCCCCTTTTCCGATGTTCCGGCCGATGCGTGGTATGCTGAAAATGTCAAGACCGTATGCGAATATGGCCTGATGCAGGGAAAAGGACAGGGAAAGTTTATGCCGAGCGGCAAGCTTTCCGTTGCGGAAACGCTGGCCATCGCCTGTCGGCTGCATAACATTTTTCAGGGCGGAGATGGTGTGATCGGAACAAAAAGGTCTTTTCCGGTACGCGCAGCGAAGCCATCAGCAACGGCTATCGTTCCTGCCATAATTGCAATTCATGAATCAAAACCTCCGTATGCCCTTTCAGCGGCATACGGAGGTTTTTGTATCGTGTGTCAAAACGAGAAGGACCGCCTTCATACTCCCCTGCCCATTATGTCCAGTGGTGGGTTTGGGTGAGGCAGTCCAGGATGAGGGAGGCGGCGGTGACGGCGTCTTCGATGGTCAGGTAGTGCGGGGCGCTTTCGTCCAGCAGGAGACGGCCGGAGGCGGGAAATTCCTCGTCCGCGAACCAGATCTTCAGCCACACGGGATAGCGCGGGGCGAAGTCGAAGCGTGCGCAGAAGTCCGCGTTGGTGGGCAGAAGCTCCGCGCCGAGCGCTTTGCAGCGCTGCGTCAGCTCCTCCGGCGGCAGTACGCCGAGGTCGCGCCGGACGATCAGCTCCGCATTGCGGTCGAGGCCGCTGCCGCGCACGAGGCCGTCTTTGTACTGGGAAAGTGCGATGGTCCGGCCGGTCGGTGGTGTGCCGTCGGCCAGATCGAGCAGGTGCAGCAGCGTCAGCGCGTGCCAGTTGGAGAGCGGCGGCTCGATCGTGCAGTCCGGCAGACGGACGGTGACCGTCTGCCCCAGCGTCGGGACCTGAAACGCGCCGTCAGCGTACCGCACGCCGGCTTTTTCCGCAATGTCCTCCGGCGCGTGCCGCGCCAGTCGCGCCCGCGCGACAGCGAGCATGCTTTCAAATTGACGATGTTCCATGTACTCACCTCGCCGCCATCTTAGCATGCCGCAGGCGTTTTTTCAATCGCGGCGGGACAAAACCGGAAATCGTGTAGAACCATAATCGAGAAGCCCGCACGGGCAAACAAAAATGAAAAGGAGATCAAAACAATGGAAATGAATATCGGCGATATGGTCGCTGCGATGGCGGCGCGGAATGAGGCGTTCCGCGGGAACGAGCAGGTCCCGGAGAAGGTCGAGACATACAATAAACTGAAAGAACATGCGGCGGCGATCGGGAAGGTTCTGCGCGCGCCCTGGTACGCGGACGATCTGGAACTGCGGGAGCAGAACACCTTCGTCTATATCGACTTCCCTCTCCCGGTCAACATTTTGAACGACAGCATCCGCGGGCGGATCGCGGAAATGGTCCGGCTGGCGGACATGGTGACGCTCGCCGAGGTTCGTGGGCGGCTGCGTATGACCTTCACGGTCGCAAGGGTCTGGAAGGAGTGAATAAGCAGGCATATGTCTCTGACCGGCAAAAACTGTGGTATTCTTGTGAAAAAGCTGGTATAATGGATGTAGGAGGCTGAGCAGATGGGACAGTACGAAAATCTGCTGTTTGCGCTCATGAGCGGCGCGAAAGACCAAAAAGTCCCGTCGCCGGTTCACGCTCCCGGACTATATCGTAGAGATCCTGTCCAATACGCCGCACGACGGCCCACGCGTCGTCATGACCAGCCCGCAGACCATCCGAAACAGACTTGCCGCCGCCACAGAAAAAACCGGTATCCCCTTCTACGGGCTCCACGCGCTGCGTCACACGAACGACTCTATCATGCTCTCCCTGAACACGCCGGACAAATATGCAATGGAGCGCGGCGGCTGGTCTTCTGATAAAACCATGAAGCAGACCTATCAGCATACCATGTCAGAAACGCGCAAAAAAATAGATGCCAACATAGACGCTTACTTCGACTCCATCATGAATCCCAAGAAGCGCCTGCGCTGGCGGATCAAGAAAACGAACATCACGACGCTCCTGTCCAAATGCCAAAAAACGCCCTGATTTCATGACCAATTTCATGACCAAAATGCAGCTCAGAAACCTGTTTTTGCGGTCACGACAGTGTTCCAGACACCATAAAAATGACACGCACGAAACGATGGAAACCCTTGATACGCAAAGAAAAAACCTGCAATCCATTGAGATTGCAGGTTTTTCTTCTTGGCAGGGGATGAGGGATTCGAACCCCCGCAAACGGAGTCAGAGTCCGGTGTGCTACCGTTACACAAATCCCCTAAATGGCCTCTTGCCGAAGCGCATGATTATTATAACGATTTCTCGCAAAAAGTCAAGACTAATTTTTTCTTTTTTGCAGAAATTAAAACCGGGCGGTACGGGCCTTTGATGGTGAAAGAATGAAACGCAGGAAATTTTCGCAGGCAAACGGCAGCGTTTGCGGCCAGCAGCGGTGATTTTCTGATTTTTACCAAGGAAAACAAGCTTTCTTTTACATGCTTCACACGCGGTTTCTTTCCCGCCGGAACGGCCAAGATAACGGCGCTGAGACTTTTGGGGAGAGGATGAGAACATGAAGCAGTTTCTTCATAAAAAAATACCGGCCGCGCTGATGGCCCTGTGCCTGCTGCTGGCGCTCTGCTGCCAGACGCTGGCCGCGGGGCGGACGCTCGTGCCGGGAGGATATACGGTCGGCATCAAGCTGTATGCCGAGGGTCTGATGGTCACCGAGGTGGAGCCGGACGCGCCGGCCCAGCGCGCCGGACTGCGGCGCGGCGACGTGATCCTGACGGCGGGCGGCAAGAAGACCACGAGCGCGCAGGCGCTGCTCGACAGCATCCAGTCGGCCGAGCCGATCGTCGTGCGCGTGGAGCGCGGCGGGCATGAGGCGGAATTTCTGGTCATGCCGGAAAAAACGGCCAGTGGCTACCGGCTCGGGATTTTGGTCCGCGACCATATCGCGGGGATCGGGACGGTCACGTACTACGATCCTGTGAGCCTGCAGTACGGCGCGCTGGGCCACGGCGTCAGCGGGCTCGACGGGACGCAGCTGCTGATGCTGCAGTCGGGCTATCTTGTCCGCGCGAGCGTGGCGGAGGTGCGGACCGGGACGCGCGGGACGCCGGGCGAGCTGCACGGGATCTTTGACGTGACGGACGCCGTCGGGACCGTGGAAAAAAATACAGCCTGCGGCATTTTCGGCACACTCTCACAGCCGAAGCCCGGAGAGGCTGTCCAGACGGCGCCGGCTTCGGCGGTCACGACCGGTGCGGCGGAAATCCTGTCCAATGTGGACGGCGAACAGGTCCAGCGCTTTTCCATCCGCATCGACCGCGTCGACCCGGACGCAAAAAACGGCCGGAATCTGCTCATCACGGTGACGGACGAGGCACTGCTGGCGAAGACCGGCGGCATCGTACAGGGCATGAGCGGCAGCCCGATCCTGCAGAACGGGAAGCTGGTGGGCGCGGTGACGCACGTGCTGGTGAACGACCCGACGATGGGGTATGGCGTACTGATCGAGAATATGCTGGAAATGGCAAAATAATTTCTGCCAGAGGCCAAAGGCCTCTGGCTTTTTTTGCTTGGATGTGATACAATGCGTGCACACTACAAAAACGCGGCTGCGGCTGCGTGAAGATAGATACCTTCCCTACGAAAGGAGATGTTCATGATGTTCAAAAATCTGTACGGAACCAAACATTTTCAGGGGGATCGTATGTTCTGAGTCCCCCTGCACCAACAGGAGGAACAAATGCAGAAAATCACATTAAAAAAGATCGATGAAACCAATTTTCTCTCCGCATTCGGGCTGAAGCTGCGGGAGGGACAGGATCGATTCGTGTCGCATCCGGTCCGGAGCCTTGCGCAGGCCTACGTGTATTATCACCAGTGCACACCCTTCGGGATCTTTTGTGACGAGCAGATGGTCGGCTATGTGATGGTCATCTATGACTATGATCTGGCCGAGTATAACATCTGGCACATGATGATCGACAAGGACCGGCAGGGGCTGGGATATGGGACGGCCGCGCTGCAGCGCTGCCTGGAATACATCGCGAAGAAGCCCTTCGGGAATTCCGACCGGGTCGTGCTGACCTGCCACCGGGAAAACGGCGCGGCGCTCGCGCTCTATCGGAAATTCGGCTTTGCGGAAACTGGCAATGCGGATGACGAGGAGATCGAACTGGCCATGCGCGTAAACCATTAAACACCGGAGCCGCCGTACAGAGAGCTGTACGGCGGCTTTTTCTCGTGTTTTTCCCGCTTCTCCGGTTGACATTTGCCGAAACGTCTGCTATCATGAGTACAACCTTTTTAAGGAGAACGTAACAATGTTCACTTCTGTTTTTGCATCCTACTATTACTTTACTGTCGTCAGATAGTAAGGTCAATTTGTGATGCGCAGAATCGGTAGTTTCCATGCGGCACAGAATTGACTGTGCCGCATTTTTTATTGCACTGGAGGTCAAAACCATGATTGTCGTACTGAAGCACAACGTCCCCGAGGAAAAGAGAAATCAGCTCATCAACTGGCTGCGGAACCAGAATATTGACGTGCATCCCTCGCTCGGCGAATATCAGACCGTGCTGGGTCTGGTCGGCGATACGAGCCGGATCGATATGTCGCTGCTGGAAAGTCTGGATATCGTCGATTCCGTCAAGCGCGTGTCCGACCCGTTCAAGTGCTGCAACCGCAAGTTCCACCCCGACGACACCGTCGTGAGCGTGGGCGACGCGAAGTTCGGCGGCGGGCATTTCGCCATGATCGCGGGGCCGTGCTCCGTGGAATCCGAGGAGCAGATCGTCTATGTCGCCAAGGCCGTCAAGGCCGCGGGCGCGCAGCTGCTGCGCGGCGGCGCATTCAAGCCGCGGACCTCCCCCTATGACTTCCAGGGTCTGCACGGCGAGGGTATCCGCCTGCTGGAGATCGCCAAGCAGGAGACGGGGCTGCCCATCGTGACGGAGCTCATGAACATCAAGCATCTGCCGCTGTTTGACAACGTCGACGTCATCCAGATCGGCGCGCGCAACATGCAGAACTACGACCTGCTCAAGGAGATGGGCTCGGTCAAAAAGCCGATTTTGCTCAAGCGCGGGCTTGCCAACACGCTCAAGGAGCTGCTGATGAGCGCGGAATACATCATGGCCAGCGGCAACGACAACGTCATTCTCTGCGAGCGCGGCATCCGCACGTTTGACGACTACACGCGCAACACGCTCGATCTTGCCGCGGTGCCGATGCTGCACGAGCTGTCGCACCTGCCGGTCATCGTCGATCCCAGCCACTCCACGGGCATCAACCGGCTGGTCCCGCCGATGACGCTCGCGGCCGCAGCCTGCGGCGCGGACGGCGTGATCGTCGAGGTCCACAACGATCCCATCCACGCGCTGTGCGACGGCGCACAGTCGCTCACCTGCGAGCAGTTTGCCGAGGTCGCCGAGAAGGTCCGCGCAGTCCGCGAGGCGGTGACGAGATGACGGTCGGGATCGTAGGTCTGGGCCTCATCGGCGGATCGTTTGCCAAGGCGTATCACGCGGCCGGCTGGCGCGTGCTGGGCTATGACCGGGACGAAAGCGTCCTTTCCTTCACGCAGCTGGCCGACGCCGTCGACGAGCCGCTCACGATGGACAATATCGGCACGTGCGAGCTGGTACTGCTGTGCGTGCGGCCGCTGGCCGCGGTCGAGTATCTGCGGCAGGCCGCGCCGCACATCGGCGGAAAGCCCGTCGTGATCGACTGCTGCGGCACGAAGCGCGTGGTGTGCGCGGCGGCGTTCCCGCTGGCAAAGGAATATGGCTTTACCTATCTTGGCGGCCACCCGATGGCGGGCACGCAGTATTCCGGCTTCGGCCACGCGCGGGCGAACCTCTATCACAATGCCCCGATGGTCATCGTGCCGCCGGATTTTGACAATATCGAGCTTCTGAGCCGCGTGAAGGAGCTTCTGAGCCCGGCCGGGTTCGGCAGCTTCTCGGTCACGACGGCAGACAGCCACGACGAGATGATCGCCTTTACGTCCCAGATGGCACATCTGGTCTCCAACGCCTACATCAAAAGCCCGACCGCGAAGGCGCACAAGGGCTTTTCGGCCGGCAGCTACAAGGATATGACCCGCGTGGCGTGGCTGAACGCACCGATGTGGTCGGAGCTGTTTCTGGAAAACCGCGACTATATGCTCCGCGAGCTGGACGGGCTGATGGACTGCCTCATGCAGTACCGGGCCGCCATCGCGGAAAATGATGGCGAAGCGCTCACACAGCTGCTGGAAGAGGGCAAAAAACGCAAAGAGGAGGTCGACGGCCGATGAAAACGGTATCGGTCCACGCATCGAGAAGCTATGAGATCCGGATCGGGCGCGGCCTTCTGCAGGGGGCCGGCGAGCAGATCCGCGCCGTGACGGACGCGAAAAAAGTGATGCTCGTCTCGGACGATGCGGTCTGGCCGCTGTATGGCGGCGCGGTCCGCCGCAGTCTGGAGACTGCCGGGCTGACGGTCTGCAGCTTTGTATTCCCGCACGGAGAGAGCTCCAAGTGCGCGTGCACCTACCTCGAGCTGCTCGACGCGCTCTGCGCGCAGCAGCTGACGCGGAAGGACGCGATCGCCGCGCTCGGCGGCGGCGTGGCGGGCGATCTGGCGGGCTTTGCCGCCTCGACCTATCTGCGCGGCATCGGCTTCATCCAGATCCCGACGACGCTGCTCGCCATGGTCGACTCGTCCGTCGGCGGCAAGACAGCCATCGATCTGCCGGCGGGGAAAAACCTTGCCGGGACGTTCTATCAGCCCTGGCTCGTGCTCTGCGACCCGGACTGCCTGACGACGCTGCCGGAGGATATCTTCCGGGATGGCTGCGCGGAGGTCATCAAGTACGCCGTTCTGGGGAACGCGCCGTTCTTTGACGATCTCAGGGCCGGATCTGCGCACGCACAGCTGGAGCATATCATTGAGACCTGCGTCACGATGAAACGCGATATCGTCGCGCAGGATGAATTTGACCGCGGGCAGCGGCAGCTGCTCAATCTTGGCCACACGTTCGGCCACGGGATCGAGGCCTGCAGTGGCTTCGCGGTGAGCCACGGCTCCGCCGTGGCCATTGGGATGGCCATGATGGTCCGCGCGGCGGCGGCCTTCGGGCTCTGCACGGAAAAGACGCGCGACACGGTGGTGGACATCCTGCGGCAGTATGATCTGCCGGTCGACTGCGCGTTCCGTGCGGAGGACATGCTCCCGACGATTCTGCACGACAAAAAGGCCGCCGGGGATACGATCAATCTGATCGTCCCGACCGCCGTCGGGCAGTGCCGGATCGTGAAGACGCCTGCCTCCGAGATCATGGACTGGCTCCGGGCCGGAGGCGCGCGATGAACCGGACGCTGCTGCCCGGACCGCGCACCGGCGCGGTCCGGATCCCGGCCTCAAAATCGCAGGCGCACCGGATGCTCATCTGCGCCGCGTTGTCCCGGACGCCGGGGCACCTTATGCTGGACGGCTTCAGCGAGGATATCGAGGCGACGATGCAGTGCCTGCGGGCGCTGGGGGCGAAGATCGAAGCGGAGGCGGACGGGCTTTGGATCGAGCCGCCCGCGGTCTACCCTGCACAGGCTGCGCTGGACGCGGTAGAGAGCGGCTCGACGCTGCGGTTTTTGCTGCCGGTCCTCGGGGCGCTGGGCGTCCGCGCGCAGATCCGGATGCACGGCAGGCTGCCGGAGCGTCCGCTTAGCCCGCTGTGGGAGCTGCTGGAGGCGCACGGGATGCAGCTGCGGCGGGAGGATGATCTTCTGCACGTGTGCGGGCAGCTGCAGGCGGGCAGCTATGCCCTGCCCGGCAATGTCTCGTCGCAATTCGTGTCCGGACTTCTGTTTGCGCTGCCGCTGCTTGCGGAGGACAGCGTGCTTACGGTCACCGGGCAGCTGCAGTCGGCGCGGTACGTCGCCATGACGGAGCAGGCGCTGCGCGCGGCAGGGATCCATTTTGAAAAAAACGGCCAGTGCTGGACGATCCCCGGCGGGCAGCGGTATGCCGCGCCGGGCCGGCAGCTGGTCGAGGGCGACTGGTCGAACGCAGCGTTTTTCCTGTGCATGGGTGCGCTGTCGCGGCAGGGCGTCTGCGTGTCCGGATTGGATCCTGCATCTCTGCAGGCTGACCGGGCCATCACGGAGATCCTGACGCGCTTCGGCGCGGAAGTGAACATTGAGGACGATACGGTCACGGTCCGGCGCGGTACGCTGCGCGGCATCACGCTCGACGCGGGGCCGGTCCCGGATCTGGTGCCGGTCGTGAGCGTGCTGGCCGCGCTCTGCGCGGGGGAAACGCGGATCGAGAATGCCGCGCGGCTGCGCATCAAGGAGTCTGATCGGCTCCGGACGACCGCCGCGCTCATCGAAGCGCTCGGCGGGACAGTCCGCGAGCTGCCGGATGGACTCGTCATCACAGGGCAGCCCGCGCTTGCGGGCGGAAGCGTCGACGCCAGCGGCGATCACCGCATCGCCATGAGCGCGGCGGTGGCTGCCTGCGGCTGCACGCAGCCGGTCACGGTATGCGGCAGCGTGTGCGTCGCGAAATCCTATCCCGCGTTCTGGGAAGACTTTACTGCATTGCAGGAGGAAGCGTTATGAGCAGCGTATATGACGGCAATCTGACCGTCTCGATCTTCGGGCAGTCGCACGCGCCTGCCATCGGCGTGACCATTGATGGGCTGCCCGCCGGGCTGCCGGTCGATCTGGACGCGCTGGGCCGGTTTCTGCGCCGCCGCGCACCCGGGCAGAACGCCTGGTCGACGCCGCGGAAGGAGGCGGACCTGCCGGAGTTTTTATGTGGCCTGAAGGACGGCCGGACCTGCGGCGCGCCGCTCACGGCCATCATCCGCAACACGAATACGCGCTCCGGCGACTATGAAAATCTGATGGATATCCCCCGCCCCGGCCACGCGGACTATACCGCGCAGGTCAAGTTCGGCGGCGCGCAGGACGCTGCGGGCGGCGGACATTTTTCCGGCCGCCTGACGGCGCCGCTTTGCATTGCGGGCGGGCTCTGCCTGCAGATACTGGCACGGCAGGGCGTCCGGGTGCGGGCGCGGATCGTGTCGATCGGCACGGTAACGGACGCTGCGGCGTTTGACGCGCCGGTCGACGAAAAGCCGTTCCCGGCCGTCTCGGACGAGGCGGCGGCGGCCATGCAGGCGCAGATCGCGCAGGCAAAGGCGGAGCAGGACTCCGTCGGCGGCGTGATCGAGTGCGTGATAGAGGGGCTGCCGGCGGGAATCGGCGATCCGATGTTCGGGGGGCTGGAAAACCGCATTGCGCGCACGGTATTTGCCATTCCGGCGGTCAAGGGCGTGGAATTCGGCGCGGGCTTTGCCGCCGCACGGCTGCGCGGCAGCGAGAATAACGACCCGTTCTGCGTGGAAAACGGAAAGATCGTCACAAAAACGAACCACTGCGGTGGGATCCTGGGCGGGATCTCGAACGGGATGCCGGTCGTGTTCCGGGCGGCATTCAAGCCGACGCCGTCCATTTCCCGGGAGCAGGACTCGGTCAGCCTGTCGCGAATGGAGGAGACAAAGCTCGTCATCCACGGGCGGCACGACCCCTGCATCGTCCCGCGCGCGGTCCCGTGCGTGGAGGCGGCAGCGGCCATCGCCGTGCTCGACGCGGTGATGGAGCGGAAAAAGGAGCTTGGATATGGATACTAAGATGCTGCGCTGCGGTCTGCTCGGCTGGAAGCTCGGCCACAGCTACTCCCCTGCCATCCACGAGCGGCTGGCGGATTATTCGTACCGGCTGTTTGAGGTGGAGCCGGAGGACCTCGGCGCCTTTTTACAGGAAGGGGCCTTCGACGGACTGAACGTCACGATCCCTTATAAAAAAGACGTGATCCCCTACTGCGCAGAGCTTTCCGACACGGCGCGGGCCATCGGCGCGGTCAACACGCTTGTCCGCCGGGCGGACGGGACGCTCTGGGGCGACAATACCGACGCCTACGGCTTTTCGATGCTGGTGCAGTCCAGCGGCGCGGATGTCGCCGGGAAAAAGGCGCTCGTCTTCGGCAGCGGCGGCGCTTCGGCGACGGCGCAGTATGTGCTCCGGCGGCTCGGCGCGCGCGAGGTCGTGGTGATCTCGCGGCACGGGGAAGACAACTATGAAAATCTGGACCGGCATGCGGACGCGCAGATCGCCGTCAACACGACGCCCGTCGGCATGTATCCGAATACCGGCGTCTCGCCGGTGGACCTTCATCGGCTGCCGCGGCTGGAGGCCGCGCTGGACGTGGTCTACAACCCCGCGCGCACGGAATTTCTGCTGCAGGCGGAAGCGCGCGGGCTCCGGCGCGCGAACGGGCTTCTGATGCTCGCCGCGCAGGCGAAAAAGAGCTGCGAGGACTTTACCGGCGAGCCCGTTGACGATGCAAAGATCTTTTCGATCACGAAAGCGCTCGAGGCGCAGATGCACAACGTGATCCTCATCGGGATGCCCGGCAGCGGGAAGACGACGATCGGGACGCTGGTGGCAAAGCGGCTGGGGCGGACGTTCGTCGACGCCGACAGCGCGTTGGAGCGTGAGGCCGGGATGCCGATCCCGGAGATCTTCCGGCTCGAGGGCGAGGCGGGCTTCCGCCGGCGGGAGACGGCCGTGCTCGCAGAGCTCGGGCGGCAGTCGGGGCTGGTCCTTGCGACCGGCGGCGGCAGCGTCACGCGGGAGGAAAATTACCCGCTGCTGCACCAGAATGGAGAGATCTTCTGCCTGCAACGCGCGCTCGAGCGGCTGCCGTCCGCGGGACGGCCGGTCTCGCAGGCGCTGGGCGCGCAGACGATCTACGCGCAGCGGAAGCCGCTCTATGCCCGCTTCGCGGATGCGATGATCGACAACAATGGCACGCCGGAGGCGGCGGCCGCGCAAATTCTGGAGGTACTCGGATGCAGCTGCTGATTTTGAACGGACCGAATCTCAATCTGCTCGGCCTGCGTGAGCCGGCCATTTACGGCACGCAGAACTACGCCGCGCTAGAGGCCTTCTGCAAAGAGGCCTGCCGGGAGGCGGGCTTCGGGTGTAAGGTCTTTCAGTCGAACCATGAGGGCACGCTCGTCGACGAGATCCAGGCGGCCTACGGCGTGTATGACGGCATCGTCATCAACCCTGCCGCCTATACGCACACGAGCGTCGCGATCCTGGACGCTCTGAAGGCGGTCGCCATCCCGGCGGTCGAGGTCCATCTGTCCGACGTCAGGCAGCGCGAGGACTTCCGGCAGATCTCCTACGCGCGGCTCGCCTGCGTGAAGACGTACATGGGGCTCGGGTTCGAGGGCTACCGGCAGGCGATCCTGTTTTTGAAGGACTATCTGCATACACATACGGTATAGATCTGTATTTTTTACGTGCGGGCGGCCGGGATCGGCCGCCCGCACGTGTCCGTTTTGCAGGTTTGCGCGGCTAAAACTTTCATCATTCTGCAGGATTTCTTTCTCTAAAATGCATTTTACATAGATTTCATCAAAATCATGCAGGATTTCCGCTGTTTTTTGCGCTTCAAAAAAAATAAATTTCATATTTCGCACGCTGCTATCTTGAAAAATTCATTCCGGGGTTGTATAGTAAGGTGAATGAAATTTGTATGGAGGGAATTCTGATGAAAAAGATCCTTGCACTGCTTCTCGCGGCTGTTCTCGTTCTGGGCATGGCTGCGTGCGCTGCCTCGACCGAGGCTCCCGCTGCTTCCGACGCATCGGCTTCGACCGACGCTCCGGCTTCCACGAACGCGCCTGCCGCTTCCGGCGCCAAGCTCCGCTTCGTGACCGGCGGCGAGTCCGGCACCTATTACGCCTTCGGCTCCGTCATTGCCCAGCATGCGACCAACAACGCCGGCATCGACGTCGTCGGCCTGGTCGGTAACGGCTCGCAATCGAACGTCTTTGAGCTTGAAGACGGCAACGCCGATCTGGCCTTCTGCCAGTCCGACGTCATGGCCTATGCCTATGAAGGCACGAACATCTTCGCCGACACCGGCGCCGTTCAGTGCTTCTCCACCGTCGCGGCCCTCTACACCGAGCAGGTGCAGATCGTCACCACGGATCCCGAGATCAAGTCCGTTGCGGATCTCAAGGGCAAGAACGTCTCCATCGGCGCAGCCGGTTCCGGCGTGTTCTTCAATGCGATGGACGTGCTCGGCGTCTACGGCATGACCGAAGAGGACATCAACCCGACCTACCAGTCCTTCGGCGACAGCGCGGACGCGCTGAAGAACGGCCAGATCGACGCGGCCTTCATCGTGGCCGGTGCTCCGACGACCGCCGTTACCGACCTTGCCACCACCAAGGACGTTTACCTCGTCTCCCTCGATGACGAGCATGTCGACCAGCTTCTTGCCAAGTGCCCGTACTACACCAAGGTCACCATCGGCAAGGACGTCTATGGTCTGGATTCCGACACCGTGACCGTTGCGGTCGGCGCAGTCATCCTTGCGCGCGACGACGTTTCTGAGGACGCCATCTACGCGCTCGTGGCCGATATCTTCGACAACGCGGCCAGCCTGACCGACACCCACGCCAAGTACGCCGAGATCAGCCCCGAGTACGGCGCTTCCATCACCTCCGTCCCCTATCATCCGGGCGCTGCCAAGTACTTCGCGGAAAAGGGCTTTGAGGTCCCCATCAAGTAAATCTTAACGTGTTTTACACGGTTTTCACAACTACGGCAGGGGGTTCCCTGCCGTAGTTGTCGCACAAATCTGAAGAAAAGAAGGAGAGATGCACCTTGTCCCAGACTCCCGACAAGAACACCCCCGCAACTGCCAACGACGACGCGCAGAACATTGCCGCCGACGTTGATGAGGTCATGCGCAAATATGACCGCGAATCCAACACCCGGATCTGGTCCGGCTGGCAGGCCGTCGTGATCAAGGTCTTTATGGCCGCCTTTGCCCTGCTGTGCATTTGCATGACGCTGTTTTCCACGGCCATGCCGGAGATCCGCCTGCCCGGCTTCATGGGCTTTATCGTGCTCGCGGGCTTCCTCAATTTCCCCGCCAGCAAGCACCATGTGAAGCCGAATTACCTGCCCTGGTACGACATCCTGCTGATGGTGATCGGCGCGGGCTGTTTCTTCTATTTTGCCTTCAACGCGATGACAATGATCAAGCTCGCCACGCGCATCCAGCCCATCCATGTGGTGATCGGCGTCGTCGGCATTCTGGTGCTCGTCGAGCTGTGCCGCCGCTGCGTGGGTCTGCCGATCCTGGTCGTGGCGGGTCTTCTGATCGTCTATGCGTTCTATAACCAGCTGAGCTACAACCCCAGCTTCTATCAGGCGCTCAAGAACATCATCTACAAGCTGTTCTACACCACGAGCGGTGTCATCGGTACGCCGATCAGCGTCTGCTATACCTACATCGTGCTGTTCATCATCTTCGGCGCATTCCTCGAGCGCACGGGCATTGCGAATTTCTTCATTTCGTTTGCCAACCGCCTGACCGGCTGGTCCTCCGGCGGCCCGGCGAAGGTGGCGGTCATCTCGTCCGCGCTGTGCGGCATGGTGTCCGGCTCGTCCGTGGGCAACACGGTCACGACCGGCTCGTTCACCATCCCGATGATGAAAAAGACCGGCTACAAGCCGGAATTCGCCGGCGCGGTCGAGGCTGCGGCTTCCACCGGCGGACAGATCATGCCGCCCATCATGGGCGCAGCTGCCTTTTTGATGGCGGAGTACATCGGTATCCCGTATGCCAAGGTCGCGGTCAAGGCGATCCTGCCTGCCATTTTGTATTTTACCGGCATTTTCATTTCCGTGCATCTGGAGGCGAAGAAGCTCGGGCTGCGCGGCATCCCCAGAGATCAGCTGCCGAAGTGGGGTCTGCTCGCGCGCGACTGCTATCTGATCCTGCCGCTGATCCTGCTCGTCTGGCTGGTCTCGTCCGGCGCGAAGACGATGTCGCACTCCGCGGCCTACTCCATCCTCGCAGCCATCGTGGTCGGTTTCGTCAACTTCTTCCTGACCCGGATGCGGGACGCGGAAGAGAAGTCTGCGAAGACGACGGTCCGTGCGATCGGCGGCGCGCTGGCTGACAGCGGCAAGTCCGCGGTCGACTCGCTCGAGGCGGGCGCGAAGGGCGCGATCACGGTTGCCGTCGCGTGCGCGATGGCGGGTATCATCGCGGGCTGCATCACGGTCACGGGTCTGGCTTCGATCCTGATCAATGCCATCGTCCAGCTGGCGGGCAACGCGACGTTCATCGGCCTCATCCTGACCATGGTCTGCTGCATCATCCTCGGCATGGGCGTGCCGACGACGGCAAACTACTGCATCATGGCCTCCACCTGCGCGCCGATCCTCATCAAGATGGGGTATCCGCTCGTGGCGGCGCATTTCTTCGTGTTCTACTTCGGCATCGTCGCCGATATCACGCCGCCGGTCGCGCTGGCGGCCTACGCGGGCTCGGCCATTGCGAAGTCGAATCCCATGAAGACAGGCATCAACGCGACGAAGCTCGCCATCGCGGCCTTCATCGTGCCGTTCATCTTCGCGTATAACCCGCAGATGCTCTTTGAGAACGTCACGAGCGTCTTCCAGGTCGTCCAGATCGTCATCACGGCGCTGCTCGGCATTTTCGCCGTCGCCGCGGGTCTGGAGGGGTACATTCTCCGGAAGATGGGCTGGCCGCTGCGCGTGCTGGCTGTCATCGGCGGTCTGACGCTGCTGATCCCGGGTACGGTCTCCGACCTCATCGGCCTTGTGATCGTGGCGGGCATCATCGCGCTGCAGCTGCTGCAGAACAAGCGCGAGCGCAGCGAGGTCTGAGCGCATTTCTTCCCTCCCCTCTTGCAAAAATGCACGGCGCGGGATATAATATCTGTAAACAGATGGAACAGTCGCCAATATGGGAGGTACGATATGCACTGCAATGTCAAAACGCGCTGCGAGGCGCTGAAGGCGCTGGCGCAGAAGAAGCTTGGGACAGACGATCCTGCAGTGGTGGAGATCACGCGCGGCGGGAAGAACAGGTCCCACCATGTGCTGCGGCGGTCCGACATGAAGAAGGTCGGGCTGATCGCGGGCGGCGCGTTCATTGCGCTGACGGCGCTGAACGTGTACAGCCACTACAAGCTCCACCAGAAGATCACGGACCGGAAGCTCAAGAAGCAGCTCGCGCCGCTCAACGCCCAGCTCGACGAGCTGCGCACAGAGAACGAAGCGCTCCGGCAGGCGCTGGCCGAGCTCAAGCCCCGACCGGTTGCTCCGCAGCCCGCGCCCGCCCCGGAAGCCGAGGCCTCCGAGCCGCAGGCCTGAGACAGGAAAAACCCGGCCCCTGCATTGCAGGGGCCGGGCTCTTTTTCTGCTTTTATTCGGTCAGCTCGCGGATATAGGCGGCCACGGCGGCGACGGCTTCGTTGTCCTGCAGGCGCCAGCGGGCCTGGGTGGAAATGTTGGTGAAGGTGCCGAGGGGCGGCTGGATCAGCGAGACGGTATAATAGGCGACGATCACATTCGACGGATCGAATACCTCTACTCTCGCGTACTCGCCGACGCGCAGGGTCAAGCCGGGCGGGAAATCGCTTTCTGGCTGTTTGAAATACCGCCGGACGCGGAGCGCCGACAGACGCTCCAGCAGCTGCGCTTTCTTCTCCGGATCGTCCACAAAGATACGGTCATCGCTGAAACTGTCTATGGTAACTCGCAGGCGGCAATTTTCCGGCAGCACGACCTCCCGCGGCCGGAACCAGCCGAACAGGCCAAGCCCCACCACCAGGAGGACAGCAAGCAGGATCACAAGCTTTTTGGCGCGCATGGCGGTTCCCATCCTTTCTCCGGTCATGCCGGACGCGAGGTGCGGTATTGTGCTGTTTACCGGACGTTCTTGTCCGAGCAGACGGTATAATCCATGCCGGACTCTGTCCGATGGATCGTCAGGCTATAGGGGTGCAGGGTCCCGTCTGCTTCAGTCAGGGCCACATAGACGGTCCGGTCGACCAGATACGGCGTCACGGTGTCGGAAATGGGCCAGCCGTGTCCGGCTGCCAGTGTGATCGTGCTGCCCCCGTGGCTGTCGCCGGAAACGATGCTCACGTTTGCGTCCCGCGCATCGGGGTCCTCCTGTTTTGTTTCGAACAGGATCATCAAGTCGGTCGTTCCGTCGCCGTCGAAGTCATCGGCGAAGAAATAGATCGGTTTTGTCTCGTCGATCGGTTCTGCTTGTCCTGCCGTAAACGACTCATACAGGGTCTGCAGCTGCGGCGTCAGGGTATGGAGCGGAAGCTGTTTGCCGTCGGCGTCGGGTGCGGGCTCCGGTTCGGGTTCGGACGTCTCTTGCTCCGGGGCGGTCCCGGAGAGGTCTGTGGTCGGCAGGATCGTGATGTGCTCGGTCGCGTAGGCAATGGATGACTGTATCATCCTCTGGCAATAGGCCAGCGCGGCGCAGCAGATGAGCAGGATGGCCAGCGCCGCAGCCAGAATGCAGCACCGCCGGTATTGTTTCTGGTAGGTCTGCAGCTGCTCCGGGGAGATGCTGCTCAGCAGCTCCTGTGCGTTTTCATCCGGGGTGCCGAATTGGGCGATCAGGGCGTCCAGCGTGGCGCAGTCGGGCGCGGATTCAGCCAGCTCCTCCTGCAGCCCGGCCAGCAGCTGCCGCCGCTGGCGCGCCGGGAGCGGAAGCTTCTTCCGGACGGCCCGGCAATACTGCTGCATGACGGTATTTGTGTGTTTCATCCGTCCCATCCCTCCATCAGCTGCCGGAACACGCCGGAGATCTCGTCGTATTCGGCCAGTGTCTGCCGCAGATACTCGCGTCCCGCGGCTGTAACGGCATAGTAATTCCGCGCACGGCCATCGACGATCTCGCTTGCGCTGATGGTCAGATAGCCCTGCTCCTCCAGCCGGTACAGGACGGGATACAGCAGAGAAAGCTGATATTTTCCGCCTGAGCGCTGCTTTAATTCCTGGATCAGTTCGTACCCATACATCGGACGGTCCGACAGAATGCGCAGGACCGCCAGCGGGCTGGTCGCCCGCTTGAAATAAGCCAGAAACGAATGCCCGAAGTCCTCCCGCTTCGCCATAGGCCTCCCTCCTTCCGGATGAGGGTGTCGATAATATTTATATAGCATGGTATTTTTGTAAAGTCAATATAAAGCATTGACAAATATAAAATTTTCGTGTATTTTGGAAACAGAAGAAAGTTTTCCCTTGAAGATCAAAAAGAATTGCAGAAAGGCGTGACAATATGCAGACGAAGACCTTCCATCTGATCTGTTATTTCCTGTTTTCACTGGCGCTGGTGCTGATCGGGACGATCGGGAGCGCGGGGATCCTGGTGGCTGCCTGTGCGGCGGAGGATACGATGGGCTCCGCGGTTAATCGGCTGTGTGAGCTGCATCTGATCGTGCCGCTGGTGCTTGGCATCGTGATCCTGCTGATCGGGCTTCTCATGCTCCTCCCGCAGGTCTGGCCGGTGAATCTGCTGGACCGGCCGGCGGAGGGAGAAGAAAAAGCCGCCGCCCCGGATGCAAAGGAGGCGTAAGCATGCAAAACGAACCGCAGCCATCCGTGAAACGGATCTATGCACGTATCTGCATCATCATTGGGATACTCGGCATTGCGTGCACGTATAGCCCGCTGATTCTTCCTGTTCCATGGAAGACAGAAACAAAAGTGCTGCTGGTCGTGATTGGCGGAATTTTGATCCTGTGTTCGCTTGTGATCAAATTTCATCTGCTGCGGTGCCCGTATTGCGGCTGGGGCGGCCTGATCCCGCAGTGGTATCGGAACGATACCTATTGCTGCCCCAAGTGCGGCAACCGGATCCATTGGGAATAAGGCCCTGTGCTGATACAACAGAGCAGAAAGGACGGGACGCCGATATGCGCTTCAAGCTTCTGCCCATATTTGCGGCCCTTCTGCTGTTATGCGGCTGCGGCGGGGCGCGGACGCTGGCGGATGTGAGCGGCTGCGGGCAATGGGATCGGGTCCAGATCATCGAATGGTATGAACAGGGCGGCAGTGCGGGTACGCAGCTTCCGGCGGACAACCTCAGCCCCGATACACTGCGGGAGCTGCTGGGCAGCACGTATGTCAGGCGCTCCTATGCGTCCATGGCGCTGCCTATCCCCTGCGTACAGATCTTTTTGACGGCAGACGACGGTGCGCCTTTCACGCTCGCGGTCGGCGAAAACGGCCGGGTGATCCTGTCAGACCATTCCGGCAGCGCAGCCAAAGATACCTATTGGAAGACCGACGCCCCTGCACTGTACCGCTCCCTGCTGTCCGCAGCCGGGACCAAATCCTGACGATAAAAAAGTTCCGGCCCCCGCCTGATGGCGGGGGCCGGGGTTTTTATGCTTCGTGGACGCATTGCCGGGCGATGCGGAGGAAGGCGGAGAGGAGCTGCGCGCCCAGCTCCTGCTCCACGGCGGCGATATGGCCGGAGAGCGACTGCTACGTGATATGCAGGGCCTCGGCCGCGCGGGTAAAGCTGCGCTCGCGGGCAAGGACCGCGAAGTATTCCATCGTCTGCAGATTCATGGTGTTCCCTCTTTCACAGGTATTACCTGTATCATACGCAAGAATCTACAGTTTTACAATGTAATTTTATTCTGCTATGATAAAGCCAGCTCGAACAGGGAGCTACCCGGGGCGGCGGGTGGTCCTTCTCTTTTCTTTCATCCTGCCCGCCGCTCTTTGATTTGGAATATGACGAACGCCCGGCAGGCCCGCCGGGCGTTTTTGTGCTTATACGTGGGCCATCAGCCAGTCGTACATTTCCTGGCGGGCGGGCTCGGAGAGGGGGAAGACTTTTTCGTCTTCCATCTGGCTTTTTTCGTAGCAGTATTCGCCGTGCCAGCACTCGCATTTCATGGAGCTTTCGTCGAAGTTGACCTCTTTCTGGTTCAGCATGACGATCGACGGGGTCACGCGAAAGCGGAGCGCGCCGAAGCTCCCCGTAAAGATGTTGTTGTTTTCAAAGCTGTGCAGCACCGGCAGAAATAACGGTTCCATGCGCGCGCCTCCCCTGTTTTTTGTATATCATACCACAAATTCTGCCGGGCGGCAAGATTGTTTGACTTTGGCTGCAAGGTGTGCTATCATGGCAGAAAATTCTTTTTTACGATAAAGGGGCAAAGCCATGCACAAGCAGACAAAAGGCTGTATTCTTCTTCTCCTGTGCGCCATGATCTGGGGCGCGGCGTTCGTCGCGCAGAGCGAGGGCATGCAGTATGTCGGGCCGTTTACGATGGGTGCGACGCGGTTTTTTCTGGCGGGGCTGGTGCTGCTGCCGGTCATCCGGGTGCTGGACCGCAAGGGCTGGTCTCAGAACAGGCCGGTCACGAAGGAGGATAAAAAGCGGCAGCTGGCAGCGGGCGCGATCTGCGGCGTGCTGCTGTTCGCGGCGACGACGCTGCAGCAGTTCGGCCTGCTGGACACGACGGTCGGCAAGTCCGGGTTCGTGACGGCGCTGTATATCGTCTTTGTGCCGATCGTCGGGGTGCTGACGGGCAAAAAGGCGGGCCTCAGGGTCTGGCTCTGCGCGGCAGCCGCGGTGTTCGGGATGTATCTGCTGTGCGTCGGGTCCGGATTCTCGGTCGCGGGCGGAGATCTGCTGACGCTTGGGTGCGCGGTGCTCTTTACGTTCCATATCTGCTATATCAGCGCCGTCTCGCCGCGGATGGACGGGGTGCGGCTGAGCTGCGTGCAGTTTTTTGTGTGCTCGGCCCTGTCGGCAATCGGCATGTTCGTGTTCGAGTCGCCGGACTGGGCCTCGATCCGCAGCTGCTGGCTGCCGATCGTGTACGCGGGCGTGTTCTCCGGCGGCGCGGCCTATACCTTCCAGATCATCGGCGAACGGGACGTGCAGCCCGCGCTGGCGTCGCTGCTGATGAGCCTGGAATCGGTCTTCGCGGCGCTGTTCGGGTGGATCCTCATCGGGCAGGGTCTTTCCGGGCGGGAGCTGATCGGGTGCGCGATCATGTTCGCGGCCATCCTCCTGTCGCAGCTGCCGGAGCGGAAAAAGGCCGGCTGAGTCTCCCCTATTCCTTTCAATTGGCTCTGCGGGAAATTCCCGCAGAGCTTTTTCGAACGTATAGTGGAAATATTTCTGGATCTGTGATAATATAAATATGTATGTGCATCCGCCCGGCGGAGGCAACTTTCCGGATGGAGGATCTGGTATGACCTATTGGAGCGCCATTTTACTTGGTATCATACAGGGGCTTGCGGAGTTTCTGCCGATCTCCAGCTCCGGCCATCTCGCCATTCTGCAGAACTTCCTGCGCATCGGGGATCTGGAAAACCAGATGCTGTTTGACGTTCTGCTGCATCTCGGGACGCTCGGGGCGGTCATTCTGGCGTATCATACGGAGCTGCGTGGGCTGTGCCGCGAGGGGCTTGCCATGCTCCACATCAAAAAGCTGCGGCGCGGCGTGAAGCCCGATCTGCCGCGGCGGCGGCTGCTGCTGTTTCTGATCGCGGCCACGCTGCCGCTGATCCCTGCCGCGCTGCTGAACGACTGGCTGGATCCGCTGTTCTACAACACGTTTTTCATCGGCTTCGCGCTCATCGTGACCGGCTTTCTGCTGCTGGCGGCCGACCGCTTCGGCCACGGCAACAAGACCGAGAAGGCCATGACGCTCTCGGACGCGATGGTCATCGGTCTGGCACAGATGATCGCCGTCGTACCCGGCCTGTCCCGGTCCGGGACGACGATCTCCGCCGGGCTGCTGCGCGGGTTTGACCGGACGTTCGCGGTCCGCTTCTCGTTCTTCCTCTCCATTCCCGCCGTGCTGGGCGCGAATTTGCTGTCGCTCGTCAAGGCCATTTCCGCCGGGATCGACTGGGCGGAGGTGCCGATGTATCTGTGCGGCGTCGCGGCGGCGTTCGTATTCGGGTATCTCGCCATTTTCGCGCTCAACCGCATCGTGCAGCGCGGAAAATTCGGCGGATTTTGCTATTACTGCTGGGGCGCGGGTCTGCTGACGCTGATCCTGTCCCTGATTTCGTGAGGTGTAAGGTTCCATGGCCACCAATAACAAAAGAAAAACGACATCTTCCTCCTCCCGTGGGCGGAAAAAGCCGGCCAAGAAGCAGGCCGCGCCCATCCGGCGGGAGGTCGGCGCCTGCGTGTGTCTGGTGCTGGCGCTGCTGACGGTGCTGTGCTGCTTCCGGATCGACGCGGCGATCTTGAATCTGCTCGGGTCTGTATTCCGGGGGCTGATCGGCGCGGGATTTTATATCCTGCCGTTCTCGTTCGTGATGAGCTTTCTCATCCTCATCCTGCATGACGGCCGCCCCGTCGCGCTGCGCGTGACGTGCACGTTTCTGACGGCCGCGCTGGTCGGCAGTCTGGTACAGCTGGTGGGCGGGAGCTTTGACGCGCCGGAGAGCTGGGAAGTCGTCACCGCGCTCTGGGACGGCGGCATCAGCGGCACGGCCGGAGGCGTGCTGTCCGGCGGGCTGGCAAGCTTGCTCGCGGCGCTCATCAGCCGGATCGGCGCGGTGATCGTGGTGATCGTCGGGATGCTGCTGAGTTTGATCACGAGCCTCAATATGACGGTCGCGAGCATTGTGACCGCCATCAGGAACCGGCCGCGCGCCGAATATGCCGAGCCGCAGCGCGAGCATAAGGACACCGCACAGGCCATCGTCGACACCGTCGCCACGCACCACATCGAGCATGTCCAGCGGGCCGAGCAGCGCCGCGCGTCGCGGATGAGCGAGTTCGACCTGCCGGTCGACGATCCTCCTCTGCTCGAAGAGACGCCCAAAAAGAGTGCAAAGCGCTCTGCGCCCATGCGGCCGGATGTTTTTGTGGAGAACAGCCGCAGGCAGGCAAAGCCGTCCGCAGCGCCCGCGCAGGAGCCGGAGGCCGCGGAAGCGCCCGCCGCCGCGCAGGCAGAGCCGGAGGTGCATACCGACTACAAGTCGCAGTTTGACGCGCTGATCGCCGCCCAGCCGGAGCCGCCCGCGAAGGCGGCGGAGCCGGAACCGGAAGAAGAACCGGCCCCCATCCCGAACGTCATTCCCATGACGCAGCCGCGGCAGATGCCGCCGCTCATCATCGACCATTTCGACGCACCCAAACCTGAGCCGCAGCCCGCCCCGGCCCCGGAAGAACCGCTTCCGCCGCTGCAGACGCCGGAGCAGCCGGAAAAGCTCAAAAAGGCGGACGTGCAGCTCGAGGCCGCGCAGATCGCGCAGCAGATCACGCAGCAGGAGCCCGCAAAGCCAGAGTATCAGTTCCCGCCCGTCGACCTTCTGAAGGCCGGGAGCGGTCAGGCGCACGACGGTACCGAGGAAATGCGGCAGAACGCGGAGCGGCTGAGCGATACGCTGCAGTCATTCGGCATCGAGGCGCACATCATCAACGTCACGCGCGGCCCGTCGGTCACGCGGTATGAGCTGGAGCTGCAGCGCGGCGTCAAGCTCTCGAAGGTCACGAATCTGGCGGACGACATCGCGCTGGCGCTCGGCGCGTCGGGCGTGCGCATCGCGGCCATCCCGGACAAGATCTCTGTGGTCGGCATCGAGGTGCCGAACCGGATCGTGTCGGTCGTCATGGCGCGCGAGGTCATCGACTCGCCGGAGTTCGCAAAGCACAAGTCGAAAGTCTCCTTTGCCGTCGGCAAGGATATCGGCGGCAACCGCATCATCGGTGATATCGGCAAGCTGCCGCATCTGCTGATCGCCGGTACGACCGGCTCCGGTAAAT
>ERZ1026844.557-NODE-557-length-26648-cov-19.565675_pt1 | contig 26648 bp, 23 predicted proteins | sample MGYA00380152_ERZ1026844 | MGnify/ENA primary metagenome ERZ1026844 (study PRJEB33269, sample SAMEA4719788) | human gut metagenome | biome: human-associated habitat; feature: organic feature; material: feces | place: Cameroon | collected 2013-10 ... | reverse complement strand
CTCGAGGGGGCAAAGCCCGCCTCGAATCGGATCAAATGCCGCGCTAAGCCTTGCTCTGCAAGGCGTGCGTGGAGCGAAGCGAATATTTTCGTGCCGCGAAGCGGCACGAAAATAACGGCATTATTTCAGGCTGTCGAGAAAAGCCAATGGCTTTTTCGACAGCCTGAACAGAGACGGCTTACGCCGTCTCTGTCCTGCGTGTCGATAAACCCCACTGCGCGTGCAGTTTTTCTTTCTCACAGGGGGAGCTCGAGGGGGCAAAGCCCACCTCGAATCGGATTATTTCAGGAACCGCCGCAGGAACCACACCGCCATCACCGCGCACAACGCCTCGGAGATCACCGGCGCGAACCAGATGCCCGTGCCGCCCACGGCGGCCGCCAACAGCAGCAGCGCACCGGCCTGGAACGCCAGTCCCCGCTCCACGGAGATGGAGATAGCCGCCTCCGGACGCTCCACCGCCGTCAGGAAGCCGCCCATGAGGATGTTGCTTCCCAGCAGTAGGTAGCACAGACCGTACCGCCGCAGCGCGCCTGCCGCGCTGCCCAGCAGCTCCGGCTTCTCCGCGCCCAGGAAGATCCCGGCGATCTGGGGGGCAAAGATCATCACCCCGGCGAAGATCACCGCCGTCATAATGCCCACCGCCGTGAAGCCGTACCGCAGCAGCTTTTTGTAGCCCGCCGCGTCCTCCTTGCCGTAGTGATAGCTCACCAGCGGCTGGCTGCCCTGGGAGATACCCAGCATGGTGTTGATGATGAGGGTGTTCACATAGGCGATGATGGTGTAGCACACCAGTCCGTCGTCGCCGAGGCACCGGAGGATGACCCGGTTGAACAGGAAGATCATCACGCCGTTGCACAGCTCCGTCACGCCGTCGGCAAAGCCCAGCGGTATCAGCCGCTTGTAGATCCGCCAGTCCACCTTGAAGCGCACAAAGTGGAACGTATTGTGCCCGCCTAAGAAGTGGCGCAGATAGATAACGCACGTGAGCAGCTGGGACAGTCCCGTGGCGAACGCCGCGCCCCACACGCCCAGATTCAGCACGAAGATAGCCACGTAGTCCAGCACGCAGTTGGCGAGACAGCCGGTGATGACCGTCAGAATGGCGAGCCGGGGATAGCCGTCCGTCTTAATGAGCACCTCCATGTTATAGGAGACGATAAAGCACAGCGCGAAGGGGGCAAGACCCCGGAGATAGTCGATGGTATATTGATACGTCACGCCCTTGGCACCCAGCAGCACAGCGAAGGGCTCCAAAAACACGAACACGAGAATAGAGATGACCAGCCCGATACACGTCAGCAGCACGATGTTCTGGGAGAACAGGCTGTTGGCCTTCTCCCCCTGCCCCTGTCCCAGATAGATGGCGATAATGGTGCTGGTGCCCACGGCGAAAATAACGCCGATGGAGAACAGCACGTTGGTGAAGGGCACCGCCAGATTCACCGCCGCCATGGCGTACTCGCCTACGCCCTTTGCCACCATCAGCCCGTCCACGATGGAGTACAGGCTGAAAACCATGAGGGACGCCACCGTAGCGGCTACAAAATGCAGGAATTGTGATAACAGACTTCGCTCATTGAGCATTTTCGATAAATTTCCTTTCCATATTCAAAGTCCCCTCACTGTGAGGGTGGCGCGGCATGGTCGCCGCGCCTCTTCTGTGGTTTCTATTCTAACGAAATTTTTCCCGAAAGTCAAATACTATTGCCGTTTTGACCACGACAGTATATAATCATCTTGATTAGAAAAACTTGGAGGTGCAATTCCCTATGGAACTCTACGTCATGGATGCCTTTTCCACCCGTATCTTCGGCGGCAATCAGGCGGGCGTCGCCCTGCCGGATCGCCCCCTCTCCGACGATACCATGCGCCGTATCGCCGCGGAGCTGAAGCACTCCGAAACGGCGTTCGTCACCCCGGAGCCTGACGGCTCCGTCTCCCTCCGCTACTTCACCCCGGCGGGGGAGGTGGAGCTGTGCGGCCACGCCACCGTGGCGTCCTTCGCCCTGCTGCGCCTGCTGGGCAGGCTCTCCGACGGCGACCACACCGCCCACACGAAATCCGGCGACCTGAACATCACCGTCCGCGGTACTGCCGTCTGGATGGACATGGCGCCGCCCCGCCTGCTCTCCGACATTCCGGCGGAGGAGTGGGAGCCTCTCTACGCCGCCTACGGCATGACCCTTGCGGACGTTCCGGCGACCTATACCCCCCGCATCGTCTCCACCGGTCTTGCCGACATCATGCTGCCCGTCCGGGATCACGACACGCTCCTCCGCGCCGTCCAGAACGCCCCCGCCGTCACGGAGCTGTCCAAAAGGTACGATGTCACCGGCGTCCATATGTTCTGCCCCGGCGACGGTGCCGTCACCGCCTATTGCAGCAACTACGCGCCCCTGTACGACATCCCCGAGGAGTGCGCCACCGGCACCAGCAACGGCGCGCTGACCTACTACCTCTACCTGCGCGGCGACGTGAAGCCGGGGCAGGAGAACATCTTTTTGCAGGGGGAGCACATGGATCGCCCCAGCGAGATACGCAGCATCCTCTACGAGCGGAACGGTGAGGTCACCGTCCGTATCGGCGGCTCCGCCGTCATGTCCCTCTCCTGCGACCTCAAGCTGTGAGCAAAAAAAAGAAAGCCCCCCAAGGGCTTTCTTTTTTTGCCCAGCCTGTCAAAGAACCTACCCGGTCACAAGTATCGGAGGGAAGGATAGTGTGAAAGGGAACCGTCAGGGTTCCCTTTCGCGTTCAATCACCCGCCGCAGCGACCAAAATCGCAAAATAAAATACTGTTTTTTATTTTGCGATTTTGCTGGCAGCTTGTCAAAAAGTCCGAACGGACTTTTGTGACAAGCTGCGAAAAAAAGAAAGCCCCCAAGGGCTTTCTTTTTTTGCCTTATACCCGCCGCGGCGTCGCTTACACGTACCGCTGGGTCGTCACATCGAACACGCCCCGGGTGGTGATCCGCAGGCTGGGGATCACCGGCAGAGCCATAAAGCTCAGGGTCATGAAGGGGTCGATGCCCTCGGACACACCCAGTGCGTAGGCGGCGGTCTTGGCGTCCTCCAGATCCCGGTTCACGTTCACCAGCGTGTCGTCGGACATGATACCGGCGATGGGCAGCAGCAGCTCGCCGCGCACCTGCCCGTCCTCCACCACGGTGATCCCGCCGTGCTGCCGCACGATGCGGTTGGCGGCGCAGGCCATGTCCTCCTCGTTGGTGCCCACCACAATGATGTTGTGGCTGTCGTGGCTGATGCTGGTGGCGACTGCGCCCTTCTTCAGCCCGTAGCCCCGGATATAGCCCAGACCGATGTGGTGGGTGTTCTTGTGCCGCTCAATGACGGCGATCTTCAGAATGTCATAGTCCACGTCGATGCGGTCGGTGTACCCGCCGTCGGTGGTGGTGATCTCCCCGTCCACCATGCCGATGACGGCGTGGGGACGCCGGTCGATGAAGTCCTCGGCGCACAGCGTCGCCACGTGGAACGTGTCGTGGGCGTGCTTCACCAGATACGGGTCGATGTCCGGCGCGGGGAACTCCGCCACCTGCCCGTGATCCACCATCAGCTCACCCTTCTTATACACCTGCTCGATGTTGAAGTGCTCGAAGTCGTCGATGATGACGAAGTCCGCCAGATACCCCGGCGCGATGGCACCCCGGTTATTCAGCAGGAAGTACCGCGCCGCGTTGTGGCAGGCGGCCTTGATGGCGGTGATGGGGTCTGCGCCCAGAGAGATAGCCTTCTTCACGATGTAGTCGATGTGCCCCTTTTCCAGCAGGTCGCTGGGGTGCTTGTCGTCGGTGCAGAACATACACCGTTCCACGTACTTGTCGCACAGCAGGGGGGCGAGAGCCTCCAGATTCCGCGCCGCCGTGCCCTCCCGTATCATAATGAACTGTCCCCGCTCCAGCTTGGCGATGGCGTCCTTCAGATCGTGGCACTCGTGGTCGGAGTACACCCCGGCGGCGATGTAGGCGTTCAGATCGTTCCCCACCAGATCGGGGGCGTGACCGTCGATCTTCTTGTGGTGCGCCTGACTGGCGACGATCTTCTCCACCACCTGCGGGTCGCCGTTGATGGTGCCCACGAAGTTCATCATCTCCGCCAGCCCCTGTACACGGGGATGGTCGTAAAAGCTGTCGATGGCGCGGTAATCCAGATTTGCCCCGGACTCGTCCAGCGGCGTTGCCGGGACGCAGGAGGGCAGCATGAAGCGCACGTCCACCGGCAGCTCCTCCGTGGCCTGCAGCATATACTCAATGCCGTCGGTGCCCATGACGTTGGCGATCTCGTGGGGGTCGGTGATGACCGTGGTGGTGCCGTGGGGCAGCACCGCCTTGGCGAACTCCACCGGGCTGACCAGCGAGCTTTCCAGATGGATGTGGGCGTCCACGAAGCCGGGCAGCACGATCTTGCCGCCCATGTCCACCTCCATGCAGCCGTTGTACTCGCCCATGCCCACGATCAGACCCTCGGCAACGGCGATGTCGCCCTTGCAAAGCTCGTTGGAGAACACGTTCACATAGGTGGCGTTTTTCAGCACCAGATCCGCCGGCTCCCGCCCGGCGGCCACGGCGATGACCCGCAGCTTCTTCGTCAGCTTGCGGTTGATCTTCCCGGCGTAGCTCTCTTTCACAGACATAGTTACCGCTCCTTTCACACCCAAAAGCATTAGTTCTGTTAATTCTACATATTACCACTACTTATCACAAAAGTCCATCCCCCCAGCCATAAAAAATCTCCCCGCCATTCCGCCCCGTCCCGTATTCTGCTAATAGGTAAAAAAAGAAAGCCCCGCCGGGCTTTCTTTTTTTACCTTATTTTACGCTGCCGTCAGCGTTGAACACCGGCAGGGGGGCGAGGAACTGGATGTCCTTGCGCTCCGCCGCGTCGCCCTCGGCAAGCACGGCGATGCGATCCACCACGGTGCCGCCCGCCATCTTGACCAGCTCCTCCATGGCGTGGAGGGAGCCGCCGGTGGAGATCACGTCGTCCATCAGTACGATGCGCTTGCCCCGGATGAGGTCGGCGTCGTCCCGCCCAAGGTACAGCTTCTGCACGCCGGCGGTGGTGATGGACTTGTCCTCCACGTGGATGGGGTCGGGCATATACGCCTTGGGACCCTTCCGTGCGATGAAATACTTTTTCGCGCCGCTCTGCCGCGCCATCTCGTGAATGAGGGGGATGGATTTCGCCTCGGCGGTGAACAGATAGTCATAGCTGCCCGGAGCCAGCATCGCCAGCATATCACGGGCGCAGGCTACGGTCAGCTCCGCGTCGCCAAAGCAGATGAACGCACCGATGTACAGGTCGTCCGTGACCTTACAGATAGGCAGCTCTCGATGAAGACCCGCTATGTCGATAGGGTAAACAGCCATGATACATAACTCCTTCAGCGGCTCCGCCCCGCGGCAGCCGCGTGTGATGGTAACGCAAGCGCATTACCTTATAAGTATAAAGAAAACTTTCTCAAAAGTCAACCCGTCCGATGCGCGATACGTCGTCAATGCGAATAGCGAAAATCGGTGCAGACCGGAGCGGTTCGGCGAAGCGTGGGAATTCTGTACGGTTTTACCCCGTGTACAACTTGACGTCAGCCTCATGTACAAGTGGAAGTCCCTGTGTATCCCCTATACAAAACCGGTGGAAAACCCTGTGGATTCAGCGAAATTACAGCAATTCCGCGAAGCTGCCGATATATCGCTCGGCGGTTTTCCTCATCTCCTCCGCCGATGCGGCGAAGTACGGATCGGCGACGCCCACCGTGTGCATCCCCGCCTTTTTCGCCCCCCGTATCGCCTCCACGGAGTCGTCGAACAGCGTGCACTCGCCGGGGGCGACCCCCAGCTCCTCTGCCACCCGTTCCCACAGCTCCGGGTACTTTTTCTCCGTCCCCAGCTCCTGGGCGAAGAACACCTGCTCGAAGTACGGCAGCAGCTTCAGGTGCCCCAGAGCCGACCGGCAGTGCACCGGCACCGCGCTGGTGACCACCGCCATCCGCTCGCCCGCCGCCCTCATCTTCTCCAAAAACGCCCGCACGCCGGGCTTTTCCTCCACATTTGTGGCGTAAATATCCCCCGCCAGCTCCATCCACTCCGCCATGATCTCCTCCTGGGATTCCGGCAGATGGCAGAACTCCTTCGTGAACCTCGCCGCCAGCGGGAAGATGGTGTGCGCCACGCCCTCGTAGTATTCCTGCGTGTAGGGCAGCCCCCGCCGCGCCAGAAATTCCTCGTCCACATCCTTCCAGATCCCGTTGGAGTCGATCAGCGTTCCGTCCATGTCAAAAAGCAGCATAAAATTCTCCTTTTCCGGGGAAATATCTCTTGCTATTCCGCCTGAATAATGGTATCATAGCACCCATCATATCATAGTCATTCTTGTCTGTAAATGGGGATATTCCCCGTTTTTTTACGGTAAAAAGGAGGATTTTCCGTGGGTCAGATCAATTACCGCAGGGGGCTTCCCGCCATGGGCGTCTGCTTCTTGCTGTGGGGCTTCCAGCCGCTCTACTGGTTCATGTGCACCAATATCTGCGGCGAGATCGACACGTTTTTTCTCATGGCGTGCCGCATCGTCTGGGCGGCAGTGACGTGCCTGTGCATCCTGAAGGTGCAGGGGAAGCTGCCCCAGCTGAAGGCGGTTTTCAAGGACAGGCAGGTGCTTAAGCGGGAGATACCCGCCGCCGTGTTCCTGTTCGGCGACTGGATCGTGTACCTCTGGGCAGTGCAGAACGGCCGTGTGCTGGAGTGCAGCCTCGGCTACTACATCCAGCCGCTGGTGGTCTTTGCGCTGGGCGCGGTGATCTTCAAGGAGAAGATGAACTGGCGGCACGTTATCATCATCGGTATCGTGGTGGTGGGCGTCGTCCTCTCCGCCAACGGCTTCGGCGGCGTGCCCTATGTGACCATCGCCCTGTCGCTGATGTTCGCGGTCTACGCCGCCATCAAAAAGAGCCTCACCATCGACTCCATCGTGTCCACCACCTCCGAAATACTGATGATGGTGCCGGTGGCACTGATTTTCATTCTGTTCTTCCGCATGGGGGATAACGGCATGGGCAGCATGACGGTCATCAAGCAGATATTGATGATCGGCGGCGGCGTCATCACCGGCCTGCCCATGGTGTTCTACTCCATCGGCGTGCGGAACCTGCCGCTGATGACCACCGGCATCTGCCAGTACATCAGCCCCTCGCTGGGCATTATCTGCGGTGCCATTATGGGCGAGGCTCTGACCAGAGAAAAGCTGGTGAGCTTTCTGTTTATCTGGGTGGGCGTGCTCCTCTACGTGCTGAACACCGTCTATGAGGAGCGGCGGAGAAAAACGGCGGAAGCCCTTTGATACCAACGAAAAGACCGTCCCGCGGGGGCGGTCTTTTCCTCGGAAATAGGGGGCGTTTTCCAAGGCGGGGCCAGTGCCCGGCCGTCCTGCGTTTGGATGGTTTACAAACGGGGAAAACTGTGGTAGAATGTCAGCTATCATGGGAGGGTATGTGCTGCTTGCAGGCGGCGCGTACCGGCGAAGGAGAGAACGGTATGAAGGGAAAGCTCATCGTGTTCGAGGGGACGGACGGCTCCGGAAAGGCGACCCAGTCCCGGCTGCTGTGCGACGAGCTGGCACGGCGGGGCGTCCCCTTCCGCAAGCTGGAATTTCCCCGGTATCAGGAGGAGTCCTCCGCGCTGATCCGGCTGTATCTGGACGGTGCCTTCGGGGACAAGCCCGGCGACGTGAACGCCTACGCCGCGTCGGTGTTCTTCTCCGTGGATCGCTACGCCTCCTATAAGCAGGACTGGGGCGGCTACTACCGGCAGGGCGGCCTGCTGATCGCCGACCGGTATACCACCAGCAACGCCGTCCATCAGGCGAGCAAGCTGCCGCCGGAGGAGCGGGACGTCTTTCTGGATTGGCTGTTCCACTTTGAGTACCGCCTGCTGGGGCTGCCGGAGCCGAGCCGCGTGCTGTATCTCGATATGCCCACGGAGGCGACGGAGCGGATGATGCGCCAGCGGGAGGCCGCCACCCACACCTCCGCCGACATCCACGAAAAGGACGAGGAATACCTGCGCCGCTGCCGCGAGAACGCCGCCTACGTGGTGGAACGCTGCGGCTGGACGCGGATCGACTGTGCGCGGGGGGATACGCCCCGCACCATTGAGGACATACACAACGAAGTGATGGCGCGCGTGGCCGACCTGATCGGCTGACGCGCTGAAAGGAGCATGACTATGGGAAACCGTGAGGAACGCAACGAATACGCCACTGCCAAGTGGGACGCGGAGGAGGTACGCCGCCAGACGGCGTCCGAGCAGCACCGCAGCAGCGGCAGCGGCAGCAATCGCCGCCGGAAGCGCACGAACAGCCGCACGCTGGTGTATCTGGCGTGCTGCCTGCTGGTGTCCTGCCTGCTGGCAGGTATCGGCTGGCTGCTGGTCAACGACGTGTGCTCACTGAACAAGGCGTATGTGGAGACGGAGATCACCGTGGAGGAGGGCGACAGCCGGGGCGACGTGGCGAAAAAGCTCCACGACGCGGGGCTGGTGAACTCCAAGCTGGTGTTCAGCATCGCCGGCACCCTCCTGCACTACGACCGCTACGTGGAGCCGGGCACCTACAAGCTCAACAGCGACATGGACTTCCGCGCCCTAATCACCCACATGCACGACTGGGAGTCGGACGCCAAGGAGGCGCAGGGGCTTGTGAGGGTAACCATTCCGGAGGGCTACACCGTTCGGGAGATCATCGACCTGCTGGCGGAAAAGGGCGTGGCGACCAAGGAGGACTTGGAGGACGCCTGCGCCAACTTTGAGTACGCGGACTACGACTTTTTGGACAGCGACAAGCTGGGCAGCATTGACCGCATGGAGGGCTTCCTGTTCCCCAGCACCTACGAGTTTGACAAGAACCGCTCCGCAGTCTACACGGTGGAGACGATGCTGGTGTTCTTCAAAAACCAGATCAGCCAGCAGATGCTGGCGGACATCAAGGCGTCCCCCTACACCCTGCAGGAGATCGTCACCATGGCGTCCCTCATTGAGAAGGAATCCGTGGGCGACGACACCGAGCGCAGGAACATCAGCTCCGTGATCCACAACCGTCTGGAGAACCCCAGCGGCAACAAGGGCGGACGTGCGCTGCAGCTGTGCTCCACCATCAACTATATTATGAAGCACGACGGCGTCAAGACCTTCAGCACGGAGATCGACAGCCCCTACAACACCTATATCAACCAAGGTCTGACGCCGGGACCCATCTGCAACCCCGGTCTGTCCGCCATCAAGGCGGCGATCTATCCGGCGGACACGGATTACTACTTCTTTGCGCTGGGCAAGGACGGCAAGAGCCATTTCTTCTCCGACTATAATGACCACGTCCGGTTCATCAACAGCGACGAGTACCAGCCCATCTACTCCTGATGGCACAGACAAGAAAAAAGCCGGAGCTGCTGGCTCCGGCGGGGGACTGGGAAAAGCTGCAAATGGCGGTGCTCTACGGCGCGGACGCCGTCTATCTGGCGGGCACGTCCTTCGGTATGCGCTCCTTCGCCGGGAACTTCGACGATGAGGAGCTGCCGAGGGCGGTGCGCTTCGCCCACGACCACGGCGTGAAGGTACACGCCACGGTGAACACCATGCCCCGCTGGAACGAGGCGGCGCAGCTGCCCGCCCATCTGGAAAAGCTGGACGCGGCGGGGGTGGACGCACTGATCCTGGCGGATCTGGGCGCGTTCACGCTGGCGGGGAGGTACGCGCCCCACTGCCAGCGGCACATCAGCACCCAGCAGTCCGTGGCGAACCACGTCTGCGCCCAGGCGTGGTACGATCTGGGTGCCGCGCGGGTGGTGCTGGCGCGGGAGGTCAGCCTTCCGGAGATCCGGGAGATCCGCGCACGCGTGTCCCCGGAGCTGGAGCTGGAGGCGTTCTGCCACGGTGCCATGTGCGTCAGCTATTCCGGACGGTGCCTTTTGAGCAACTATATGACGGGGCGGGACTCCAACCGGGGCGAGTGCGCCCAGCCCTGCCGCTATCAGTACGCGCTGATGGAGGAGAAGCGTCCGGGGGAATATTTCCCCGTGTTTGAGGACGAGAAGGGCACGTATATCATGAACAGCCGGGATATGTGCATGATCGACCATCTGGACGATTTAATGGACGCCGGTGTGGACTGCCTGAAGATCGAGGGACGCGCCAAGTCCGCGTATTACGCCGCCATCGTCACCGGGGCGTACCGCCACTGTCTGGACGCCGTCGCCGCCGGAGAGCTGCCGGATCCCGTGTGGCGGGACGAGGTGGAGCACATCAGCCACCGCCACTACGCCACGGGGTTTTTCTACGGGCAGCCGGGGCAGTATTACGAGAGTGCGCGGTATCTGCGGGACTGGCAGATCTGCGCCGTGGTGACGGACTGCGACGCGGAGGGGCTTGCCACTCTGAGCCTGCGGAACAAGTTCGCCGCCGGGGACACGGTGGAGATCGTGGGCCCGGACACGAAGCCCTTTACCGTCACCGTGCCGGTGATGCGGGACGGGGAGGGGAACGCGCTGACGGAGCCGAAAACGCCCCAGATGGTGTTTCAGATGCAGCTGCCCCGGCGGGTGCCGCCCATGAGCTTTGTGCGCCACGCCGTGGAGCTGAGCGGGAAATAACGTACATAAAAAAGGACGTCTGCCCACGGGCAGATGTCCTTTCTGCGTATTTACATATGGGAGGTGGGCTGGGCATCGCTGTCGGCGTCCTCGTCCTCCGGGATGGCGGCGGCCGCCTCGTGGCGACGCTCGCAGACCGCCAGCACCTGCGCCCATGCGATGAAGGGCAGCACCGTCAGCGCGCCGCGGATGTACCACCACGTAACGGCGAAATACGCAGCCGACGCGCCCACGTGGAAGGCGAGAAGCGTGAAGAGGAAGAATTTCATCTTCCGCAGGTGGGCGCGGTCGTGGTCGCAGAGGTAATTCGCCAGCGACAGGGACGCCTGCTTCGTGTTGTTGGTGGAGAAGATGGTGGAGCTGTAAAAGCCCCGGGCTCCGCCGAAGCTGCTCCACTGGACGCTCATGGCGAAAAAGACGGGGTAGAGAGACACCACGGCGTTCAGCTCCGCCGGGAGGAACGCCACGGTGACGGCGGCTGCGGCGGTGACGGCGGGGGAGACATAGTGCATATCCCAGCCGAGCCAGTGGGGGAGGAACACCGTCAGCATGGTGCCCGCTACGTAGAGTACCAGCGCGCCCAGATGGAGCGATACGGCGTACAGGTCGCCCCGCAGGGCGTCCAGCAGCAGCTCCAGCAGGTTCACCGTCTGGGCGTTGCCCATGATGCCGCCGTGGATCAGCACGGCGTAGCAGCCGAAAAAGCCGCCCACCACGCAGAACGCAAGGTGGCGGTACAGGTCGATATGGTCATTTTGGGAGAGCTTTCGCACAAGAGTGTCCTTCTTTCTGAGTTCATAGCGGTTATCAGTATACCACGGCGAGGGGGAAAGGCAAGGGGGATTTCTCAGAAAAAAGGAAAATTTCGTGTTGACATCGGGGGACAATGTGGTACAATACCCCTATAAAAATGACGATGAGAAAGATGAGTCGCCGCTGACCGCCCGGAGCGAGATGGGGACAGTGCAAGCCCATTGGGTACGGCACGGCGACAGCCGCTTTTGAGTTGGCCGCGGCGAGCGGCACGGGACGCTCCCGTTACAGAGCACTTGAGAGGGCGGGAGACCGCCGAATCAGGGTGGTACCGTGAAGCAGCACTTCGCCCCTGTACAGCAGGGTCGGGGTGCTTTTGATTTTTCCGGCACCGGATACGGGAAGTAAGAAAAAATTTATGATACAAAGGAGACGAACACCATGAGCCATCCCTACCACGGTTTGAATGAGCTGCGGGAGCTGTTCCTAAAGTTCTTCGAGACGAAAGGACACCTGCGGCTGCCCAGCTTTTCGCTGGTGCCCCAGAACGACAAATCCATCCTGCTCATCAACGCAGGCATGACCCCCATGAAGCCCTGGTTCAAGGGCGAGGAGGAGCCGCCCCGCCGCCGCGTCTGCACCTGTCAGAAGTGCATCCGCACCGGCGACATCGAGAACGTGGGCAAGACCGCCCGCCACGGCACCTATTTTGAGATGCTGGGCAACTTCTCCTTCGGCGACTACTTCAAGCACGAGGCCATCGCGTGGAGCTGGGAGTTCCTGACCAGCCCGGAATGGGTGGGGCTGGAGGCTGACCGGCTGTATCCCTCCGTCTATCTGGAGGACGACGAGGCGTGGAATATCTGGCACGACGAGATCGGCATCCCCGCCGAGAGGATCTTCCGCTTCGGCAAGGAGGACAACTTCTGGGAGCACGGCTCCGGCCCCTGCGGCCCCTGCTCCGAGATCTACTACGACCGCGGGGAGGAGTACGGCTGCGGCAAGCCCGGCTGCACCGTGGGCTGCGACTGTGACCGGTATATCGAGATCTGGAACAACGTGTTCAGCCAGTTCGACAACGACGGCCACAACAACTACACCGAGCTGAAGCAGAAGAACATCGACACCGGTATGGGTCTGGAGCGTCTTGCCTGCGTGTGCCAGAACGTGGACAGCCTGTTCGATGTGGATACCGTTATGAACATCACCCACAAGGTCAGCGAGCTGACCGGCGCGCACTACGGCGAGACGGAGCAGCGGGACGTGAGCCTGCGCGTTATCACCGACCATATCCGCTCCGCCACGTTTATGATCTGCGACGGCATTCTGCCCAGCAACGAGGGGCGGGGCTACGTGCTGCGCCGTTTGCTGCGCCGCGCCGCCCGCCACGGCAAGCTGCTGGGCGTGAACGAGCCGTTCCTCTACAAAGTGGTGGACACCGTGGTGCACGAGAACGAGTGCCAGTACCCCGATTTGCGGGAGAAGCAGAGCTACATCACCAAGGTCATCCGCACCGAGGAGGAGAACTTTGCCCGCACCATCGACGGCGGTATGCGGATCTACGGCGAGATGCTGGCGGCTCACAAGGAGAAGGGCGAGACGGTGTTCTCCGGCGCGGACGCCTTTAAGCTGTACGACACCTTCGGCTTCCCCATCGACCTGACGGTGGAGATGGCGGCCGAGGAGGGCATGACCGTGGACGAGGACGCGTTCAAGGCTCTGATGACCGAGCAGAAGGAGCGTGCCCGCGAAGCCCGGAAGGCACTGGGCGACCTGGGCTGGGCAGGCGTGGAGTTCGGCAAGGACATGCCCGCCACGGAGTTCGCCGGGTACGAGTACGACAAGCTGGACGACGCGAGCGTGCTTGCCATCTTGGTCGAGGGCGAGCTGGCGGAGGAGATCGTCAGCGGCATGGACGCCATCGTGGTGCTGGATCAGACGCCCTTTTACGCGGAGATGGGCGGTCAGGTGGCCGACCACGGCGTTATCACCGGCGACGGCGCGGAGTTCGCGGTGACCGACGTCCAGAAGAACAAGGGCGGCAAGTTCATGCACTACGGCAAGCTGGTGAAGGGCACCCTCCGCGTGGGCGACAGCGTGTCCCCCGCCATCGACACGGCGCGGCGCGACGCCATCCGCCGTGCCCACTCCGCGACCCATCTGCTGGACGCCGCACTGGTGAAGGTGCTGGGCGACCACGTCCATCAGGCGGGCTCTCTGGTGGAGCCGGATCGCCTGCGCTTCGACTTTACCCACTTCGAGGGGATCACGACGGAGCAGCTGGAGCAGGTGGAGGACATGGTGAACGACGCCATTCTGTCCGGCATGGACATCACCACCGAGGAGCTGCCTATCGACGAGGCGAAGGCGCGGGGTGCCGTGGCGGCCTTCGGCGAGAAGTACGGCGAGACGGTGCGCGTGGTGACCATGGGCGATTTCTCCATGGAGCTGTGCGGCGGCACCCATCTGGACAACACCGCCAAGGTGGGCCCGTTCCACATTAAGAGCGAGAGCAGCGTGGCCTCCGGCGTTCGCCGTATCGAGGCGACCACCGGCCGCGTGACGCTGGAGGGTATGCGCCACAGCCGCACGCTGCTGCACCGGGCGTCCCAGTTCTTCAAGTCCGCGCCGGAGACGCTGCTGGAGCGTCTGGAGCAGCAGGCCAGCGAGATAAAGGCTCTGCGGCAGGCGGTGGAGAAGTTCCGGAGCGAGGCTTCCATGGGCGAGGCGAAGCAGATCCTGGCGTCCGCCAAGACCGTGGGCGGCCTGCACATCATCACCGGCACGCGGCAGGGACTGGACGCCAACGCGCTGCGTACCATGGGCGACTTCCTGCGGGACAAGGATCCCGGCGTGGTGGGCGTGCTGGCCAGCATCCAGGGCGAGAAGGTCACGTTCTTGGCGGTCTGCGGCAAGGACGCCGTGGCAAAGGGCGTGAAGGCCGGCGAGCTGGTGAAGGCGGTGTCCGCCGTGTGCGGCGGCAAGGGCGGCGGCAAGCCCGACAGTGCCATGGGCGGCGGCACAGAGCTGCTGAAGGTGGACGACGCGCTGGCCGCGGTGGACGATTTTGTGTCCGCCAAGCTGGGCTGAGATAAGAAGCGACGCCCCCGCCTTGCGGGCGGGGGCGCAGAGTACAAGAGAAAGGAGACGCGAGGATGAGAAACGATTGTTTGTTCTGCGCCATCATTGACGGGGAGATCCCCAGCAAGAAGGTGTACGAGGACGAGCAGTGCTACGCCTTTTACGACATCGACCCCCAGGCACCCACCCATTTTCTGGTGGTGCCCAAGGAGCATATCTGCTGTGCCAACGCCATTACGGCGGACAACAGCGCGGTGGTGGCGCACTGCTTTGAGGTCATCGTGAAGATCTGCAAGGAGCTGGGCGTGGAGAGCTACCGCATCGTCAACAACTGCGGCGATCAGGCGGGGCAGACCGTCAAGCACCTGCACTTCCATGTGCTGGCCGGGCGGGACATGACGTGGCCTCCGGGCTAAAAAAGCAAGGAACGCGGACAGCGCGAAAAAAGGACACCGCCCTCCGGCGGTGTCCTTTTGCTGCGGGGGATTATTTTTCCCGGTCGCCGCGGGTGAGGCTGGAGAGGGCGTTTTTGGCGGCCTCGAAGCTCTCGCCGGCGGCTTTTTTCACGCCCTCAAGGCTCTCGCCCGCGGCTTTCTTCAGCTCGGTCTTTACGTCCACCGCCAGACGGCGGAACACCTCGTTGATGATCTTTTTCTGCTCCTCGTCCGCGCCGGCGTACTGCTTCAGCAGTGCCGCGCCGCCGGAGAACCTGCCGCTGCGGAGGTCGTCCAGCGTCCGCGCCTTGCCGGAGAGGGACAGCATATCAAACAGCGCGTCGGTGAACTGCGCCCGCTCAGCGGGGGTCATGGAGCCGATCCACTCCCGGAGAACGTCGTCGCTGAGCCTGCCCATCTGGGAGCGTTGCCCCAGATGGACGAATTTCGAGCCCACCACGTTCCAGGAGAGGGGCTCGTGCTGCATGACGGAGCGGTTGGCACTGTCGATAACGGCGTAATCCTCGGCGTGCTCCAGCAGGACGCCCACAATGGAGGATTCCGGAATGTAGGTGTGCAGTTTGCCGGAGACGCGCAGATACTCCGGAGTCTCCAGCATATCGCGGGCGAAGCCGGGACCGTCGTTGTTGTAGGCGTCCAGCAGGCGGCCGGTCTGCAAATCGGCGGGCAGGTGGATCGCCGCCCACGCCGCCAGATTGCCGCCCTTGCTGTGACCGCCGATGCGGAGAGGCAGACCGGGGCAGAGCTCCGCCATCTCCCCGGCGTAGGACACGGCGCGCTCCTGCGCCGGGACGGCGGACAGGAAGCTCATGTTGAAGTCCTCTTTCCAGCCCGCCAGAGATGTGTCAGTGCCCATGAATGCCACAAACAGCGTGCCGTCGGGGACGAGGAAGGACAGGGCGTCGAACTGCTTGGCGCACTCCGCGTCGTATTCGTGGGTGTAGCCAAACAGGCGGAGCTCCTTGAAACGCTCCGTCTGCGCCGCCAGACGCAGCAGCGGCAGGTAGCTGAGCTCGCTGAGACCCAGCTGGTCGTCCTCCTCCGTCAGCAGCGGAGCCACCTCCGCGAGAGTGGGGGCGAGGGCGGGGGTCTTAGTGTGCACCGCGTCGATGCGGCGGAAGTTGAGATAGGAGATAATGCAGAGGATGAGATTGTCCACCTCGTTGAAGCCGTCCCGCACAAAGGACAGGTCGCCGCGCCAGCGCAGATAGTCCAGCGGCGTTCCGGCGGTGGGGGTCAGGAGTTTTCCGGTGTTTTTTTCCATAAAGCACCTCCTTGGGCAGTACCATCAGTATACCACATTCCGCGCCGCGTCACAACGGGCGGTTTGACAAAAAATGTTTACAGTTGTATCGTTGACGATAGAGGACTTCTATTGTATAATAAACTGATTTATTATGGGGAGGCACACCTTTATGTGGATCGCGAAGGATTGGAAGGACTACGAACTGCTGGACTGCGGCGGCGGCGAAAAGCTGGAGCGGTGGGATCGGCAGATATTGGTGCGCCCCGACCCGCAGGCGATCTGGGAGACGGACAAGGGTACGCGGCTGTGGCGGGGAGCCACCGGACGGTACTCCCGCTCCTCCAGCGGCGGCGGTCACTGGGACAAGGGTAAGCTGCCGGAGAGCTGGCAGGTGCATTACAGGGATCTGACGTTCCAGGTGAAGCCCATGAATTTCAAACACACGGGATTGTTCCCGGAGCAGGCGGTAAACTGGGATTTTGCCATGGACAAGATACGGAACGCGGGACGGTCCGTCCGGGTGCTGAATCTCTTCGCCTATACGGGCGGGGCTACGGTGGCGTGCGCCAAGGCGGGTGCCAGCGTGTGCCACGTGGACGCCGCCAAGGGCATGGTGTCGTGGGCGAAGGAGAACGCGAAGCTGTCCGGGCTGGGGGAAGCCCCTATCCGCTGGATCGTGGACGACTGCGCCAAATTCGTGGAGCGGGAGATCCGCAGGGGAAAGACGTATGACGCCATCATCATGGACCCCCCCAGCTATGGGCGGGGACCCGGCGGCGAAGTCTGGAAGCTGGAGGACAACCTGTACCCCTTTGTGGAGCTGTGCGCCCGCGTGCTGTCGGACAAGCCGCTGTTCGTGATACTGAACAGCTACACCACGGGGCTGGCTCCGTCGGTGCTGGGATACATATTGCAAATGCTGGTGGGGCGGAAGTTCGGCGGCACGGTCACGTGGGACGAACTGGGTCTGCCCTGTACGGAGAGCGGGATGGCACTGCCCTGCGGTGCCACCGGCAGATGGTTCTCCGAGTAAAATAAGAACGGAAGTAATGGCGTATGGCAGTGATGATAGAGACAAAGGATCTGACGTTTACGTACCCGGCACCGGAGGGGGAGACGAACCCGCCGGCACTGCGGGGCGTGACGACGGAGATCGAGAAGGGCAGCTTTACGGTGGTGCTGGGGCACAACGGCAGCGGGAAATCCACCTTTGCCAAGCATTTGAACGCAGTGCTGCTGCCCTGCGGCGGCGCGGTGTACGTCGCCGGCATGGACACCCGGGATGAGAAGCTGCTGCTGGAGATACGGCGGCGGACGGGTATGGTGTTCCAGAACCCGGACAACCAGATCGTCGCCAACGTGGTGGAGGAGGACGTGGCGTTCGGCCCGGAGAATCTGGGCGTGCCCACGGCGGAGATCCGCCGCCGGGTGGACGACGCGTTAGCGGCGGTGGGCATGGAGAAATTTGCCCAGCACGCGCCCCATCTGCTGTCCGGAGGACAGAAGCAGCGGGTGGCGATCGCCGGAATATTGGCGATGGAGCCGGAGTGCATCGTGCTGGACGAGGCGACAGCCATGCTGGATCCCGCAGGACGGCGGGAGGTCATCGACACGGTGCTGCGGCTGAACCGGGAGAGGGGCATCACGGTGGTGCTCATCACCCACCACATGGCGGAGGCGGAGCGCGCCGACCGGGTGATCGTGATGAACGACGGCCAGGTGGCGATGGACGGCCGGCCGAGAGACGTATTCGCACAGGTGGACGAGCTTCACGCGCTGGGGCTGGCGGCTCCCGACACGGTGGAGCTGCTGTACAGACTGCAAAAGGCGGGGCTGGACGTGTCGCTGGACAGCCTGACGGTGGACGAGTGCGCCGATACCATTTGCCGCGCATTGGGCGCAGCGGAAGGGAAGTAACCATTGGAACCGATTTTACAGATAGAGAACCTGACCCACACCTATTCGGAGGGCACGCCCTTCCAGCGCAGTGCCGTGGAGGGACTGAGCATGACCGTGGGCGCAGGGGAGTTTTTGGGGATCATCGGGCATACAGGCTCCGGTAAATCCACATTGATACAGCATTTGAACGGGCTGCTGCAGCCTACCTCCGGGCGTATCCTCCTGGCGGGGAAGGACATCTGGGCGGAGCCGAAGAAAATACGCGAGGTGCGCTGCGCCGTGGGACTGGTGTTCCAGTACCCGGAGTACCAGCTGTTCGAGGAGACGGTGTACAAGGACATCGCCTTCGGCCCGAAGAACATGGGGCTGGACGAGGCGGAGATCGACCGGCGGGTGCGGGATGCCGCCGCCTTTGTGGGGCTGCGGGAGGAGCTGCTGGAGAAGTCGCCCTTTGAGCTGTCCGGCGGACAGAAGCGGCGGGTGGCTATCGCGGGTGTTATCGCCATGGAGCCGAAGGTGCTGGTGCTGGACGAGCCTACGGCGGGGCTTGACCCCCAGGGACGGGACGCCATACTGGTGCAGATACAGGCTTACCACCGCGCCAGGGGCGCGGCGGTGGTGCTGGTGAGCCACAGCATGGAGGAGATCGCACGGAACGTGGATCGGATCGTGGTGCTCTCCGGCGGCAAGGTCTATATGGAGGGCACGCCGGAGAAGGTGTTTGCCCGTGCCCACGAGCTGGAGCAGGTGGGGCTGGACGTGCCGCAGGTGACAAAGATCGCCGCCGCGCTGCGGGCGCGGGGCATGGACGTGGACACGGCGGTATACACCGTGGAGGCGTTGGAGCGGAAGCTGCTGACGCTGAAGGGGGGTGCCGGAGGATGCTGAAGGATATTACGTTAGGGCAGTATTTCCCGGCGGATACGCCGGTACACCGGCTGGATCCGAGGACGAAGCTGCTGTGCGTCATTCTGTATATCGTCGCGCTGTTCAACGCCAAGGGCGTGCTGACCTACGGCATTATGATCGCGGTGCTGACGGTGTCGGTGCTGGTGTCGGGGGTGCCCTTCAAGTCGCTGACGCGAGGGCTGAAGCCCGTGTATTTCGTGGTGGCGTTCACCGCCGTGATGAACCTGTTCTTCACTGCCGGTACGCCGGTGGCGGAGCTGTGGCTGCTGCGCCACATCACATGGGAGGGCATTATTGCCGCCGTGCAGATGGTGCTGCGTATCGTGCTGCTGATCATGGGGACGTTCCTGATGACGTACACCACCAGCCCCATCGCGCTGACCGACGGCATGGAGAGCTTGCTGTCGCCGCTGAAGAAGCTGCGCCTGCCCATCCATGAGCTGGCGATGATGATGTCCATTGCACTGCGGTTTATCCCCACGCTTATTGAGGAGACGGACAAGATCATGTCGGCGCAGAAGGCGCGCGGCGCGGACTTCGAGACGGGCAGCATCTTCCAACGCGCCAAGGCGTTGGTGCCCATTTTGGTGCCGCTGTTCGTCAGCGCGTTCCGCCGCGCCGACGAGCTTGCCACCGCCATGGAATGCCGCTGCTACCACGGCGGCGAGGGACGCACCGCGCTGCGGGTGCTGCGCTACCAAAAGTCCGACTGGCTGGTGCTGGCGGCCTTCGTGGTGCTGACGGCGGGGATCATCGTGCTGAAAAAATTTGGATTCTGACAGAGCAGGGAGGCGGGGCGGTTGCGGAATATCGCGCTGATATTGATGTATAACGGCACCGCCTACCACGGCTGGCAGGTGCAGAAAACGGAGGTATCCGTGGCGCAGACGCTGGAGCGCGGGCTGAGTATGGTCTGCGGCGAGCCCGTCAAGGTCACCGGCTGCGGACGCACCGACGCCGGCGTACACGCGGAGCATTACGTGGCGAATTTCCGCACGGAGTCCCGGATACCGGTGGAAAGGCTGCCCTTCGCGGTGAACACCCATATCCCGGAGGACATCGTGGTGAAGGCTGCCTACGAGGTGGCGGAGGATTTCAACGCCATCGGCTCGTGCATCAAGAAGGAGTATACCTACCGCATTTACAACTCCCGCATCAAGAATCCCTTTTACGTGCACCGGGCGTATTTCTATCCCAAGAGGCTGGACGAGGTGCTGATGGACCGGGCGGCGCGGATGTTCGAGGGCACCCACGATTTTGCCGCCGTGCGGAGCGTGGGCACCAACGTGCGGAGCACCGTGCGTACCATCCACTACTGCCGGGTGACGCGAAACGGGGAGCTGCTGGAGCTGAAGGTATGCGCGGACGGATTTCTGTATAATATGGTACGTGCCATCACCGGCACGGTGCTGTACGCGGCGGAGGGAAAGCTGACGCCGGAGGATATACCGGAGATACTGGATTCCGGGAACAGGACGCTGGCGGGGCCGACCGCGCCGCCGGGAGGGCTGTACCTGACCCGCGTGTGGTATGAGGATGAACGGCTGAATGGATAAGAACACCAACAACTGGAAAGAGTTCACTCTGGGCAATCCCCAGGAGGAGAAGCCGCGGCGGGTCGCCAAGCGGAGGCGCAGACCTCTGCTGGTGCTGCTGGCTGTGGCGGCGGTGCTGGCGGGGATAGTGACGGCGGCGGTGCTGCTGGACAGGAGCGGGTTTGACGGTCTGCGCCGCAGCGTCATCTATGCCAAGGCGGTGAAGGACGAGAACGGCTGCGCCCAGCTGTACCGCTACAACAGCGACCAGTCGGGACACTTTGCCTCGCTGGACGGGAGCCTTGTCTCCGTGTCTATGCACCAGCTGACGGTACTGGATGAGAAGAACAGGACGCTGTACGACGAGTCGGTGAAGTTCCAGACGCCGTCCCTGCAGTCGCGGGGCGGACGCGCCGTCGCCTACGACGTGGGCGGCACGGAGGTGTACGTTCTGTCGGACAAGGGGCTGGTGTATAAGCTGGACTGCGCCGGAGAGGTGCTCAATGCGTCGCTGAACCAGAAGGGCTGGCTGACGGTGGTGTGTGGCGAGAGCGGCTGCAAGGCCGCCGTGCGGGTATACGACGCGGAGGGGGAGGCGGTGTTTGTCTTCCGCTCGTCGGATCGGTTCGTGATGACCGCCGCGCTGTCCGCCGACAGCCGAACGCTGGCGGCGGTGACCATGGGGCAGGAGAACGGCGTGTTCGCCAGCTACGTGGTGTTCTACCGGGTGAACAGCGACAAGGAGGCGGGGAGATGCACGCTGCGGGGCAGCGTGGTCTACGATCTGAACGCCGCCGGCAGCGGCTTCTGCGCCGTGACGGAGGAGCAGCTTTGCTTCCTCAGCGGTGACGGCGTGATGACGGCGGCCTACGACTACGACGGGGACTATCTGCGCCGGGTCAGCGTCAGCGACGACGGCTACGCCGCCGTGCTGCTGGGACGCTATCGCACCGGCACACAGCACCGGATCGTCACGGTGAACGGCGAGGGTAAGGAGCTTGCCGCCCTGGAGATAGACGCGGAGGTGGCGAGTCTCTCCGCCGCGGGACGGTATGTGGCGGTGCTGACCGGCGAGGAACTGGTCATCTATGACAAGCAGCTGAAGCCCTGCGCGCAGCTGCAGGAGGTCAGTCAGGCGCGGGAGGTACTGATGCGGAGCGACGGCTCCGCCGTGCTTGCGGGCAGCATGGCTGCCAGTCTGTACCTGCCGTGAGACACAGGACGCGGGAGACCGCGGTGTGTGAGGTATGAGCGTATGAACGGAAGTATTGGAATATTTGTGGACATTGCGCTGGCGGCGGTGCTGCTGCTGGCACTGGTCATGGGCTGGCGGCAGGGCTTCGTGCAGGCACTGACGCGGATCGTGGTGGTGGTGGCGGCTCTGCTGCTGGCGGGTTGGATCGCCGGGAAGCTCGCCGAGCCCGCCGCCAAGTGGCTGGAGCCGATGCTGACGGAGAAGTGGGAGCAGCGGCTGACGGCGCAGGGCAACACGGAGGACGCGGGCGAGATGCTGGCGGCGTTCGGCTTCGAGGGGGATACCCTGTCGGAGATGGTGGAGCGGGCGGCGGAGATGGCGCAGCAGGCGGGAGAGACGCTGCTCAGTGCCGTGGTGTCCACGGCGGTGCGCTCGGCTGCCTATGCGGTGGTGTATCTGGTGTCGTTCCTGCTGCTGCTGTTGGTGCTGCGGCTGGCTCTGTCGCCGCTGCATCTGTTCACGAAGCTGCCGGTGGTGCACGGCATCAACGCCCTGATGGGCGGCGTGCTGGGGCTGGTGAAGGGTGCGCTGCTGGTATTCCTGGCGGTGTGGGTGCTGCAAAAATTGCAGATCTTCATTACGCCGGAGATCGTCAATAAAACGGTGCTGTTGAAATTCTTCGCCCAGAACAGCCCCATGGATCTGATCGCAAGACTGTAAAAACGGTCATACTGCAGGTATGGCTTTCTATAAGAGATAACGGAGGAAAATCATGCAACCGACTCTTTGCTCCAAATGTAAGAAAAACGTGGCCGTGGTGTTTATCTCGCGGATGAACGAGAAAAACGAAATGGTCAATGAGGGACTGTGCCTCCAATGCGCCGCCAAGCTGGGGCTGCCGCAGGTGGAGGACATGATGAAGCGCATGGGCATTACGCCGGAGGATCTGGAGAACCTCAACAGTGAGATGATGCAGGCCTTCGGCGGTGCGGAGGAGCTGGACGCCGTCAATGACGACGGCGGCGAGGACGACGAGGAGAGCGGCAAGACCGCCACGTTCCCGTTTTTGAACCGGCTTTTCAACAACGGCGGCAACACGCCCGCCGAGCCTGCGCCTCCCGTGGGCGGTGCAGGCGGCGGACAGCCCGCCGGACGCAAGACGGAGAAGAAACGGAAGTTTCTGGACAATTACTGCATCAACCTGAGCCAGCGCGCCCGGGAGGGCAAGCTGGACGCCGTCATCGGACGGGAGGAGGAGATCGAGCGGGTGGTGCAGATCCTGAACCGGCGGCAGAAGAACAACCCGTGCCTTATCGGTGAGCCGGGCGTGGGCAAGACCGCCATCGCCGAGGGGCTGGCGCAGCGCATCGCGGCGGGACAGGTGCCCTTCAAGCTGCGGGGCAAGGAGGTCTATCTCCTTGATTTGACCGCGCTGGTGGCGGGCACCCAGTTCCGGGGACAGTTCGAGAGCCGCATGAAGGGACTCATCGAGGAGATCCGCAAGGCGGGGAATATCATCCTCGTCATCGACGAGGTGCACAACATCGTGGGTGCCGGGGACGCAGAGGGCAGCATGAACGCTGCCAATATCCTCAAGCCCGCCCTGAGCCGGGGCGAGATACAGGTCATCGGTGCCACCACCTTCAATGAGTACCGGAAGCACATCGAGAAGGACACGGCGTTGGAGCGGCGGTTCCAGCCGGTGACGGTGAACGAGCCGAATATGGCGGACACACTGAAGATATTGCAGGGTATCGCCCATTACTATGAGGAGTTCCACGGCGTCGCCATCCCCCAGGGGGTGCTGCGGCAGGCGGTGGTGCTGTCCGAGCGGTACATCACCGACCGGTACCTGCCCGACAAGGCCATCGACCTGATCGACGAGGCGTGCTCCGACAGGAACCTCCACGACCCGGAGATCAACCGGCGGATGGAGCTGGAGCAGGAGCAGGCGAACCTGACCTTTGAGCGGGAGAGCCTTATGTCCGCACAGCCTGCCGACGGGCAGCAGTTCACCGAGCAGGAGCTGGATCAGCGGTATGAGCGCATTGCGGAGCTTCGCAGCCAGGAGCTGCGGGTGACGGACGAGCTGAACGCCATCAAGGCGAAGGGAGTGCCGGAGCTGACCATGGAGAACATCGCCCGCGTGATCGAGATGTGGACGAAGATCCCCGCCAGCAAGATCAAAGAGGAGGAGTTCAAGCGTCTGGCGGAGCTGGATCAGCGGCTCCGCGCCCACGTGGTGGGGCAGGACGAGGCCATCGCCGCCGTGTCCGCCGCCATCCGCCGCAACCGGGTGGGCATCTCCCCCAAGCACAAGCCGGTGAGCTTTATCTTCGTGGGTCCCACCGGCGTGGGCAAAACGGAGCTGGTGAAGCAGCTGGCGGACGATCTGTTCGACGTACCGGAGTCTCTGATCCGGCTGGATATGTCCGAGTTTATGGAGAAGCACTCCGTCTCCCGTATCGTGGGCAGCCCTCCCGGCTACGTGGGCTACGACGAGGCGGGGCAGCTGACGGAGAAGATCCGGCGCAAGCCCTATTCCGTGGTGCTGTTCGACGAGATCGAGAAGGCGCACCCGGATGTGCTGAACGTGCTGCTGCAAATTCTGGACGACGGGCAGATCACCGACGCCCACGGGCGGAAGGTGAACTTTGAGAATACCGTCATCGTTATGACCTCCAACGCCGGGTCGGACAACAAGTCCGCCGGCTCCGTGGGCTTTGGCGGCAGTGCCGACGACCAGGGGAAGGAGCGGGCGATGAAGGCTCTGCGGGACTTCCTGCGGCCGGAGTTCCTCAACCGCGTGGACGAGATCGTGTGCTTCCACCACCTCAGCCGGGAAAATTTTGAAGGCATCGCCCGTATTATGCTGGAGGAGCTGAAAACCTCCCTTGGCGACAAGGGGTATACGTTCAGCTACGACGACGCGCTGGTGGACTATCTGGCGGAGAAATCCTATTCCCTGACCTACGGTGCCCGCAATCTGCGGCGGCTGCTCCAGAAGGAGCTGGAGGATCCCATGGCGGCGCAGATCATCGACGCTTTCGAGCATCCCATCACGCACCTCCGTGCCACCGCCGAGGACGGCGCGGTGAAGCTATATACACTGTGAGGTGAGCCGTATGCTGTTTCGCAAGGACATTGACCCCCGGTGCGCCTACTGCGAGCGGGGGAGCCGTATCAGCGAGGACAAGGTCGCCTGCGTCAAGCGGGGCATCGTGGCACCGGAGGATCGGTGCGGTGCGTTCAAGTACGACCCGCTGCGGCGCGTGCCGCCGCGTCCGCTGAAGCTGGATACGGCGAAGCTGACCCCGGAGGATTTCGAGATATAACGAGAACGGACGGCCGCAGGACGGCTGTTCCCGCACGGGAGGGTGACGGTATGAGCAACAGAAGGGTTTGGGCGGTATATTTCAGCGGTACAGGCACCACGGAAAAGACGGTCACGCGTATCGCGCACCGTCTGGCGGACGCGCTGGGCGCGGAATATGCACCGTACAGCTATACGCTGCCGGAGGCGCGGCAGCGGGAGGTGACGATCCCGGCAGGGGACGTGGCGGTGGTGGGCTGTCCCACCTATGCCGGGCGTGTGCCGAATCTGCTGATGCCGTACTTGCGGGACATGGTGCACGGCGAGGGTGCGCTCGCCGTGCCGGTAGTGCTGTTCGGCAACCGAAATTTCGACGACGCGCTCATGGAGCTGTCCAAGCTGCTGACGGGCAACGGCTTTGCCTGCGTGGCAGGCGGTGCCTTCGTGGGGGAGCACAGCTTCTCCCGGACGCTGGGCGCGGGTCGCCCCAACGGGGAGGACGAGGCGGAGATGGACGCCTTTGCCGACAGCGTGGCAGCCAAGCTGGCAGCGGGGGACACCGCGCCGGTGACGGTGGGCGGCTGTGACCCCATCCGCCCGTACTATACGCCCCGTGACCGGCACGGGAATCCCATCAACATTCTGAAGGTCAAGCCCAAGACGGATATGACCAAGTGCAGCGGCTGCGGTCTGTGCGCGGCGCGGTGCCCCATGGGGAGCATCGACGCTGCCGATGTGTCGCAGGTCAACGGGATCTGTATCAAGTGCTGCGCCTGCGTGAAGGGCTGCCCCGCGGGAGCCAAGTATTTTGATGACCCCGGCTATCTGTACCACAAGAGCGAGCTGGAGGAGGTCTACGGTCGTCCAGCGAAAAATGAAGTGTTTCTGTGAGTATCAGAGGAACGAAAAACGGGGAGAATACATAAGCTGAACTGATAGAAAACGCACTGCTATTTGAAGTGGAAAAACCGGTGAGAAAGCTGTTGACAAAGGGTAGTGGGTGTGGTATTCTAACCAAGCTGTCCGCGAGGGCGGCGAGCACGGAAGCGAGAAAATTGGGTCAACGAAAAATGTCAAAAACAAGTAAAATAGTAGTTGACAAGATGGCTGATATGTGCTAAGATAATGACTGTTCCGCGGTTGTGGGACGTGTACCTTGTAAATTAAACAACGAACGAAACGAAAAGCACCAGACGGGAGCGCGAGAGAGCTTGTGAAAACGGGCTAAGGAACGCAACTGAAAAGACTTGGTGGAGCCGGGTTAAGTCAATTACCGGCGAAGCTAAGTATAAAAAGTTTTAAGCTATGACAAATAGCTCTGTAAAGATTAGCTCGGCGGAAACGCCGTGTTGATACGATTTATAGAGAGTTTGATCCTGGCTCAGGACGAACGCTGGCGGCGTGCTTAACACATGCAAGTCGAACGAGAATCTGCGGAACGAGGATTCGTCCAATTGAAGCAGAGGACAGTGGCGGACGGGTGAGTAACGCGTGAGGAACCTGCCTTTCAGAGGGGGACAACAGTTGGAAACGACTGCTAATACCGCATGACATATAGATGTCGCATGGCATTTATATCAAAGATTTATCGCTGAAAGATGGCCT
>ERZ1026844.556-NODE-556-length-26659-cov-13.289355_pt1 | contig 26659 bp, 24 predicted proteins | sample MGYA00380152_ERZ1026844 | MGnify/ENA primary metagenome ERZ1026844 (study PRJEB33269, sample SAMEA4719788) | human gut metagenome | biome: human-associated habitat; feature: organic feature; material: feces | place: Cameroon | collected 2013-10 ... | reverse complement strand
GATACCTTAACTTAATTACCTGATGGTATTAGTTTTCTTTAACTTAATACCATTGACAAATTAAATTCGTTTTTAGAAGAAAAACTAATGCCGTTAGGAGAAAGGAATGATAAGGTTATTCCAGCTGGGGCTTAAGCAGGATTAAAAAACATTCTTGTACCACTATTTAATGGAACAATGCCGATCATTTCATTATTTATATCATTCTAAATTGACAAATAAAGAAGAAAACTTAATCTTTTCAGGGTTAATTTCTTTAGTAGCATTTATTATTGTGACACCTTCTACTATTACAGTTGGTAAAGAAGCAATTGGCGGAGTCATTCCTACAGACTATTCAGGCTCTAAAGGAATGTTTGTCGCAATTATTATTGGATGTGTATTTGCGAAAATGTTTGTATATTTAATGAGTGGTAAACTTAAAATCACATTACCTGAAGGTGTTACACCAATGGTTGCAAAATCGTTTGAATCACTTATTCTTGCTTTTTGTACTTTAGTTACTGTTTGTATTTTTAACTACATTATGTCTTTAATATCATTTGGAAATGTTCATAGTGTTATTACTTAAATAGATTTACATATGTATTCCAAAGTCTGAAAATGATGTACGATTATAAGCTAAACTTGACAGTAAGAACCCCACGGGCTTGCCCGTGGGAGTAGTCAGGGTTTTGTTGAAATAGATTTAAATGATAATCTCAATAGAAGAATAAAAAAATTAATGGATGAAAGACAATTTGAGTCTAAAGATTTAAAATCTGAATATAAATAAAGGTGTGGTGAATTAAATGAATTATGATAAATATCCCTTTACTTTAGTTAAAGGATATGAAAATGAAGGAGTTACTGGATATAAAGATATCATCGAAACAATAAAGTCAAAACTAAATGATAAGAAAGTTATTGTAGTAGATTGTTATCCTGGTGTTGATGATGATGAAGCATTACCTGCATTTATTAATGGTTTAAATCCATCTACAATCATTGAAAGTAAAGATATATTTTTTGATGAAGATACATTAAATACAATGATGCAACCTCACTTAACAGATGATAGAGTAAGAGGGGTTATGTATTATGGTGTTATGAGTGATTTTGTTGATAAAATAAAATTAGAAGAATCACAATACAATGTGAAACTTAGTACAGGTGTATGTCTTATTTATGGTGTAGGAGCTAGTTTAATTACTAAAGGGGATATTCTTGTTTATGCTGATATGGCAAGATGGGAAATTCAATTAAGATATCGAAATGGCATGCCTAATTTTAGATGTCATAATGAAACAGAAGATGTATTAAAAAAAGTAAAACGTGGATTTTTTATTGAATGGAGAATTTCAGACAAACATAAAAGAGAATTGTATGAAGATATAGATTTTTATCTTGATACAAATAAACATCAGAATCCTAAAATGGTCACAGGAGAAGCATTTAGAGAGGGAATGAAACAAATATGTCAGCAGCCATTTCGTTTAGTTCCTTATTTTGATCCTGGTGTCTGGGGTGGCCAGTGGATGAAAGAACATTGTGGTTTAGATAAGTCAGAAAAGAATTATGCATGGAGTTTTGATGGAGTACCAGAAGAAAACAGTATCTATTTGAAATATGGGGATATAACGATTGAAACACCAGCTATGAATCTTGTCCTATATCAACCCGAACAATTACTTGGTATGAAAAACTATTGTCGTTTTGGTGCAGAGTTCCCTATACGTTTTGATTTTTTAGATACTATGGATGGACAAAATTTAAGCTTACAGGTACATCCTTTAACAGAATATATAAAGAGTCATTTTGGTATGACTTATACACAAGATGAAAGTTATTATATTCTAGATTGTAAAGAGGGTGGAGGGGTCTATTTAGGTCTCAAAGAAGGTATTGATCCAAAAGAAATGATTCATGATTTAAGCGATGCACAACGAGGAAACCAATCTTTTAATGCATCCAAATATGTTAATTTTTTTGAAGCAAAAAAAAATGACCATTATCTTATCCCTGCAGGAACTATACATTGTTCATCATCTAATTGTATGGTTTTGGAAATAAGCGCAACACCTTATATATTCACATTTAAATTATGGGATTGGGATAGATTAGGATTGGATGGATTACCTAGACCAATTCATATTGATGATGGTGAAAAAAATATTCAATGGAATCGTACAACTCCATGGGTTAAAGATCATTTAGTAAATAATATTCAAGTAGTTCATGAGAGTGATTCGTATATAGAAGAAAAAACTGGATTACATGAACTTGAATTCATAGAAACAAGACGTTTTACTACCAAGAATAAAACATATCATGATTGTCGTGAAGGATTTAATATGTTGAATTTAGTAGAAGGAACACAAGCTATTGTATCAAGTCCAACTCATGCATTTGAGCCATATATCGTTCATTATGCAGAGACATTCATCATTCCTAGTGCAGTGAAAGAATATACTATTAGTCCATGTAATCCACAAGAAACGATTAAGTTCATTAAAGCATATGTAAGAAATAGATAGATAATCCATCTAAAAAAGGTAAGGATCTGGTCATCCTTACCTTTTTATTGTGTAATTCTTTGAAAAGAGAATTAGTGACTTTAGTCAGTTGAGCACATGCAATGTGCGAAATAAAAAACCACCTGCTATGCGGGTGGAGCGATAAAATAGTTATACAAAGGAATCACCTTTCCGATATAATGAAGTTGTTCAAGCTATCATTATAAGAAAAGGAAAGGTGATTAATAATGGCTAAAAAAGCAAATTCTTTAGCACATACGAAGTGGATGTGTAAATATCACATCGTCTTCACTCCAAAGTATAGACGAAAAGTGATATATAATCAACTAAGAGAAGATATAGGAGAAATACTAAGAACACTTTGTCGATACAAGGGAGTGGAAATTATAGAAGGACATTTGATGAGCGACCATGTGCATATGTTAGTGATGATACCACCAAAGATAAGCATCTCAGCATTCATGGGATATCTGAAAGGAAAATCCGCTCTGATGATTTTTGATAGACATGCAAATTTGAAATATAAGTATGGAAATAGACATTTCTGGGCAGAAGGATATTATGTAAGCACTGTTGGATTAAATGATCAAACAGTCGCAAAGTATATAAGAGAACAAGAACAGCATGATATTGCCATGGATAAACTAAGCGTAAAAGAATATAAGGATCCGTTTGAAGAAAAAGGAATTCGCGAAGAAAATAGAAAACGTGGCAAGAAGGCAAAATAAAAATTCCCTTTGAGGGAAAGCGAGAGTCAAAAGCGATAGCTTGAACGAAGTGAAAGCTGCGCCTTTAGACGCGAGCAAGTAACACAGGCTTACAGCCGCAGTGAAAACCACGTCTTTTAGGCGTGGTTTTTATTTTGATATTATCCAAGTTCCTTCCACATTTTCGCATATTCTATACATATTGTATCCGCAATCGCAATGAGTGAATAAGGATGACTTGCATAATCTCCTCTGCTGTCATAGCGTATATATTGGTCTATAAAAGGATAATCTAATTCTTTATTAGATGTAATTAAACATATCTTAGGTTTCTTACTTTGTTTTTTAAATGGTTTTGCACGTGGAAAAATACGATCAAAATAAGTACCAGAATCAGAGAACAAGATGATTAATGTCTTCTCATCTGCATTCGTAATATATTCAGCCTGGTCAGCTACTTTAATGGCAGTAAATACAGGTTTAGCACTTGTCTGTAAATCATATTGCAAGTTCAATGCGACATTTTCAGAATGCATATAACCAAATGCTGCGACTTTTTGATACTCATAAATATCATGGACTAAATCTATAATATCATCTTCAATACAACTCTTTTCCAACATCTCTAGATTCTCAATCACACTTCTTACATAAGAAGTAAAAATAGAACTATCATTACGTCCTTCGTAGTTGAACTTATTAGAAAATTTCTTATTTTCTACTGAAAACTTCGCTATCTGGTTCTTTAACTGGTTAAAATCCCTTAAACCTATATCTCTGCAGAATCTAGAAATACTAGAATTAGACACATAGCACGCCTTTGCAAGTTCAGTTAGAGTATAGTCTTCTAAATCACGAATATTCTCTATCATGAATTTCGCAATCTTATAATTATTAGAACCTTTCGGTTCACCATTAAGTGTAGATAATAAAATAATAATTAAGTTAAACATGTACTCACCGTCCTGGGTATAATATGCTTTATTATACCACAGGACAGTTATTTATAGTTTAACAACTTCAGTATGTGAAACTAAATCATGGAAACAGCGTGTATCTTTCTGAAAATAAGCATATCCAATAGACACAAGTGTTAATGCATAAGCAACATAAGTCAAAGGATTCACAATAGAAGTGAACTGTAAAAGAGAGGCAATCTTTCTTAAATAAGCAGGAATAATAGTAATACCACCTTCAAGAAGAGTAGCACCGAGTAATTCTCTTAACATCATATTCTTCATAGTGACATCTTTATGATCATAATCAATCACCTTGATCTTACATATTTTCTTGCCTGGAGTCTGTCCTTTCCAGATATAAAGAGGAATCAAAACATAATAGATAAATCCAATTCCAATCGCAATGAAGCATACAATAAGAGCTGTATTTAAACCATAAGAAGATAACTCAAACATCTCTGGTTTAAACTGACTATCTTTTCTTAAAAAGAATGTAATAGGAATAGAAGCCAGCATATTAGTAATATACCAGTCAATCATTAATGCGACTGTTCTTCTTAATCTTAACTCTACAATATCCATCTTACTCATAAGTAGTACCTCCTGTTTATTCAAGTATATCAATTCATTTTCTATCAGTAATTTTGTTTCCAATTCTTGGAAAATCTTTCCGAGATATAAAAAAAGAAAGTTCCGAAGAACTTTCTATAAAGACTTATAGTCTTTTGTAATCGTCCATGTTTAATTCAGAAGCTGCATCTTTATCACAGATCAATGTCATATTAGGATGAAGCTTTAAAACAGTAGATGGTAATTCATCTGTAATAGTTGAATCAAGAACCTGTTTTAAGATACCTGCTTTTTCCTTACCATTTACAATCATCACTAAGTGTTTAACCTTCATTAAGCTCTTAGGACCCATTGTAAGACTAAATGGAAGATTTTCTCTCTTTGGATAATCAGGGTTTGCTTTATTCTTAGTAGCACGATCCATTGCGTAAGAATATGAATCCATTGGTGTACATCTAGGGCAGTTACTACAGAAATGACCATCATAACCAAGACCGATAACCATGACATCAATTCCACCTGCACGGCTGATTTCTTCATCATATGTTTCCCAGTTTTCCATAGTCATATCATGAATTCTTTCTTCTGGAATATTTGCTTCTTCGAAGAATAATTTCTGCATTTCTTCCCAGTTAGGACCATAAGGCTTACCATCCATATATGGTGCTTCATCGAATAAATAATATTCGATATCCTTGAACTTTTCCTGATCTCTCACTTCTGGAGCTAACATCTTGTAAAGTTCAATAGGACTTCTACCTGATGTAAGAGAAATATTCACTCTCTTATCCTGCATCATAGCACCAAGTAAGATGTGTAATGCACTTTCACTCATTTTCTGAGTGTTTTCTTCAACGATTAATTTCATAACAAATTCCTCCTGTATTTAACAAGAAGATAAAACTCACACAATTCACATTATAAGTATTAAACTCTTTCTGTCAATCCATAAAAAATTAAAATTATAAAGCATATATCAATGTAATTTGGATTATGTATTATACTTATATGTAGCTATTTCGCAAGTTATTTCCATGATTTGGAAAGTTCTTCTATCATGTGGAAAGGTATTTTATATATTGGAAAATACAAGATTTTTTTTACTTTTCCAAGATATAATGTATCCAACGAGAAGGGAGGACTCGACATGAACTTCATGGAAAAATTTAATGAACTTGCGAACCGCACATTAGTGCCTGTTGCAGACAAGTTAGCTAACCAAAGACATCTTGCTGCAATTCGTGACGGAATGGTTGTTGCTATTCCACTATCAATCCTTGGAGGTGCTTGCTTAATCGTATCAACACCACCATTCAAACCTGAAACTCTACCAAACTGGGGTTTCATCACTACCATGCTTACAGGATGGTACAACTGGGCTCAGGCTAATAAAGCTGCACTATTATTGCCTTACAATATGACAATGGCTTTAATGGGATTATTTATCGCGTTCTCTATTTCTTATCATTTAGCTAAGAAATACAAAATGCCAAGCTTAAATGCAGCTGTTGTTTCTACTGCAGTATTCTTAATCGTATCTGCACCAACTACTTCTGCTGTCCCAGCTAATCTCATTACTGATGGTAAATCAGCGACTGATCTACTTGCACTTGCAGGAAGTTATCTACCAACAACTTACCTGGATGCAAAGGGTATCTTCACAGCTATCATCGTTTCTATCGGATGTGTTGAAATCATGAACTTCTTATTTAAGAAGAATGTTCGTATTAAGATGCCTGAAGGTGTTCCACCAGCAATCAGTTCATCATTTGATGCTATCTTACCACTCTTTGTCTGTGTGATCGTATTCTATGCATTATCATTATTTGTACAGAACATCAGTGGTCAGTTATTACCAAGCATGATCATGACAGTACTAGCACCTGCAGTATCTGGTCTAGATTCATTAGTAGGTATCTGCTTAATTACTATTATTGCTCAGACATTCTGGTTCTTTGGTTTACATGGTGCAAGTATCACTCAGCCAATCAGATTACCATTCATGCAGATGTATTTAATTACTAATATCGCTGCATATAGTGCTAATAAACCATTAGTACATTTCTTTACTCAGCCATTCTGGTCATATGTTATCGCATTAGGTGGCGGAGGTGCTACTTTAGGATTATGTATTCTATTGGTTAGATCAAAATCTGTTGAATTACGTACTTTAGGTAAACTTTCAATTGGTCCAGCTATCTTCAATATCAATGAACCAATCATCTTTGGGTTACCAATGGTATTAAACCCAATTATGATGATTCCATTTATCTTTGTACCAGTTGTAAACTCAATTATTGCCTATACATGTATGGCATTGCACATCGTTGGAAAGGGTGTTATTGAGACACCATGGACTACACCAGCTCCACTTGGTGCTGCGTTAGGATGTATGGATATTAAAGCCGGTATCATGGTTATAGGGCTAATCATTCTAGATATGGCACTTTACTATCCGTTCGTTAAATTATTAGAAAAACAAAAGTTAGAAGAAGAAAATTCAAAAAATTAAAACAAGAAATAAAACTCACACACATTAAAAATTGAATATCCTTAAATATTTTGTGCTAGACTGCTACCCCACAGCAGTCTTTTTTCTTTTGCATAAAACCTTTATACTATAAGTAAGGAGAATTATATGAGAAAAGAAGAACTAATAGACTTATTGAAGAAGGATGTTGTCCCTGCATTAGGATGTACAGAACCGGTCTGTGTCGCATTATGTGCAGCTTATGCATCTAAACAACTTACAGAACCAATTAGTAAAATAGAACTAGATGTAAACAAAGGAATATATAAGAATGGAATGTCTGCAGGTATACCACATGGTAATCATGTAGGTTTAGAATATGCAGCATCAATTGGTGCACTATTAAAGAATCCAGAAAAACAGCTGACTTTATTTGAGGATATAGAACCTGATATAATCACACATGCTGAATTATTAGTACCCCATGTTTCTATTACGATTAATGATTCAGCATCTATTCATGTGAAATGTACTCTTTATACATCTAATGATACAGTGACATGTATTATTAATGATGCACATACAAATATAGTGTATTTAGAAAAGAATGGAATTGTATTAGAAGAGAAAACAACTCAAGAAACAAATAATACTTCCACTGTGATTGATAAACTTAAAGAAATGAAAATATCAGACATACGTTCTTTAGTAGACTCAATGACAGTGGATGAACTTCATTTCTTATTAGAAGGTATAGACATGAATGAACAACTATCAGCATATAAAGGCACAACACATTTGAGTGATTCATTCAACCATTCATTATTCTCGGAAGACTTATTCACTAGAATAATCAAGAAAGTCACTGCAGCTGCTGAAAATAGATTAGATGGTTGTCCACTTCCTGCAATGAGCAGTTCAGGTGCAGGTACTAAAGGATTAGTTGTCTCTATACCAGTCAATGAAGTGGCAGAAGAACTCCATGTATCACTAGAAAAGAAACTCAAAGCACTTGCACTTACACATCTAGTAAATAGATATATCAATGCGCATATTGGTAAATTGTCTCCTATGTGTACATGTGTGATGGCATCTTCTACATCTGCTTCTGTAGGTATTGCTTATCTCTTAGATGGTACAAATGATCAGATCGGGTATTGTATACGTAATATGACAGGGACTGTAACGGGAATGATCTGTGATGGTGGAAAAGTAGGTTGTGCATTAAAGGTATCTACTGGTTCTACAGCTGCACTCATGTGTGCAATGACTGCAGTGAATAATGCAGTATTAAGAGAAAGTGATGGAATTTGTGCATCAACACCTGAACAATGTATTCAAAATATGGCCCGTATTGGGCAAAATGGAATGAATAAAGTAGATGAAGAAATCATTTCAATTATGAAAAGTAAAGAGTGTCAATAGGAAGAAGGCGGTTCAAGGAGCATCTTCTTTTTGCGTATAATGGTATATTATTAATAATAAGAGTGAATTATAAATCCCTTGTAGAAAATTCAGATTATCAGCTTTACTATAATACAACAGAATTTCCTCTTGATGATGAACATATCATTTCTATGAATGCAGTAGGGATTATCCTTACTATTCTTGCAAGAAAGTATCAAGAATTCGCATTCTTTGATGAGTAAAGTCAGACTTATGGTTTAGCTTTTTTGGCGTGTTATAGACTTTACGAATATATATGTTAAATCAAGGTTAAATCTTATTCCGAAAAAATGAAAATAATTCATTTTTTCGGAATAAGAAGGTATAATATATATGGGTGAATGAAATGAAACTTTTAGAAAGAAACTATTTAACAAAAATTATTAATGTAATTGGAACTCCTGATATTAAAGTGATTACGGGTATTAGAAGATCCGGAAAATCATGTCTGTTACTACAATTTATGGAACATATAAATCAAACTGATAAAGACGCGAATATTATTTTTGTTGATTTCAATTCTTTAAGTGCAGAGCCGTATTTAGAATACCATGCATTAAATAATTATATAGAAGATCAATATAAATCTAACAAGAATAATTATGTATGTATAGATGAAGTTCAAATGTGCAGTGGCTTTGAAAAAGTCATAAATAGTCTACATAGTAGTATGAAATATGATATTTATATTACTGGTTCGAATGCATTTCTATTAAGTAGTGATTTGGCTACTTTATTTACCGGTAGAACGTATGAAATAGAAATATTTCCTTTTTCTTATAAAGAATGTTTAAAATATTATGATGGGCAGTATTCACTTGATAGATACGTGAGAGAAGGTGGAATGCCGGGGACTTTGCTTTATCGTGAACAAGATGATAAGTATAAATACATACGAGATGTTTTTGAGACGCTTATTATAAGGGACATAACCAATAAATATTCGATGAGAAACAAAGAAGTTATTTATGATTTAGCGTACTTTATGATGGATAACATTAGTTCTTTGACATCAGCTAATAATATATCTAAATCATTAGCAAATGCTAATATTAAAATAACAGATAAGACTATAAAATTGTATATGCAATATTTGAAAGATTCATACTTGTTTTATAAAGTTAGAAGGTATGATATAAAAGGGAAAAAATATTTGGCAACAAATGATAAGTATTATTTGTCCGACCATTCTTTCAGATATGCTATTATAGGAACAAAAAACATGGACTATGGCAGAGTATATGAAAATATCGTTGCGATTGAATTGCTTAGAAGAGGGTATGAAGTTTATGTTGGTAAACTTTATAAAAAAGAAGTTGATTTTGTGGCTATAAAACAAAATGAGAAGATTTATTTTCAAGTAAGTGATGATATTTCGAATCGGAAAACTTTCGATAGAGAAGTTACTTCACTATTAGAAATACAAGATGCATATCCTAAAATCTTATTGGCTAACACACATCATGATGAATATCAGTATGAAGGTGTAAAAATAATTGATATTGAAGAATGGTTAAAATTGTAAATATAAATGATTTGAATGCAGATAAGATAATAAATAAACGTTTTACTTTATGCTTGTGAATCCTTCTAGCCTATGAACCTTGATATGAATCAAGGTTTTTTTGTGCTTAATGTGAATCGCCTTTGTTCATTTCCTTTACACTTTGTCTTTTTCTTATAGTAAATGGCACAATGGAGCGTGTCGCAAACATGGTAGGTGTTTCTATATGTTTAATAAGCTGGACAACTGATTCCATGCCTAACTGATTTGGACTGACATCAATAGAAGTGAGTGGTGGTTCAGAGAAACGTGCAAAGATAGAATTATTAAAACTTACAATAGATATATCATCAGGTACTTTCTTTCCTATTTCAGTAATCAGTCTAACCATAATGACTGCATAAATATCATCACATACTACAAAAGCAGTAGGACAATCATCACTTCTTAGTAATTTAAGTATTTCGTCAGGATTATAAGAATAGCTTGAAGAAAGATTCTTAATATAGTCTTCTTTCACTTCATAACCTACTTCAGATAAAGCTTGTATATAGCCAAGACGTCGATCTGTAGAATATTGAGCCTCTTTTTTTTCACCAATATAGCCTATCTTTTGATGTCCTTTTTTTAATAAGTATTTCACTGCCTCATAGCCAGCTTGGACATTATCTGTATCCACACTGATTGATGTAATGGAATCCATTGTTGGTTTACCAATCATAATATAAGGAATCATACGTTCCCTTAAATAATCTGTAACAGAAGAATCAATCTTCGCATTTAAGAAGATGTATCCTTCACAATCCGCAATTTCCATACTTGTCTTCATTTCTCTCGTATCGGCACCAGTAATAATATGAAGACTATAACGTCCTTTATTACACATATAACTAATACCTCTTACTATTTCTAGATAGAATGGATTTTCATAGACATCTACCATAGAACGTGGAAAGACGACGCCAACATCATGTTTCTTAATATGCGACTTATCATATACATAACCAAGTTCATCCATGACTTTACGTACTTTTTCTTTCGTTTCTTCACTAATAGAATAATGATTATTAATTGTACGAGATACAGTAGATGGAGATACTCCTGCTTTTTTCGCAATATCTTTAATTGTGATAGCCATTATAATCACCTCACTCTTATTATACTCATTATAGGTGTGTTGCGCTACAGTTGCGCTAATAATTGCAGAATATGTGCGTAAATACCCTGTTTTGTTGCATAAATTCTATTGTGAAAGTGTTTACAATGATTAAAATAGGATTTGTAAGGAAAAGGGAGTAAGACATAACCTTATTAAGAAGGAGGAAAGAATATGAGTAAGGGAAAAGTTTTATGTATGCCACTCAAGGGTAAAGTAGTACCAATCACTGATGTCCCAGATTCTGTATTTTCAGAAAAGATGATGGGCGATGGATGTGCCATCATTCCAGAAGATGGAAAAGTATATGCACCAGACAACTGTGTAGTAAAAATGGTTGCACCTACAAAACATGCAGTTGGATTAGTGACTGATGATGGTATTGAAATCTTAATTCACTTTGGACTAGATACAGTACAGTATCAGGGTGAAGGTTTTACATGGCATGTAAAAGAAGGCCAGACAGTAGAAAAGGGAGATTTATTATATGAAGCAGATTTAGATTTCTTTAAATCTAAAGGTGTGAATACAATGACTCCATTCGTATTTACTAAAGAAGATGATCTTAAAGGTAAGAAGATTGTCTTAAAGAAAGGTGCTCATAATGTAAAGGATGAAATGCTTGTACTTGAAGAAGTAGAAGCACCTAAAGCAGCACCTGAAAAGAAGAAGAAAAAAGGAATTAACTTCGACTTCTTACAGAAATTAGGTAAAGCATTAATGACAGTTATCGCAGTAATGCCTGCAGCTGGTTTAATGATTTCATTAGGTAAAGTATTCCAAATGTTTGGTGCAGATGTTGCCTTTGTCATGACTGTCGGTTCTGTCATGGAACAGATTGGTTGGGCAGTTATCAACAACCTACATATCTTATTCGCAGCTGCTATTGGTGGTAACTGGGCTAAAGATCGTGCCGGAGGTGCATTCGCAGCCGTTATCGCATTTATCTTAATCAATAACATCACAGGTACAATCTTTGGTGTTACAGCCGATATGGTGAATAGTAGTAAAGTCATTTATACACATACATTATTTGGTGCTAAGATTCCAGTCGCAAACTATTTCACAACAGTACTTGGTTCTGCAGCACTTAATATGGGTGTCTTTGTAGGTATTATTGCTGGTTTCGTTGGTGGTATTGTTTACAACAAATACTATAACTTCCGTAAATTACCTGATTGCTTATCATTCTTTAATGGTAAACGTTTCGTTCCATTAATGGTAATTGTTCATTCAGTAGTTATTGCAATTGTTATGTCAATCGTATGGCCATTTGTTCAGGGTGGTATCAATAGCTTTGGTGTTTGGCTTGCGAACTCAAGTAAAACAGCACCAATCATCGCACCATTCTTATATGGTATGTTAGAACGTCTATTATTACCATTTGGTTTACATCATATGTTAACTATTCCAGTTAACTACACTTCATTTGGTGGTACATACACTATCATGACTGGTTTACAGAAGGGTACAAAAGTATTCGGTCAGGATCCATTATGGTTAGCTTGGGTGACTGACTTAATTAACTTAAAGAAAGCTGGAAACATCACAGCTTACAATCACTTATTAACAACAGTTACTCCTGCTCGTTTCAAAGTAGGTCAGATGATCGGTGCAACTGGTCTATTAGCTGGTTTCGCTTATGCAATGTATAAGAACGTAGATAAAGATAAACAGCCTAAATATAAATCAATGTTTATTTCTACATTCGTTGCAACTTTCTTAACAGGTGTTACAGAACCTCTAGAATTCATGTTTATGTTCGCAGCAGTTCCACTATATGGTGTTTATGCAGTACTTCAAGGTTTAGCTTTCGCAGCAGCTGATATTGTTCATTTAAGAGTTCATTCATTTGGTAATATCGAGTTCTTAACTCGTGTTCCTATGGCAGTTCAGGCAGGTTTACTTGGTGATGTTATTAACTTCGTTATTGCATGTGTCATATTCGCAGTAGTTGGTTACTTTGTTGCAAACTTCATGATCAAGAAGTTTAACTTCGCTACACCAGGTAGACTTGGTAACTATGATGATATGGAAAGTGATGAAGCATCTACTGGTCATGAAGGCAGTGCTCAGGTTGAAGCTATTATCAACTTACTTGGTGGTAGAGATAATATCCAGTTAGTTGATGCATGTATGACTCGTTTAAGAGTTACAGTTAACGATGTCAATAAAGTTGCAGATGTTGATGCTTGGAAGAAAGAAGGCGCAAAGGGTCTTCTTAAGAAGGATAACGGTGTTCAGGCTGTTTATGGACCTAAAGCCGATGTTCTTAAGTCAGATATCAATGATGCCTTAGGTAAATAAATATGAAGCTTATGACACTTAACACACACTCACTCAGTGAGAGTGATGAAAAGAATAAGCTCCAGACAATTGCGAATTTTATTCTAAATCATGATGTTGATGTCATTTGTTTACAAGAAGTCAATCAAAGTATGACTGCAAAAAGTGTTTCTACCGACAGATCTTATGTCGGTAGAGACATTATTAAAGAAGACAATTATGCACTTGGATTAAGTCAGTTACTTGGTGATCAATACAACTGGAACTATATTCCAGTTAAAGTAGGTTATGATAAGTTTGATGAAGGTGTGGCCATCTTCTCTAAGTTTCCAATTGTGAATAGTGAAAATACTTTATTGACACAAACCAATGATTATACGTTCTGGAAGAAACGTAATTCTCTTGGAGTAGAAATAGTAAAAGAAAACAAACATTTCTGGGTTTATACAGCTCATTTAGGATGGTGGAAGGATGATGAGGAACCTTTCATCAACCAATGGCATAAACTCAACAAAATAGCGACAAAAGAAGTCCCTGTTTACTTAGCAGGTGATTTCAATGCACCTGATATTATTCCAAACCAAAGCTATGAAACTATTAAAAAAGATGGCTGGTTTGATACACGTGACTTAGCTAAAGATGTTCAAGGTCGTTTTACTGCTCAGGGTAAAATAGACGGCTGGGATGAAGCAGTAGATGGTATGCGTATTGATTATATTTGGTGTAATAAAAAAGAACATGTAAAAACCCATCATGTAGTATTTGATGGTATACATGAAGATGTAGTTTCTGATCATTTTGGACTATTTATGGAGGATAGTTTATGAGAAAAAGTGGTGTATTATTATCCGTATCATCTTTACCTAGTAAGTATGGTATTGGTTGTTTTGATGAAGCTGCTTATAAGTTTGTAGATGATCTAGTAGAAGCTAAACAAACATATTGGCAGATTCTCCCTTTAGGTATTACTGGTTATGGTGATTCACCTTATCAGTCATTCTCTACTTTTGCAGGTAATCCATATTTTATTTCATTGGATGAGTTTGTGAAATGTGGTTATTTAAAAGAAGAAGATTTACCAGAAGCAGATATAAACAGTGATTATGTCGATTATTCTTATCTTTATGAAAATAGATATGCTTTATTAAAGAAAGCTTATAAGAATTCACATATTACTGATAATGAAGATTTTAAAGCTTACTGTAAGGACAATGCATGGTGGCTAGAAGATTATGCATTATTTATGGCTATTAAAGCGTCCTATGATAATCAGGGCTGGGAAAACTGGCCTTTAGAATTACGTTTAAGAAATGATGCGTCCCTTACCGAAAAACGTAACGAACTCAGTGATGACATTAATTACCATAAGTTCTTACAGTACTATGTATGGAAACAATGGTATGCATTAAAGGATTATGCCAATAGTAAGGGTGTAGAAATCATTGGTGATATTCCTATCTATGTCGCATTTGATTCATCAGATGTATGGGGACAGCCAGAGTTATTCCAGTTGGATCCTGAAGTAAAACCTACTGCAGTAGCAGGTGTACCACCTGATGGTTTTTCTGCAGATGGACAGCTTTGGGGTAATCCACTTTATGACTGGAAGAAACATAAAGACACAGGTTATGCATGGTGGATCCAGAGAATAGCCTATTGTAAGAAAGCATATGATGTTGTACGTATAGACCATTTTAGAGGTTTTGATGAATATTTCTCAATCCCTTATGGTGATACAACTGCAAGAAATGGTCATTGGGAAAAAGGCCCAGGATACGACTTATTTAAGACAGTTGAAGAGTCTTTAGGAAAGCTTAATGTAATCGCAGAAGACTTAGGTTATTTGACTGATACAGTTAAACAGATGGTTGCTGATTGTGGTTATCCAGGTATGAAGGTATTTGAATTCGCATTTGATTCACGTGATTCTTCTGGTACAAGCAATTACCTTCCTCATAACTATACAGAAAATTCAGTGGTTTATACTGGTACTCATGACAATGAAACAATGATCGGATGGCTTAAGAATATTCTGCCTGAAGAAAGACAGATGTTAAAGGACTATCTACACTATGATGGTGAAGATGACACTGTATTAGTGGATATGAGTATTGATTGTATTATGGCAAGTGTAAGTGATAAATGTATTGTACCAATGCAGGATTATTTAAAACTTGATAATACAGCGCGTATGAATAAACCTAATACTTTAGGTAATAACTGGATGTGGCGTTTAGATAAGAATGCGTTTAATGATGAATTAAAGGAACGAATGCGTGACATTACAGTAAAAACAAACCGTATTTAAAGGAGATGTTAAGAATGGATGTTAAGACGTTAATTAATACAAGAGTTCAGGAGTTATTTAATCTTTCAATAAAAGATTGTTCAAATGAACAAGCTTATATTGCATTATTAAGTGTTGTAAAAGACTTACTTGATGATAAAAAGACAATTGAAGGTGACCGTAAGGTTTATTATTTCTCTGCTGAATTCTTAATTGGTAAACTTATGAGTAATAACTTAATCAACTTAGGTATTCGTAAGGAAGTAAAGGAATTATTCAAAGAAAACGGAAAGAGTTTAGAAGAAATTGAAGAAATTGAAGCTGAACCTTCACTAGGTAATGGTGGGCTAGGTCGTTTAGCTGCCTGCTTCTTAGATTCAATCGCAACTTTAGACCTACCTGGTGATGGTGTTGGTCTTAATTATCATTTAGGTTTATTCAAACAGGTATTTGAATACAACAAACAGTGCGAAACACCAAACCCTTGGATTAATGATCACTCTTGGCTCATTCCTACAAACAAACATTATACTGTTGAATTTAAGGACTTTTCATTAAAGTCTCAATTATATGATTTAGATGTATTAGGCTATAAAGGAAATAAGAATAAATTACACTTATTTGATGTTGCATCTGTTGATGAATCAATGGTACATGATGGTATCTCATTTGATAAATCAAACATTGTACGTAACTTGACTTTATTCCTCTATCCAGATGATAGTGATGAAGCAGGTAGAAAACTTCGTATCTATCAGCAGTATTTCATGGTATCTAATGGGGCACAGATGATTCTTGAAGATATCAAGAGTAAAGGAATCAGCTTAACTGATTTAGATAAGCATGTATGTATCCAGATCAATGATACACACCCATCAATGGTTATTCCTGAATTGATCCGTCTTCTTATGAAAGAAGGACTTACAATGAAGCAGGCTATTGACATTACTTCTAAAACATGTGCTTATACAAACCATACTATTCTTGCAGAAGCACTTGAAAAATGGCCATTGTCTTATCTAGAAGAAATCGTGCCTCAATTAGTACCTATTATTGAAGCGTTAGATGCTGTTGCGAAAGAAAGATCTACAAATGAAAAAGTCGCAATCATTGATAACAATAAGCTTGTTCATATGGCACATATGGATATCCACTTTGGTTTCTCTATCAATGGTGTGGCTTCTATTCATACAGATATTTTAAAGAATACTGAATTACATGACTTCTATGAACTTTACCCAACACACTTTAACAACAAAACAAACGGTATTACATTTAGAAGATGGTTATTATCATGTAATGAAGAATTAACTGATTTGATTGATAGTCTCATTGGTGAAGGCTACAAACAGGATGCAAGTGAATTAGAGAAATTACAGAAATATTTAGAAGATGAAGCAGTCCTAAATAAGCTACTTACAATTAAACAGGAAAAGAAAACACAATTAGCTAACGTGATTAAAGAAAAAGAAGGTATTGAACTTGATCCTTCTTCTATCTTCGATGTTCAGGTTAAGAGATTACATGAATATAAACGTCAGCAGATGAATGTGTTATATATTATCTACCAGTACTTACAGATAAAAGCCGGTCATAAGCCTGCACATACTATTACATGTATCTTTGGTGCTAAAGCAGCTCCTGCTTATATCCTCGCAAAAGATATCGTCCATACACTCCTTTGTCTGCAGCAGTTGATCAACAATGATCCAGAAGTATCTCCTTACTTAAAAGTTGTCATGGTAGAAAACTATAATGTCACTTATGCAGAATCTATTATTCCTGCCGCTGATTTCTCTGAACAGATTTCCCTTGCTTCTAAAGAAGCATCTGGTACATCTAATATGAAATTTATGTTGAACGGTGCAGTCACATTAGGTACTGATGATGGTGCCAATGTCGAGATACATGAATTTGTAGGTGATGATAATATTTATATCTTTGGTGCGAAAGCTGATACTGTTATTGACCATTATGCAAAGGGTGATTATCATCCTCAGGATATCTTAAACAATGATCCTGAATTAAGAACACTTGTTGATTTTATTGTCAGTGATGAAATGAAATCAGTTGGTGATGCAGAATCACTTGAAAGATTACATAATGATATGTCATACAAAGATTGGTTTATGGCATTACTTGATGCAAGAGACTATATTGAAACTAAAGTTCGTGCTATCAACGATTATAAAGATAGAAAAGCATGGGCTAAGAAGATGTTAGTCAATATTTCTAAAGCTGGTTTCTTCTCTAGTGATAGAACAATTGCACAGTATAATGAAGATATCTGGAAATTAAAATAATCTCCTCAATCAGGGTTCTTAATGAACTCTGATTTTTTTATTGATTTTATTGCTTATATACTTTATTTTATTTACGAGGTGTAGAAAATGAAAAGAAATTATCCAAGTATTATTATTACTCCTGAAGGAGAAAAATGGCTCGATAAAGGGCAGATGTGGATGTATAAGAATAATCTAGGTAGTCTAGATGATTCTATTGAGAATGGTTCTTTAGTTGATATTATGACAACTAAGGGACGTTATTTAGGGACAGGTTTTCTTTCTAAAGAAAGTCATATCACCGTACGTATTCTCACTAAGAATCAAAATGAAGTGATTGATAGAGATTTCTTTAAAAAGAGAATTCAGTTTGCGTATGATTTTAGAAAGACAGTAGAAAAAGATAATCTCACTAACTGCCGTCTTGTATTTGGTGAAGCAGATAGCTTACCAGGTTTAACTGCAGACCGTTATAATGAAATCATTGTGACTCAGATTACATCTTATGGTTTAGATTTAATCAAGGATATGATCTATGAATTATTATTAGAAGTATTAAAAGAAGATGGTCAGAATGTATCTGCCATCTATGAAAGAAATGATGTGAAGGTACGTGCTAAAGAAGGTCTAGAACTCTATAAAGGATTCTGGAAACCAAGCACATTACCTACTACAACAGTTATTAATGAAAATGGTTTAAAACTCAATGTAGATGTAGAAAATGGTCAGAAGACTGGTTACTTCTTAGATCAGAAATCTAATAGAGTATTACTAAGAAACATGTCTGCAGGTAAAACAGTCCTAGACTGTTTTAGTCATACAGGAGGCTTCGCATTAAATGCGGCAATTGGAGGCGCAAAACATGTTACTGCTGTAGATGTTTCTCAGACAGCCTTAGATCAGGGTCTTGCGAATGCGAAGATGAATCATCTAGAAGAGAGAATGTCTTTTGTGCAGGATGATGTCTTTGATTACTTAGATAAATGTCATCCAGGACAGTATGATATTATTGTCTTAGATCCACCCGCATTTACTAAATCAAGAAGAACAGTTAACCATGCTTATAATGGCTATAAGAATATTAATATGAAAGCTATGAAGCTATTAAGACAGGGTGGATATTTAATTACATGCAGCTGTTCACGTTTTATGGAAACAGCACTTTTTGAACAAATGTTAAGAGAATCCGCAAAGGAATGTGGAGTGACTTTAAAACAGGTCTCTGTCACTCAACAGAATGCGGATCATCCAATTCTATGGACAATGGAAGAAACATCTTACTTAAAATTCTATATCTTCCAGATCATCTAGAAGTCTTCGGACTTCTTTTTTAATGCATTATAAAAATTATTCTTATAAACTTGTCCTAACTTAAATATATGATGTCCAACATAGATATCACGATGATGAATCTTATTAATATAATGGCTATTAATACAAGTACTCTTATTAATCTGTACAATCTGTTTAGAATGCATCTCTTCTAATATTATTCTTAAAGGCTTATAGAGATGATAGTTCTTTTTCTTTGTATGTATTGTAGATAGGTGATCATGTGTTTCTATATAGAAAATATCATGAATAGGAATAGACATCTCATTATGCTCATATTTGAATTGATAATAATCATAATGACTCATATACAATGACAACATCAATGAAACACCTAACTCCAAATCATTTTCAAATATATAATGGAAAGGTTCGTAGATTACAGTTTCTGGGCCTAAAGGCTTCTTTAATACAAGCACAATAAAGGCATCTTTATTCATCATTCTCATTCTTTGTATATCTTCAAATGTATCTGTAAAGTATATATCAGAATAAATCAATGTCTTAGATATTGTATAACTATGACGACGAAGATGATAACGAATCATCTGGATTATTCTGTCTGTTATATGAGAATTTAAATGTACAATAGAAATAACCATAATACTCAACCACCTAGTAATATTATATACGATATAATAATAGAAAAAGGACTAAGCCATGCTGGTATTAGTCCTTTAGTGTGTATATACACATATACATACTGTTATAGCTCCCATAATTAGAATACATGAATAAACGGATGTATAACATATTAAATAACATGAAACGAATAATAATATCGTGAAACGTAAGAAAATGAGATTTTTACGCACATGAGCGCCATACTCTCTATTTTATTTCTATGCTTAATATATAGAGGTATACAGATATGTCAATGGGAGAAAGATTAAGAAAAGCGAGATTAAAAATGGGATATTCTCAGGAAGAAGTCGCAAGACGTATTGATACACATCGCACAACTATAGGGAAGTATGAGAATGGCGAATGTGAACCATCTATAAAAGTCTTAGCAAAGCTAATAGAAATCTATTGTACAGATGCGAATTATATTCTTTATGGCAAGGATATGAAAGTAATGAATATATCCAGAGTACCAGAGAACTGTATGAGAGATGTCTATATGCTGATTTCAGAATATCTTATTGATGATTATGCGTATAATGAAAACATCCACGATTAGTGGATGTTTTTTTAGACCTGAGGCTTGATTAATACTCTTCCTGTTCCACGATAGACATTGACTAAACCTTCACCACTCATAGCTGAACCAATGAGTGTTTTACCGCTTCTTTCTACTGTGAAGTCTAGATTCTCACTCCAGGCAATCGCAAATGAACCATCAATCTTTAATGTATCATTATGTAAATCAATAGTGATCAGTTCTTCTTGTGGTACATTACATTCTAATACCACTTTACCAGATCCTTTAAGACAAAGATTGAATAAACCTTCATCACCAATTGTCTGTCCTGAAACACTTTTAATCATAGAAGTACTTAGATTCACTTTTGTTTCAGATGCACAATATAAACCATCTTCTACACACATAGCCCCATTCCAATCATCTAGGTCTTCAATAATATAATGTTTATAGCTTGGTTCTGTGACTATAACACCTGTTCCTTCATATTGTGGTTTAATTGTAGATTCACCAGTCACCTGTGCATTAAAGAACTTCTTGATTGTATCACCAATCCCTTTTAAACCTGTAGACTGATGTACATCACCCACATACCATTGCATGGCCCCTGGCTGAATATTCACACTCTCATCATTTAAAGTAATCATTAATTGTCTTTTCTTCACATTCATCTGACTCATATAAAACTTCATCTGTGCATCATCCGCTGTACAGCTCAAATCCTTATCATACTGAATGACCTTAAATATCCCTTTACGACTCACTACAGAAACATTACTATTATCTTCAAAATTAAAAATCTGGAATCCCATAAGAACACCCTCCTTAACATTATTATATACGAAAAAAAGGTCTTATGACCTTTTTAAATCTTAATTACACCATCTACCGCTTTTTTCTTTAATTCTTCAATAATAGAAACTCCTGCACTTGTCCCAATACGAGTGGCTCCATTTTCAATCATCTTGATAAAAGTATCTGCATTTCTAATACCACCTGCAGCCTTAACTTCTACATCATCACCTACATATTTCTTCATTAATGCGACATCTTCAAAAGTCGCACCGCCTGTTCCAAAACCAGTAGATGTTTTAATAAAATCAGGTTTAACCTCTTTCGCAATTTCACATAACTTGATCTTTTCTTCATCCACTAAATAACAATTCTCAAAAATAACCTTGCAAGGAATATGATGCGCATGACATGCTTTCACAATCTGTGTCATTTCATCCTTGATATAATCCCAGTTCTTATTTTTCACTTCTGTCTGATTAATCACATAATCAATCTCAGTAGCGCCTTCTTCAATCGCATTATTTGTATCAAATACCTTAGAGGCAATAGTAGTCTGTCCAAGTGGGAATGAGATGGCAGCACCTACATGAATATCTGTGCCCTTTAATAGTTCTGCACATAAATGAGACTGTACCTGGTTGATCGCAACCATCTTGAAATGATAGTCTTTTGCCTCATTGCATAACTTCTCCATATCTTTTTTAGAAGCATCAGTATGTAAATTAGTATGATCAATCATCTGTGCCAATTCATCAATAGTATATTCTTTCATATGTATTTCTCCTTTACATATATACTAACATTATAAAATTATTATGTCAATAATATGTAAACATACCACTCATGTTGTGTATGTGATAAAATAGTATATATATGAGGAGGGAGCGTTATGACCGCTTTATATTTAGATGTAAAAAAAGATTTATTAGACAAGATTATGTCAGGGGAATACCCTGAAGGAACTATTATTCCTACAGAACATGAACTATCTGATATGTATTGTGTGAGTCGACCTACTATTAGAAAAGCTGTACAGATTTTAGTAGATGCGGGTTATCTAGAAAAGAAGAAAAAACGTGGCACTATTGTATGTACACCTAAAGTAATTCAGGACTTTACACAGACAATATCTAGTTTTGATACATTAATGAAAAGACATGGTGTTGTATCTCAAACACAGGTGATCGCATTTAAAAAGGAACAGGCGTCTAAAGAGATTGCGGATTCATTACATCTTCAGGAAGATGATTTAGTCTATAAGCTTGTTCGTTTACGTTATACAGACAAGAATCCCAATGTCTTTATTACAACTTATATTCCTGTTTCTCTATTCCCTGAATTACTTCATACAGACTTCACTCAAGAAAGATTATATGATGTCTTTGAAGCACAGGGACATAGTATTGATACAATCGATCGACAATTAGAAATGATCAAAGCCGATGACACCATTGCGGATATGCTGGATATAGAAGAAGGAGAACCATTATTCTATTTCCACTCTATTGGTTATGACACAAATAAGACTCCAATAGAATATTCTATTGCACGTTATCGCTCTGATATCAATACATTCACATTACATCTTAATAGACACAAAGGAGAGTAACATGACATACCGTTTAAACTATCATGTATGCCCAGAACATGGATGGATCAATGATCCAAATGGATTTTCTTATTTCCAAGGTTATTATCACTTATTTTATCAATACTACCCAGATGAACCTATATGGGGACCAATGCATTGGGGTCATGTAAGAAGTAAGGATTTAGTTCACTGGGAAAACTTACCTATTGCCTTAACACCAGGAGACAAAGAAGACTTAGATGGCTGTTTCTCAGGAAGTGCAATAGAATACAACAATCGTTTATATTTGATCTATACAGGTAATATTTATGATGATCCTGAACATATCACATTCCATCAGAATGTGAATATTGCCTGGAGTGAAGATGGGATTCATTTCCATAAATATGAAGACAATCCTGCTATTGCGAAACCACCTCTAGATAATACAATTCATTTCCGTGATCCTAAAGTATGGCGAGAAAATGATCATTTTAAGATGATTATTGGTGGTCAGAAAGAGGATGGAAGAGGACATGTATTGATTTATCAATCATATGATTTGGTTCATTGGGATTATTTAGGTGAATATGGACATGCATCTACTATTGATCATGAAGGTAAGATGTGGGAATGTCCTGATTTATTTAGACTCAATGGAGTCAATGTATTGTTGATGTCACCACAAGGTATTAAAGAAGACGGTGAAAAATACAGAAACTATCATCAGACAGGCTATAAGATCAGAGATTCTTTTATTGAACTTGATCATGGTCATGATTTCTATGCCGCTTCTACTTTGTTGGCACCGGATGGAAGACGTATATTAATGGCCTGGATGGATATGTGGCATAGTGAATTCCCTGAAAAAGAAGAAGGATGGTCAGGCGCTATGACCTTCCCTAGAGAACTCACTATTCATGATGATCATCTCTATATGATGCCAGTAGAAGAACTCGCATTATTAAGAGGTGAATCTAAAAAAATAGAAGTCACAGACTATTTACTTCCATCTAGACAGGTAGAAATAGATTTAGATTTATATGAAGGACTGACTCTTACATTGGGTGATCTTTATACACTTAAAGTGAATAACCATAAAGTCACTGTAATGAATCAGACAGAACGTGTAGGGGATATTAAAGACTATCAGTCTATGAAGATTCTGGTTGATTCAAGCAGTGTAGAAGTCTTCATCAACAATGGAGAACTTGTCTTTAGTGATCGTGTGTATTTCAAAGACACACCAGTCCTTTCACTTAATAGAAGCACAATATGTCTTATCACTACTCTAAGTGAAAAAGGTATATAATATGTACCAAGGGGGAATGATTTTAAATGAAAAAAATCGAATATAAACCGATGTTAATATGTATTATTCTTGTATTACTCATTTATTATTTCTATACACCAGCATTGAATATCCATGCGATAGAATTCTGGATTTTCTTAATTGTATCACTATGTATCTATGGTGCGGCATCTTCTTATAGTTCACTTATAGAGAAAGAAATTAATCCAAAGAAGTTAGGTTATTTAGGTACTGTCGTGGCAGTGATTGTAGTAGGTATCTTAGTGACTGATTTATTCACAAGTAAGATCTTCCATGCATCACGTTATGCCTCTCGTATAGAAGTAGAAAATGTAAAGTTTAATAATAAGACATTACACGAAGTAGACTTCTCTAAGACACCTATTATTGACCGTAAGAGCACAGTAAAGCTTGGTGATAAGGTCATGGGTGAGATTCCAGAATATGTTTCTCAGTTTGAAGTAAGTGATGATTATACACAGATTTCTTATAAGAATAGTGTCTATCGTGTCACTCCACTTGAATATGCAAGCTTCTTTAAATATCTCACTAATAGTAAGAATGGTATTCCTGCCTATATTACAGTAAATTCTACAAATGGTAAGGCAGAAATCGTTAAGTTAAAAGATTTAGGCTTAGATGGTATGAAATATGTACCTTCTGCTATTCTTAATCATAATTTAAATCGTAAACTACAATTATCTTATCCTACATCTATCTTTGGTTCTCCTTCATTTGAAGTAGATGAAAAAGGACATCCATGGTATGTATGTACAACATATACTTACTTTGGAGTAGGAAATAAGAAGAAGGTCACAGGTGCAGTACTCTTTGATCCTATTACTGGTAAATCTAAGAAATATGATAAAGACAAAGTACCAAAATGGGTGGATCGTGTTTATCCAGAAGAACTGATTATGACTGAAATAGATGAAAACGGAAGCTTACAGGATGGATTCTTTAACTCAGTACTTGGACAGAAGAATGTAACTGTTACTTCAGAAGGTTATAACTACTTAGAAAAAGATGGCGATATCTGGATCTACAGTGGTATCACTTCCGCGAATAAAGATTCATCTAACTTAGGCTTTGTATTATCTAACTTACGTACACATAAGACTTTACGTTTCTCATGTTCTGGGGCGAATGAAAAAGCTGCTATGAAATCTGCAGAAGGTGAAGTCAAGAACTATGGCTATGATGCGACATTCCCATTATTAGTTAATGTAGGTGGTCATCCTGTTTATTTGATTTCACTTAAAGATAGTGGAGGACTGATTAAACAGTATGCGATGGTAGATGCAAAGGATTATCAGAAGGTATCTGTTTATTCTGCTGATTCAGTTAAGAATCTAGAACTATTGAAGAAGAGCTTCTTATCATCTCAGACTTCAACAGATGATTCAGACACAGTCCTTAAAAAGAAGGATATCACTATCTCTAATGTACAATTACTTAATGTAGATGGTAAATCTAAGCTATTTATTGTAGATACAGAAGGTAATAAATACAAAGCAGTGATTACTTCAGAAAATGAGAACACACTGGCTTTCTTAAAAGCAGGCGAAACAATTCATATTCGTTATATTGAAATGAAAGATGTAAATATTATCAAGAATGTAGGTGAATAAGATGAAAAGAATCATGAAGATTTTCACAATCACATTAGTATGTTTATCATTATGTGGATGCTCTTATTTCAAGTCTAAGCTCAATGATATCAAAGGCAACTTGATTGGGAATGGCTATACAATTGATACATATGATAATTATGGAAATAAAGTCTTTGAAACAAAAGGCCAGAAGATCAAGATTACTGGTAACAAAGTAAAAGAAGTCTCTTATAGCTCAGATGGCAGTGTGAATGAAGGCTATAGTCTTTCTTCAGTTATTACTATCACAATTGATGGGAATGAAATAGAAAGCTGTGGAGATACATGTATCTTTGAACAGAGTGGTTTAGATGCAGAAGTAGACTTTACTTCTAAACGTATTAATAGTACAGCTAATGGAATCACTGCCAATACCGCTATCGCAAACTATTTAAATAAGTACAAGAACTTATTTGGTAAGAGAAGAGTAATTGTGGTAAAGAGTCAATTAGGTCAGCCTATTAAAGCTTATCAAGGGGATGATGTCTATTGGGAAATTCCTGAAAACCTTCCTAAGATGACTAAACTGATGATTGATGGTAAAGCACTTTATATTCATCGTGCCAATTTCCAGATTATTGATTCAGATTGTTTAACACAAGAGTAGCATGTTCTACAATGGTATTAAGTTAAAGAAAACTAATACCATCAGGTAATTAAGTTAAGGTATC
>ERZ1026844.553-NODE-553-length-26748-cov-4.690106_pt1 | contig 26748 bp, 23 predicted proteins | sample MGYA00380152_ERZ1026844 | MGnify/ENA primary metagenome ERZ1026844 (study PRJEB33269, sample SAMEA4719788) | human gut metagenome | biome: human-associated habitat; feature: organic feature; material: feces | place: Cameroon | collected 2013-10 ... | reverse complement strand
CGACATCGACGTCCCCGCTGGTGACATGGGCGTTGGCGGCCGTGAGATCGGCTACCTGTACGGCCAGTATCGCCGCCTGAAGGGCTGCTTCGAGAACGGTGTTCTGACCGGCAAGGGCCTGTCCTATGGCGGTTCTCTGGCTCGTCCCGAGGCTACCGGCTACGGCGCTGTGTACTATCTGCAGGAAGTCCTGAAGCACGAGGGCGAGAGCATCGAGGGCAAGACCATCGCTGCTGCTGGTTTCGGCAACGTGACTTGGGGCATCTGCAAGAAGGCTAAGCAGCTGGGCGCTAAGGTCATCACCCTGTCCGGCCCCGACGGCTATGTCTACGATCCCGACGGTGTCTCCACCGACGAGAAGGTCGAGTACCTGCTCGAGATGCGTTCCTCCGGCCGCAACAAGGTCAAGGACTATGCTGACAAGTTCGGTGTTGAGTTCCACGCTGGCGAGAAGCCCTGGGGCGTGAAGGCTGACATCATCATGCCCTCCGCTATGCAGAACGACGTCAACATGGAGCAGGCTAAGAAGATCGCTACCTGCGGTGCTAAGTACTACATCGAGGTCGCTAACATGCCCACCACCAACGATGCTCTGAAGTTCCTGATGGATCAGCCCAACCTGATCGTGGCTCCTTCCAAGGCTGTTAACGCCGGCGGCGTTGGCGTTTCCGCAATGGAGATGTCCCAGAACTCTGAGCGTCTGTCCTGGACTGTTGACGAGGTCGACGGCCAGCTGAAGAAGATGATGGAGAACATCCACAGAGTCTCTGCTGAGGCTGCTGAGGAGTACGGCCTGGGCTACAACCTGGTCGCTGGCGCTAACATCGCTGGCTTCAAGAAGGTTGCTGAGGCTATGCTGGAGCAGGGCCTGTTCTAATTCAGAACACCCCCATCTTCTGAAACAAAGCATAATGACAAGACCTGGCCTTCGGGCCAGGTCTTGTTTTTGTATCCTGTATTCTGTAAAGTATCGAAAAAATCAGCGTACCCATCCGAGTACGCTGGTTTTTCTTATGACTCGTCTTTTTCGTGCGCCCGCCCGCACACCGGGCATTTCCCCAGCGCTTCCTGATACCACGTTCCGCAGGAAGGGCAGTGGGCACGAGGAGGTTCGGTGGGGGTCTTTGCGGTGGTCGGGGCTTCTTTCTCCGGCTCTTCGCGCAGGTCCTCTTCCTCTGCCGCCTGGGCGGCCCCTTCGGGGACCAGGAAGCTCAGCTTCCGGTTGATCTCCCGCGTGGCCTTGACCTGCATGATCCGCAGCAGGATCAGCTCGTATCCCACCCGGCAGAGCAGCGGGCCCAGGAGGAGCAGCAGCAGACCCATCATCAAGAGCGTTGTGTTGGTGAAGAGACCCTGGAAGATCAAGACCAGCCCCAGCAGCACCGTCACCAGGGAGAAGAAGACATTCAGCACTTGCAGGATCTTTTCCAGCAGCAGCGTCTTCGGCGTGAAGGCGTCAAACAGCAGCTGGAAAAAGGCAGGCAGCTTCCCGTCCTTGTGCTTGGGCAGCACCAGCACGGCCAGCAGGGCCGTCAGCACCACCGCGATCACCAGGATGCCCACGATCCCGGCCGCGGCCAGGATGTGCGTGTTATAAGTATAGTAGTACATCAAACACCTTTCTTTCTGTCGTTCATTCCGATCGGTTGGAGGACGGATTTGCCGTTATTTCAGGGCTTCCGTCCGGTATAGGTCGGTCCGCCGCCCGGCCAGGATGGGGATCTGGGCGCGGTACTTATCCAGGTCGGCCAGGTCGATCGTGACCACCTGCACGCCGGCTTTCTCGTCGAACTCCGTGAGCAGATTCCCCCAGGGGTCGCTGACCAGGGAGTGGCCGTAGGCGACATAGGACGCCGTCTCATCCCTGGCGGGGGAGCAGCCGGCGATAAAGCACTGGTTATCCAGAGCCCGCATCCGAAAGGCCAGGCTCCAGTGGACAGGGCCGGTGGTCATGTTGAAGGCGGCAGGGATCAGGATGAGCTGTGCCCCCTTGTCTCCCATGACCCGGAAAAGCTCGGAGAAGCGAATGTCAAAGCAGATGGCGATGCCCAGCTTGCCCAGCGGCGTGTCGACCACGGTGATCTGGTCCCCGGCGGTCAAAGTATCGGACTCCATGAAGCGCTGACCGCCCGGCACGTCGATGTCGAAGAGATGGACTTTCCGGTGGCGGGCCAGCTCCTCCCCTTGGGGAGAAAAGAGGTAACAGGTGTTGTAGATGGCGTCCCCCTCCCGTTCGGGCACGGAGCCGCCGGCGAGATAGATGCCCAGCTCTTTGGCGATGCGGGACAAAAACTGCCAGGTCTCGCCCCCGGCGGGTTCCGCGTACACGGGGAAGCAGGCGTTTTCATAGGGGCAGTTGAACATTTCCGGCAGCAAGACCAGCTCCGCGCCCTGGCGGGCGGCAGTGCGGATGGCCTCTTCGGCGGTGCGGAGATTTTCGGCCTTGTCAGCTGTCACCTTCATCTGACACAGGCCCAGTTGAATGGTCCCCATAGACAGGCTCCTTTCCTCTCCGCCCCCCAGTGGGGGGCGGCGTTTTTTTCTCTTTGACTGTACCATATTTTCAGGTGGGACGCAAGGTGGAATCCCCTTCCTCTTAGTCGTACACCATAAAAATCCCCCCACCCTGCCCCCAAAAATTGTGGGAGCGGATAGGGAAAAGCCCATGACTTTTATCGGTGGGCGTGGTAAAATAAAAAGGACTATATCAAGTAAACGAAATGACTTTACGTCATAAACCATATTCCAAACCCCACAAGGAAAGAAAGGATAGTTACGCTATGAACGAATTCAAGGGAAGCAGCAAGTACGTTGTCTCCGAGGACCTGCTGCGCATCGTCAACATCTCCATCGCGTTGCAGAAGCCTCTGCTCATCAAGGGCGAGCCCGGCACCGGCAAGACCATGCTGGCCGAGGCCATTTCTGAGGCCCTGGGCAAGAAGCTCATCATTTGGAACATCAAGTCTACGACAAAGGCCCAGGACGGCCTGTATGTATACGACACCGTCCAGCGTCTGTACGACAGCCAGTTCGGCGGCGAAGGCGTGGACGATATCAAGAAGTATATCAAGCTCGGCAAGCTGGGCGAGGCGTTCTCTGACAAGGAGCAGGTGATCCTGCTGATCGACGAGATCGACAAGGCCGACCTGGAGTTCCCCAACGACCTGCTGTGGGAGCTGGATAAGATGGAATTCTACATCCCGGAGACCAAGGAGACCATCGCCGCGCAGCAGCGCCCCATCGTCATCATCACCTCCAACGCCGAGAAGGAGCTGCCCGACGCCTTCCTGCGCCGCTGCGTGTTCCACTACATCGCCTTCCCCGACCAGGAGATGATGCGCGACATCGTCCACGCCCACTATCCCGACATCGAGGACCACCTGCTGGAGCTGGCCATGCGGGCCTTCTACCAGGTCCGCGACCTGCCCACCGTGGCCAAAAAGCCCTCTACCTCCGAGCTGCTGGACTGGCTCCAGGCCCTGCGCCTGGGCGGCGTGGACCCGGAGAAGATCGAGGCCGAGCTGCCCTACGCCGGCATCCTGCTGAAGAAAAACGAGGACCTCACCGCCGTGAAGAACGCCAAGAACCGCGTGAAGAACGGCTTCCGTTGGTAAGAACGTCGACATCCGCCAACGAGAAAGGAGGGACACCGTTTGTTTACGGACCTGTTTTACTACATGCGTGCCAAGGGCCTGAAGGTGTCCATGAACGAGTGGCTGTCGCTGATGGAGGCCCTGGAGCGGGGCCTGTGCCGCAACAGCCTGCTGGAGTTTTACTATGTCAGCCGGGCCATTTTGGTCAAGACCGAGGCCGACTTTGACAAGTTCGATGAAATTTTCCTGGATTATTTCGACCGCATCCAGCACATCGAGGACATCCCCCAGGAGCTCATGGACTGGCTCCATGACCCCAAGAACATGAAAAAATACGACAAGGACGAGGTGGATGCCCGCACCACCTACGACCTGGAAAAGCTCCGCCAGATGCTGGAGGAGCGGCTCCAGGAGCAGCACGAGCGCCACGACGGCGGCCAGTACTGGGTGGGCACCGGCGGTACCTCTACCATGGGCCACTCCGGCTACGCCGCCACCGGCATCCGCGTGGGGGGCAAGAGCCAGCACCGCCACGCCTTGCAGGTGGCCGGGGAGCGGGAGTTTCAGGACTTCCGCGAGGACAATGTGCTCGACCAGCGGTCGTTCCAGCTGGCCTTCCGCCGCCTGCGGCAGATGACCACCCGCCAGGACGGCCCCATGGATGTGCTGAACCTGGGCCGGACCATCGACGAGACCTGCAACAACGCAGGCTATCTCCACCTGTCCTTCGACCGGCCCAGGACCAACGACATCAAGGTCATGGTCCTCTTCGACTCCGGCGGGTCCATGACCCCCTACACCCGCCTGTGCGGCCAGCTGTTCCAGGCGGTGAACCGGGCCAACAACTTCAAGGACCTACAGATCTATTACTTCCACAACTGCTGGTACTCTGAGCTGTACACCGGCCCCCGCTGCGTCTACGGCGAGTCGGTGCCGACCCAGTGGATCATCAACAACCTCAGCCGGGAGTATAAGGTCATCGTGGTCGGGGACGCCTCCATGGCGCCCTCCGAGCTGACCTGGATCGGCGGCAGCTCCTACTACAACCGCTACAACGCCGAGACGGGCCTGACCTGGCTCAACCGCTTCCACACCCGCTTTGACAAAATGGTGTGGTTTAACCCCATCCCCGAAGCCATGTGGGAGTATGACTACGGCTACCAGACCATCGAGATGATCCGCCAGGCTGTGGACATGTACCCCCTGACCGTGGAGGGCCTGGGCCGCGGCCTGAAAAAGCTCGTGTCTGCCCGGTAACTTCCTGTCCGAACCCAGTGTCCCGCCCGCTGAACAGCGGGCGGGTTTTCCGTGACGTCAGAGAAAACACAAGGAGGCACCCTCTATGAACCAAATCGGGCGAAAACTACAGACCCGCACCATGAATCTCCTGCGAGGGCTCCTCACCCTGGCGGCGACGTTCGTGCTGCTGACGGTGGTGCTGCAATTACAGGTGGAGTACAACCTGCTCATCTGCATCTACGCCGTCTCCGCCGGGGCTATGCTGCTGTACTGGATGATCCGTAACCGCAGCGACCAGGAAAAGCTGGACCAGGAGGTGGCGCGAAGTAACTCCCTGGTGAACGCTGCCCTTCCCGTGGGCGACGTGCGCCTGTTTGAGCTGCTGCCGGACGGGATGCTCCGCGTCCTGACCCCTGGGCAGGGGCAGGGTGACCAATTAAAAACCACGCTGGAAACGCCCCGGCGCTTGCTGGAATACTTAAACTGCTCCGCCCAGTGGGAGGCCCCGTTCCAGGCGGCCCTGGAGCAGGCCGCCCTGGGCCAGGACGGAGAGATCGAGTTCCAGACCATGGACCAGCAGGAGACCTGGATCCAGCTGCGCATGGAGCCCCTGCCCAACAACGAGGAGGCCACCGCCATCGGCACCATCCGGGACGTGACCGACGAAGTGAAGGAACGCCACCGCCGGGAGGACGCGGCGAAGCTCCTGGACCGCATGACCGAGGGCACCATCGCGGGCCTGGAGATCGGCCTGGAGACCGACCGCTTCCGCCTGCTCTGGGGCACCCAGGTCTACCAGGACATGCTGAAGGACATGGCGAAGAAGTTGGGCAAGGATCTGCCGTCCTACAGTGTCTTCATCCATGACTATATCGCCCCCACCATCCACCCCAGGGACCGGAAGGCATACCAGCGCAGCATGGACCGCACGACCCTGCTCTCCCTGATGCTGTCCGAGGGCCAGGCCCCCATGCCGGAGTATCGGGTGATGACCGACCAGACCCCCGGCTACGAGTGGCACGGGGCGGAGTTCTATTTCTTCCGGGACCCTGTGACCCACAAGGCCATGTGCAATGTCTTCATCCGCCAGGTGACGGAAGCCAAGAAGCGGCAGCTGGAGGAAAAACGCCGGTTGGAAGAAAAAGAGCATGTCCTCTTTTTGCAGGCCAAAAAGCTGGTGGAGTCTGAGGAAGAGCTGGACTTCGTCCACGTCATCGCCGAGTATTACCAGGGCATCTATGTTGTGGACCTGTTGGAGGACCAGACCCGGAGCATCAAAGTGCCCCGGTATTTCGCGGACCTTTTACAGGAGGCAGGCCACTGCCAGACCAAGACGCTGGAGCTTTACTGCGAGCGGCTCCTGGACCCAGACTATGTGGCAGCGTTCCAGTCCGTGACGAACTTCGACAATCTTCGCCGCCGCCTGGAAAAGAAACGTCAGGTGGAGTTTCTCTTCCACAAGAAGAACGACACCTGGCTCCGCCTGCGGGTCTTCGCCATGCCCAGCTACACGCCCCAGAACCAAAAGACGCTGTGGGTCTTTGAGGACGACACGGCCACCGTCAACCTCCGCCAGGAGGAGGAAAAGGCCCGCGTCACCGCCCAGGCCGCCGAGGCCGCCAGCCAGGCCAAGAGCCAGTTCTTGGCCAACATGAGCCATGACATCCGCACCCCCCTGAACGCGATTTTGGGCATGTCCGAGCTGGGCCTGCGGGAGGATGCCAACGAGTCCAAGGACAACTGCTTCCGGGACATCCGCAGCAGCGGCCGCATTCTGCTGGACAACATCAACAGCATCCTGGACCTGTCCAAGATCGAGGCGGGCAAGATGGAGATCACCCAGGAGAGCTATCACATCCACTCGCCCTTCCACGATGTGGTGACGATCCTGCGGATGCGTGCCCAAGAAAAAAAGCTGGACTTTCACGCCCAGCTGGATGAGAATATTCCGACGACGCTCTACGGCGACGACGTGAACATCAGTCATATTGTGATGAACCTGGGCGGCAACGCCATCAAGTACACCAAGGAGGGCTCCATCACCCTCTCCGTCACCTGGGAGCCCCAGGGGGAGGACGGCGTACTGGTCATCCACATGGAGGATACCGGCGTGGGCATCCGCAAGGAGGACCTGCCCTACATCTTCCAGAGCTACGGCCGCCTGGACCGCAAGGCCAACCGCCACATCGAGGGCACCGGCCTGGGCCTGCCCATCTGCCAGAAGCTCACGGAGCTGATGCACGGCGAGCTGGGCGTGGACAGCACCTACGGCGTGGGCAGCAACTTCTGGGTGCGCCTGCCTCAGAAAGTCGTCGACCCCACTCCCTGCGGCCCCTATTGCAGCGAGGAGCAGCGGTCGGACACCGGCAGCTACAACTCCTTCACCGCCCCCGAAGCGGTGGTCCTGGTGGTGGACGACCAGCCCCTGAACCTGAAGGTCTGCCAGGGTCTGCTTGGCCCCTACGAGATGGAGGTCTACACCGCCCGCTCCGGTCCGGAGGCCCTGCGGCAGATGACTCAGGTCTGGCCTGACCTGGTCCTCATGGACCACATGATGCCGGACATGGACGGCGTGGAGACCACCCAGCATATCCGAGAGATGGGCAAGAAAGATCCCTATTTCGCTGTGGTGCCCATCATCGCCCTGACCGCCAACGCCATGAAGGGCGTGCGGGAAGAGTTTCTCCGCAGCGGCTTCAACGACTTTTTGCCCAAGCCCATCGAGCTGGACAAGCTGGACAACACCCTCCGCGCCTGGGTGCCGGAGGACAAGCAGAAGGCCCCCGTCATTCCCCTGGGCACTCTGCCGGGGGAGGAGCTGCCGGAGGACCTGCAAAACCTGCCCGGCATCGACGTGGTCCGGGGCATGTCCTACTGCGGCACAGGGGACGCCTACCGCAAGACCCTCTTCCTCTTCCGGGAACAGATCCCCGGCTACCTCCGCCGCATCCGGCAGGACTGGGAGGAGGAGAAGTGGGAGGATTACAGCATCGAGGTCCACAGCCTGAAAAGCGCCGCCCGCTGGATCGGAGCCATGGACCTGGGCGACGACGCCGAGACCCTGGAAATGGCCGGGCGGGGCGGGGACCTGGAAAAAGTCAACGCCCGCACCCAGGACCTGCTGGACCAGTGCCAGAAGCTGGGGGATGCGCTGGCGTTCCTGTGATGGTGGCCGCCGTAGGCGGCAGATTTGATTGATGGTACCGAGGGGTGGTGTTCTACGCTAGTACACTACGGAGTGCTTGCGGTAGGTAGCCCTCATTCGTCCGCTTCGCGGCCACCTTCCCCCTCGGGGAAGGCTTTTTGGGTGGTCGATAAAAGGAACATAGTACCAAGTTTGCACTGCGTAGGCAGAGCCTTCCCCGAGGGGGAAGGTGGGCCGGGCGTTAGCCCGGGTCGGATGAGGGCGACCTTCCGAACGGAATCGGTCGTGTACCAACATAACCACGTTCGACCCAGAACCACCCATCCAATCATCCGGCGAAGCCGGACACCATTCGCTCAGAATGATCCGAATGCTCTCGACAGAAAGCCCCAGTCGCGTCAAAACGACTGGGGCTTTTGCGCTGCGTCAGCTTACTTGTCCACGGCGTCCTTCAGGGCCTTGCCGGCCTTGAAAGCGGGGACCTTGGTGGCAGGAATGGGAATGTCCTCGCCGGTCTTGGGGTTGCGGCCCATGCGCTCGGCGCGGACCTTGGTCTCAAAGGCACCGAAGCCCACGATCTGCACCTTCTCCTGGTCCGCCAGGGCCTTGGTGATGAGGTTGATGGCGGCGTTCAGGCCGATCTCTACGTTCTTCCGGGAAAAGCCGGTCTCTTCGGCCACGCCGAGGATCAGTTCAGTTTTGTTCATGTTGATTGTCCTTTCTCTTCTTCAGTTTCCTCAATTTCGTCCTTGGCCGGGTGCTTGGCCCGGTTCCAGTAGACCATCAGCTGGGATACGTCTACGTCTTTCATGTCCTGGCCTTGGGCCGTGACTGCCGCCTCCACTGCGGAGAAGCGGCGAATGAATTTTTCGCACGTCCCCTCCAGGGCTTGTTCGGGGTCTATGTGAAAGAACCGGGCGATCTTGACGGCGGCAAAGAGCACGTCGCCCAGTTCTTCCTCGATGTTGGTGTGCTCCGCCACGGCGGACTGGAGCTCGCCCAGCTCTTCGGCCAGCTTGTCCAGGGCGGCCTGGGCGTTGGGCCATTCAAAGCCCGCCTTTTCCGCCTTGGACTGGAGCTTTTCCGCCCGCCACAGGCCGGGCAGGCTCTTGGCGACGGCTTCCAGGGTGGCGGTGTAGGTGGTCTGGCCCTTCTCCCGGCGCTTGAGGGCCTCCCAGCTCTCCGCGGTGCCCTCGCCGCCGTCCCCAAAGACATGGGGGTGGCGGAAGATGAGCTTTTTGCAGATGCCGTCGGCCACGTCGTCCAGGTCAAAGCGGCCTTCGTCCTCCTCCAGGGAGGCGTGGAAGACCACCTGGAGCAGCACGTCGCCCAGCTCCTCTTTCAGGTGGGCGGGGCTTTGCTCGTCGATGGCCTCGGCCACCTCATAGGCTTCCTCAATGAAGTTCCGGCGGATGCTCTCGTGGGTCTGGGCACCGTCCCAGGGGCAGCCCCCAGGGGCCCGGAGCAGGGCCACGATGTGCCGCAGGTCCTCCACGGTATACTGCGCTTTCTGTGTAAAGTCTACCATACTTCTGTGCCTTCCTCCGTGCGCGGCTCACTTAATGTGCAGCAGCTTGGCGATCTTATCGCCCTTGGGCATGAGGGACAGGTCATCCTTGGAGACGATGCGCAGCACCAGCACCAGGATGGCATAGACAATGGCACCGACCACGATGCCCCCGGCCACGCTCATGGTGTTGCCCAGGTGCCCGGCCAGGATGCCGTAAGCGGCGCGGGCTGCCGCACCCATGATGGCCGCAGCAAGGACGGGTTTGACAAACACCCGGAGGTACTTGGGGGGGTGGGGCGTGACGCGCTTGATGGCGATGAGCTCCATCACGGAGACCAGCATAAAGCACACCAGCGTGCCCACCGGCGCACCCTTGATGCCCACAGAGGGCATCTGCACCAGGATGAAGTTCACGATGAGCTTCGTGGCGCTGCCGATGGCGATGAACCAGATGGGCAGGGCGGCGCGGCCGTTGGCCTGCAAAATGGCGTTGCACAGCAGCATCATGCACACGAAGGCGGAGGCGATGCCCAGGACCATCAGGCAGTGGCTGGCGATCTCCTGGTTGGTCTCCGGGTACAGCATCTGAATGATGGGGCCGGACAGCACAGCCAGGCCCACCCCGGCGGGCAGAGCCAGCAGAGCGCCCACGCGCAGGGCGGACTCGGCGATCTTGCCGGCACCGATTTTATCCTTCTTCGTCAGGGCCGCAGAGACGGCGGGAACGATGCAGGCCGTCAGGGAGACCATGAAGGCCGAGGGCAGGTTGTAGATGGTGATGGCCTTCTGGTAGCAGCCGTACAGGCTCACGGCCAGCTCCTCGGAGTAGCCCAGGGCGCTTTGCAGCAGGTTCTGGACCTGCACGGTGTCTAAGTAGGTGGTGATGGGCACCACGGAAGAACTCAGCGTGATGGGGATGGCGATGGAGGCCAGCACCTTCAAAATGTGCTTGGCGCTCTCCGGCCGGTCGTCGGTCTTGGCCAGGCCCTGGGCGCTGTTCTTCCGGCGGAAGCGGAACATCAGGTAGACCAGGGAGACCAGGCCGCTGGCGGTGACGCCGGCAATGGCACCGGCGGCAGAGAACTCACTGCCGAAGCCCAGGCGCAGCAGGTACCAGGCCAAAAACAGGCCGACGATCAGCTTGGTCATGGCCTCCAGGACCTGGGAGACGGCGGTGGGCACCATGTCCGAGTGCCCCTGGGCGTAGCCCCGGTAGGCCGACATGGTACACACGAAGAAGCAGGACAGGGCCATCACCCGCACGGCGGGGGCGGCCAGGCTGTCACCCTGCAAGTTCGCCAGGGGCTGGGCGAAGATAAACATGATGAGGCTGCTGATGGAGCCTAAGATGATGAACGTGACCAGGGCCACGTGGAACACGCGGCTGACCTGGTTGCGCCGGTTCAGGGCGTTGGCCTCGGAGATGGTCTTCGACATGGCCACGGGCAGGCCGGCGGTGGAGACCATCAGCAGCAGGTTGTAGATGGCATAGGCGTTGTTGAAGTGGCCAAAGCCTACGTCCCCTAAAATTCGGCCCAGGGGAATTTTATAGAGGGCGCCGATGACCTTCACCACGGCGATGCTGGCGGCCAGAATGGCCGCGCCGCCGAAGAAGGTGCTGCTTTTGGCATTGCTTTTTTGGGTTCGTTTGTTCAAGGTTTGATTCCTCCGGTCGTGCTGAGATTAGCCGAACAGCAGGGGCAGGGCGTAGTCCTTCACCTCGGCCTTGATCTGGTCCAGGTCCAGGGTCAGGAAGGCCCCGTCTTTGTATATGACCTTGCCCCGCGCCATATTCATCACCACGGCGGAGCCGTTGGCGGAGTAGACGAGATTGTCCCGGACGCTGTGGCAGGGGGTCAGGGCCGGGCGGTCGAAGTCCACCAGGATGAGGTCGGCGGTGTAGCCAGGGGCGATCTGGCCGGTCTTCCGGCCCAGGGCCTTGGCCCCGTCCCTGGTGGCCATGGCCAGCACGTCCTTGGGCAGCAGGGCCAGCGGGTCGCGCTGGACACCGTTGTGCAGGACGGCGGCGAACTTCATCTCTTCAAACATGTCGGTGTTGTTGTTGGAGGAGACGCCGTCGGTGCCCAGGGCGATGTTCACCCCGGCCTTTTTCATGGCGGGGATCCAGGCAACGCCGGAGCCGAGCTTTAGGTTGGACACGGGGTTGTGCACGCAGCTGACGCCCTTGGCGGCCATGCCGGCCCAGTCCTCTTCCGTGGTCCAGACGCAGTGGGCGGCGATGGCGCGGGTGTTCCAGACGCCGAACTTGTCCAGGATCCCGAAGGGGGTCAGGCCCCAGCGTTCCTGGCAGGCCTCGTGCTCGTGCTGGGTCTCGGAAAGGTGGACGTGCATGCCCAGCTTGTGGTCCTGGGCGTATTGGGCCATCCACTGCCACAGGGGGACGTTGGAGGTGTACTCCGCGTGGATGGAGGCATCGACCAAAATTTGCCCGTCCCCGGCCCCGTGCCATTCCTCGGTCAGGCGGATCTGATGGCCGCAGTCGTTGCAGGTCTTGGGGGAAAAGTCCGCCGGAGCGCCGAAATAGACGCCGCCGCAGGAGAGGTTGGCGCTGATGCCCGCCTGCAAGACCGTCTCGGCGATGGCGGGGGTGTGCATGTACATGTCGGCGATGGTGGTCACGCCGCTGGCGATCAGCTCCGCCAGGGCCAGGCCCGCCCCGGCCTTCACGGCCCGGTCGTCCAGCTTGGCCTCGGCGGGGAAGATCCAGTCGTTGAGCCAGGTCTGCAAGTCGCAGCCGCCGCCGTAGCCCCGGAGCAGGGTCATGGGGATGTGGGTGTGGGCGTTGACAAGGCCGGGCATGAGGACGTTGCCACGGCAGTCGATCTCGTGGGTAAACTCCCCGGCGGGCCGCTCGGTGCCCACGGAGCGGATGGTTGCGCCCTGGACAACGACAAAAGCATTGTCCAGGAGCGTGTCGGCCTCGTCCATGCACAGGGCGCGGCAGTGGTACAAAAGGGTGGTTTCTTCCATGGTGTGCTCTGGCCTCCCTTACGCTTCGTCCAGGTGGGCCAGGCAGGCCAGCAGCAGGCCGGAGAACTTCTCCTTGGCGGCCTCGGCGGCGTCCAGGACCTCCTGCTCGGTGAGCTTCTGGGGCAGGACCCCAGCTGCCATGTTGGAGACCAGGGTGATGCCCAGCACGTCCATGCCGCAGTGCCCGGCGGTGATGACCTCCGGGGCGGTGGACATGCCCACGGCGTCTGCGCCCAAAATGCGGGCCATGCGGATCTCCGCCGGGGTCTCATACTGCGGGCCGGGGAAGTACATATACACGCCGGTCTTCAGGTCGATGTCCAGGGCGCGGGCCTGCTGTTTGGCCAGCGCCTGGAGCTTGGGGGTGTAGAGATAGGAGGAGTCCGGGAACCGGGGGCCGAACTCCGGCAGGTTCTCGCCCCGCAGGGGGGACTCCAAAAAGATCTTGATCTGGTCGGTGATGAGCATCAGGTCCCCGGCGTGGAAGCTATAATTCACGCCGCCGGCGGCGTTGGTGACGAACAGCGTCTGGCAGCCCAGCAGGCGCAGCACCCGCACGGCGTAGGCCACTTCCTCGTAGGAGTAGCCCTCGTAGTGGTGCATCCGGCCCTGCATCACGGCCACGGGCTGACCAGCCAAGGTCCCGAAGACCAGCTGGCCCTTGTGGCCGGGGGCGGTGGAGTGCTTGAAGTGGGGAATTTCTCCGTAGGGCACGACGATGGCGTGCTCCACAAGATCGCCCAGATAGCCCAGGCCGGAGCCTAAGACCATGGCCACCTTGGGCTGGAAATTGCCCAGGCGGTGTTTCAGAAACTGTGCGCTTTCCTGATATTGTGCAAAGGTAAAGTGCATGTGTGTGATCCTCCCTAGCGGGGCAATGGCCCCGTTCTCCCCGGCGCAGGGCCGGGGGACTGTCAGGTAAATACTGAGATATCTTACACCTACTGCGGGGAAAAAGCAATGAAAAATCCTTATGTCTCAAGGATTTTTCCCCATCTGACTGGAAAAATACCCTCTGCGGGGGCAGAGGGTATGCAGGGGTCAAAGCTCCTTGTACATAAAGGCGGCGTTCTCCTTGCCCTTCATTTCTGTGACGGAGAGGACCTCCAGGGTCACGGTGCGGGCCCCGAAGCGAATTTCCAGCTTGTCGCCGACCTTCACGTCGTAGGAGGCTTTCACCACCCGGCCGTTGGCGGAGATGCGCTCGTTGTCGCAGGCCTCGTTGGCCACGGTGCGGCGCTTGATGAGGCGGGAGACCTTGAGCCATTTGTCCAGTCGCACGTCGTCACCCCCTTACAGCGTGGGGTGCTCGATGGCACCGGCGTGTTCCGCGGGCAGGAGGGTGTAGATGGCCTTGCCCAGGATATAGCGGTTGTCCACGGGGCCAAGCTCGTCGTCCCGGCTGTCCAGGGAGTTGTTGCGGTTGTCGCCCATGACGAACACGCTGCCTTCCGGGACCTCCCAATAGGTCTGCTGCATCGCGGGGTTGGAGGGCTGGACCATGGGCTCCAGGATAAAGTCCTGGTTGATGGGTTCGCCGTCCACGTAGACGGTGTTCGAGTCATAGTCGATCTCGACGGTCTGGCCGCCCACGGCGATGACGCGCTTGACGATGGGCTTGTTGATGCCCTCAAAGTTCTTGTGCAGGACGACGATGTCCCCCTGCTGGGGCTCGTAGCGGAAGCTGCTGAGATAGAGCATGTCCTGGTCGTTCAGCGTGGGGTCCATGGAGTGGCCGTCCACGCCGATGATACGGCCGAAGAACGTGAAGAAGATCAGCAAAAAGGCCAGGGCAAAGGCCAGGGCCTGGAACCAGCCGTAGAGATCGGCGGCAAAGGCACCGGGCTTACGTTTTTTTCCTTTGGTGTTTTCCTCGTTGGTTTCTTCCGGAGCGGGCGTCTCGGCGGGACGCTGCTCCTCAGGGGGGGTGGGTTGAGACATGAAGTTGACCTCCTTTTGAAGCTGTCCTATTATACCCTACTTTCTCCCGGATGGCAACTGTTTCAAGCGCCGGGGAGGGGGACGACGGTCACGCCTGCCTGCCCTGCCAGCCGCACCTGCTCCCGGCGCTGGCAGCTGAAGAGGATGATCTGCCTGCGCTCAGCCAGCTGCCGCAGCAGGTCCAGGGCCAGGTCCAGGCGTTGGTCGTCGAAGGCCAGCAGGGCGTCGTCCAGGACGAAGGGGCAGGCTGCGCCCTCCGGCAGGACCAGGTCTGCGATGGACAGGCGTAAGGCGAGATACAGCTGGTCCTTTGTCCCCTGGCTGAGCAGGGCCAGGGGGCGGTCGGCCAGGGAGCCGGTCTGACGAACGGTGACGTGCAGGCTTCGGTCTAAGCTCACCTGGTCAAACTGCCCCGCAGTGAGCTGCCGGAAGTAGTCTCCGGCCTTCTGGCCCAGCTGGGGGGAGAAGCGGGCGTGGAGCTGGCTGTCGGCCTCCTGGAGGGCCTGCATGGCGATCTCCAGGGCGTCGTAATCCGTCTGGTGGCGGTAGATGGTGCTTTGCAGCTCGTCCAGCTCTGCGTCGATGAGCAGGGGGTCCCCCAAGGCCGTGAGCTGGCCTTGGAGCTGGGCGATCTCCTGCTCGGTCTGGTGGAGGGAGGCCCGGCAGGCCTCGGCCTCCGGGGGCTGGTAGGGGGTGCTTCCGCTGGCCTGGCTCACGGCGTCGAAGTAGCGTAGGGCCAGGTCCCGGCGAATTTTGGCCTCCTGCAAGGCCTGGTCCAGCTGGCCCAGCTCCTGGGTGCGCTGGTCGTATAAGTCCTGTAACTTTATCAATTCTTTCCCGTCCCGGTGGTCGCAGATGGCCTTGATGATGGCAAAGAGCAGTACCAGCACCCACAGCCCGCCCACGATGGGGGCCACGAACAGCAGGGGGATTTCGGGAAGCTGCAAGGGGAAGTCCGGGAAGCGGGGCAGCACAAAGGCCGGGATGGCATAGGCCGCCGCCGCGCAGAGGCTGAAGAGGACGATGAGGGTGACAAAGCCCGTCATCAAGCGTCTCCGGCTGGCCAGATCGTCCTGGGTAGCCTGGATGTCCTCGGCCAGGTCGCCGGCTTCGGGGTCGGTCTGCTGCTCCGGGTCGGTCTGCTGGGCCTGGAGTTTTTGCAGCTCCGCTTCGGCGGCGTCCAGCTCGGCGGCGGCCTCGGCGTGGCGCTTTTGGTTCAGGCTCTGGGCCTCGTCCTGCTCCTTGGAGAGGCGGCTCTCCCACTGGTCCCGCTGGCGGCGCAGGCTGTTGGCGCGGGCGCGGAGCTGGTCCAGCTCCTGGCGGAGGGCGGTGGTCTGGTCCAGGCTCTGGCGCAGGGCTTCCTCTCTGGCTTCCAGCTGAGGGATCTGGCCGGTTTTGTGGAACCGCCGGCGGTGGAGCCAGGTTTTCAGACAGTCGTTGGCCTCGGTAAAAGAGATGTCCTCCTCGCCGGTGGAGACCAGGGCGGTGATCTTTTTCTCCAGCTCCTGGCTCTGGCTCACGGCCAGGTCCGTCTGCTTGAGAAAGACCGAGCGGTCAAAGACCTCCTGGCTCAGGCCCGTGAGCAGCTCCCCGGCGGTTTCCGCCGTCATCCCATCCACGGGCAGGCCGGTCTCCTGCCAGCGGGCGGAGAACTCGCCCATAGGCACGCCGCCGGCGGAGGTGCGGCGAAGCTCTAAGCGCTTTCCCTCGTGCTCGCAGACCAGCAGCCCCTCCATGGGGGCGCCGTTCCAGGGGCGGTAGCGGTTTTTGTCGGCAGGGGCCCCTTTTTTGTCCCGCTGGCGGGTGTCCAGGCCGTAGAGCATGGTGCGCAAAAACGCACACCAGGTGGATTTGCCGCCGCCGTTGGGGGCCTCGATGAGGGTCAGGCCGGGGCCAAATTCTAACGTGGCGTGGTCGAGACAGCCAAAGGTGGCGGTGAGACGCAGCAGCTTCATTTCGGCTCCTCCCTTCCTTCCAGGGCCGCCAGGCCAAAGCGGACCGCCCGCTCCAGCAGGGGCCGTTCCTCCTTCGGGGCCTCTTGCAGGCGCTGGGCCATGGCGCGGAGGAAGAGGCCGGTGAGGGTGTCCTCGTCCCGTCTGGCCCAGATCGACTGGCTGAGACAGGTGTTGTCATACAGCGATGCGCTGTAAAAATAGCTGGAGGCCAGGGCGGTCAGGGCCGTGAGGTCCGGCTCGGCCTCCGGGTCCCGCTGGCCGGTGAGGGTGATGCACAGGATATCCTCCGGGCGGGCGGTGCGGATGTAGGCCTCCAGGGCATCCGCCGGGTCCCGGCCGGTGATGTCAATTTGGGGCGTGAGATAGCGGCGGCGGGCCAGGGGAAGAAACTCCAGCTTGACCCGTCCGGCCTCCCACTGGCCTAAGTAAACGCCCTTGTCGCCGGTCTCGTCAAAGCCCCGCCCCTCCGGGCAGCCGGGCCAGGCGTACCAGGTCTTGCCCGCCCGGAGCAGGCCGCTGGCGGTGTGGAGGTGGCCCAGGGCCAAATAGTCCAGGCCCGACGCGGCGATCTCCTTCTGGGGGATGGGGCCGTAGCGGCTGTGGGCCGAGGCGGGGTCGCCGTGAAAGCAGCCGAAGGCGGCCAGCCCTTCCTCCTGGGCGTGCAGCCCGGCCAGGGGGCTGTCCATCCGATAGGAGGCGGTAAACGCTCCGCCGTACACCACGGCCCCCAGCTGGGGCAGCTCCACCCGCTGGGGGGTGGGGGTGGTGAAAAAGTGAACGTGGCTGGGCCAGGTGAATTTATGGTAAGGGGAGACCTTGGTATAGGGGTCGTGGTTGCCGGGGGAAAGAAACACCTCGGCTTCCAGCTCCTCCAGCACTTGGTAAAGGGCCTGGATGGTCTCCGGCCGGACCCGCTGGCTGTCGAAGAGGTCCCCGGCCAGGAAGATCAGGTCGGCCTGGCTCTGCCGGGCGGCGTCGGCCAGGCGGGTGAGGAGCTGGCGCTGCTCCTGCCGGCGCTCTGCCGCCTGGTCGGGGGGCAGGGCGTGGAAGGGGGAGTCTAAATGAAAGTCGGCGGCGTGGAGAAAGGTCAGCACGCGAAGTCCCTCCTTCAAGTCAAAATTTCTGCAAAGGCAGAGAGTCAGTCAAACACATCCACGCGCGTCACCTCGACGCAGGTTTTGGTCTGGGTGTCGATGGTGAAGCGGACGGCGCAGAGCTTGCAGGGACCGCCTGCGGCCTCGTAGCGCCGGGGGAGCTGGCCCAGGAACCGGGCAATGGAATTTTCCGGCTTCACGCCTAAAATAGACCGGGCCGGGCCGGTCATGCCCAGGTCGGTGACGAAGCCGGTGCCCCGGGGCAGCACCTGGCAGTCGGCGGTGGGCACATGGGTGTGGGTGCCCCACACCGCCTGCACCTTGCCGTCCAGATACCAGGCCATGGCCCCCTTTTCGCTGGTGGCCTCGGCGTGGAAGTCCACGAGCATCACGTCTGCGTCCTTGCCCTCTCCGGCGAGGATGCGGTCGGCCTTCTCGAAGGGGGAGGAGAGGTTGCTGTCCAGCTCAAAGCGGCCCATGAGATTCAGCACGCCGATGCGAAGCCCCTGGGGGCCTTCAAACACACCGAAGCCCCGGCCGGGGAGATTGGGGGCGAAGTTGGCCGGGCGCAGGATATAGGGGCTCTGGTCCAGGTAATCCGCGATCTGGAGCCTGCTCCAGGTGTGGTTGCCCAGGGTGATGACATCGGCTCCGGCGTCGAAAATTTCATCGGCGTGGCGGGGCAGCAGGCCCAGCCCGGCGGCGTTTTCGCCGTTGACGACGGTGAAGTGGATGTCGTGTTCTTTTTTCAAAGCCCGGAGGTGGTGGTGCAGGCAGTCAAGCCCCCGCTCCGACACCACGTCCCCGACGGCAAGGATGTGCAGCAGCATGGTTGGGCCTCCTTTGGGTCATAGTACCCCTATTATAGGCCATCCGCCCCAAAACCAAAAGAGCGAAAACGGAAAATTTGACCGAAAATTCTGTGGAGGATCGGAGAAAAATTTGTCCTCTATTTGCCGAACAGACAAATAGAGGACAAGAGGATGTCAACTTTGATAAACTTCGCGTCGGTGTCCGACGGATAGGGCTAAAATGACGAGCTTATCATCTTGAATTTCACAGATCAGACGATAATCTCCGATTCGATAGCGCCACTGCCCGCTGCGATTGGCGGTCAGACCTTTTCCGTATTGACGTGGGTCGGTGCAGTTGAGTAGATGCTTGCTGATCCATGTTTTCAGCATCCGCTGGGTGTATTTGTCCAGCTTTTTGAATTCCCGGTCAAAACGTGTCGTGGTTTCTACTTGATAGCTCATAAGTCCAGTTCCTGCCACAGCTCTGAAATAGGACGGCTCCGCTTGCCCTCTCTGACATATTCTTCATAAGCGTCTTTGGCAATGGCGATGTCATATTCTTCCTCGATTTGTTCAAACAATGCTTTTTTGAAGGCTTCTCCCAGAGACAGGGAGTGCAGTTTTGCGTAGCTTTCCGCCAGAGATTTTTCTTCCGGCGTTAGTCTGATGGAAAAGCTCATAGGCTCAACTCCTCTCTTGTAGTACATTGTACTACAATGGATTGGATTTGTCCAGAAGGGAGAACGATCCAAGATGCAAAAAACCGCCCCCTGGACGAATCCGTCCAGGGGGCAGGGGAAGATGCTGAGAAAATGATTTATTTCGCGTACTCGACGACCTTGACTTCCCGCAGCAGATGCACTTTGATCTGGCCGGGGTATTCCAGCTCGTCCTCGATCCGCTTGGCGATGTCCCTGGCCAGGAGGGTCATTTCGTCCTCGCTGACGACTTCGGGCTTGACGATGATGCGGACCTCGCGGCCGGCCTGGATGGCGTAAGATTTCTCGACGCCGCGGAAGGAAGAGGTGACTTCCTCCAGCTTTTCCAGGCGCTTGATGTAGTTTTCCAGATTCTCGCGCCGTGCGCCGGGTCGGGCAGCGGAGATGGCGTCAGCCGCCTGCACCAGGCAGGCGATGACGGTCTGGGGTTCTACGTCGTTGTGGTGGGCGTGGATGGCATGGATGACTTCCTTGCTCTCCTTGTATTTCCGGGCCAGCTCCACGCCGATGGTGACATGGGAGCCTTCGATCTCGTGGTCCACGGCCTTGCCCAGGTCATGGAGCAGACCGGCCCGCTTGGCGGTGGCGACATCGACGCCGATCTCGGCGGCCATGAGGCCGGCCAGCTGGGCGACCTCGATGGAGTGGTTGTAGACGTTCTGACCGTAGCTGGTGCGGTACTTCATGCGGCCGATGAGCTTGATCAGCTCCGGGTGCAGGCCCATGACGTTGGTCTCCAGCACGGCGCGTTCGCCCTCGGCCTTGATGGTGGCGTCCACCTCGCGCTTGGCCATTTCCACCATTTCCTCGATGCGGGCGGGGTGGATGCGGCCGTCCAGGATGAGCTTTTCCAGGGTCAGGCGGGCGATCTCCCGGCGGACGGGGTCGAAGCAGGAGACGGTGATGGCCTCCGGGGTGTCGTCGATGATGAGGTCCACGCCGGTGAGGGTCTCCAGGGTGCGGATGTTGCGGCCTTCGCGGCCGATGATCCGGCCCTTCATCTCGTCGTTGGGCAGGGGAACGACGGAGACGGTGGCTTCCGCCACGTGGTCAGCGGCACAGCGCTGGATGGCCAGGCCGATGATCTCCTTGGCCTTGGTGTCGGCCTCTTCCTTGTAGTGGGCCTCGGCTTCCTTGATCTTCATGGCGGCCTCGTGGGTCACTTCGGTCTCCAGCTTGGCGATCAGTTCTGCTTTGGCTTCCTCTGCGGTGTAGCCAGAGATCTGCTCCAGGGTGGTTCTCTGTTCCTCCTGGAGCCGGTCCACCTCCTCGTGGGCTTTGTCCAGCTCGGTCAGACGGCGGTTGTAGGTTTCTTCTTTCTTTTCCAGGTTGGACATCTTCCGCTCCAGCGTCTCTTCCTTCTGCTGAAGACGGCGGTCCTGTTCCTGTAACTCTGCACGGCGCTCTTTTGCTTCTCTCTCGAATTCCGTTTTGTCGGCCAGGATCTTTTCCTTGGCCTCTACCAGGGCTTCCCGCTTTTTGCTTTCGGCGCTCTTGATGGCTTCGTTGAGGATGCGCTTGGCTTCCTCCTCGGCGCTGATGATCTCCTTTTCCGCCACTTTTTTGCGGTACAGGATGCCGGCGGGAATTCCTATCACAAGCGCGACCACGAACGCGATCACGCCGGTTAAGATAATGGGCAGCATAGGGTCGGGACACACCTCCGTTTCTATAAAATTTCGCATAAAATCGCGGCAGCCGAATGACCCTCGTACCAGGGAGATGGCCCCGCAGAAAGCGGCGGAGAGGTCCCGGTGGGCCAGGATGCTGGACCCGCCTCTCAAACCGCACATTTATACTAATTTTATTTTAATGGGCAAACCGCAGTCTGTCAAGATACTTCCGCGTCCAGGCGGGGAATTTTTGCGCCTGACCCCGCCCCGGCGGACAGAAGCGGGGCGAGCTGCATAGGATAAGAAAACGGAACGAGGAGGAATGGATATGCAGGAGCGTCCCAGCGCCCCCCAGATGGGGGCAGAGGAGGACAAAAACGCCGTCTTTGCGCGGGTCTGGCGGCGGGTGATGGGGGATCAGCCCATGGCCTGCCCCATCGTGTGGGACACAGGCGGAGCTTCGCCCACACAGGCTCCGGAAGCCCCGGAGGGGGCTGAGCCATCCGAGGAAGCCACGCAGGAGGCGGGCACAAAAGCCTGCGCCTTGCCCGCCCCGCCCCCCGGCTGCCGTCCGGCGGGAGACTTTCCGCGGGAGGACACGATGGGCGTTTTAGGTCCCGGCAGTCTGGACAGTGCGCCCGTCTTACAGACGTTACTGCGGCGGGAGCTGGCGGATGCGCGGGAGTATCAGCAGCTCTCCCGCCGGGCCAGCGGGCCGCCGGCCCGGATGCTGGCGGCCCTGTCCGGGGAGAAAAAGCACCGGGCGAAACGCCTGGCGGCGGCGTATTTCCTCATCTCCGGCGTGCGCTACTGGCCGGAGGGGGAGAAGTGCCCACCCATGCCCTCGTACTTAGGCACCCTGCGCCGCCGCTTCGCCCAGGAGCAGACGACCATGGCGGCCTATCTCACCGGCATCGAGACCACAGACGACCCCTGCCTGCGCCAGCTGTTTTATGAGCTGGCCCAGGGCGCGTGGGACCACGCCTGTAAAGTCCGCGAATTGGTGGAGATGGCCTGAAAAAACTCCCCGCTGTTTCAGAAAAGACAGCGGGGAGCCAGTTTATCGTATGGGTTATCGCTTCACCGGCTGCGCCATGATCTGGTCCGCCCGCTTGATGGTCTTGCGCAGGAAGATGGAGCTGAGGGTCAAAGACATCAGCTCGGCGATGGGGAAAGCCAGCCAGACCAGGTCTAGGTTGCCGGTCCGGGAGAGGAGCCACGCTGCCGGCAGCAGCACCACCAGCTGGCGGCAGACGGAGACGGTCAGGCTGTACATCGGGTTGCCGATGGCCTGGCAGACGGACCCGGCGATGATGCAGAACCCGGCCAGGGGGAAGTGGATGCCGATGATCCGCAGGGCAGGCTTGCCGATGGCCAGCATGTCCGGCGAGGCATCGAAGAGGGAGAGCAGCGTGCCGGGCACCAGCTCAAACAGCGCAAAGCCCACGGCCATGATGCACACGGCCACGCAGACGGCCAGCTTGATGGTCTTCTTCACCCGGTCGGGCTTTTTGGCCCCGAAGTTGTAGGCGATGATGGGCACCATGCCGTTGTTCAGGCCGAAGACGGGCATGAAGATGAAACTCTGGAGCTTGAAATACGCGCCGAACACGGCGGCAGCGGTGGTCGTGAAGGGGATGACGATGCGGTTGATGCCAAAGACCATCACGGAGCCGACGCACTGCATGATGATGGAGGGCAGGCCGATCTCATAGATGTTCTTGACGGTGCTCCAGTGCCAGCGAACCTTCTTGATGTTCAGGTGGATATCCGGGTTGCACTTGATGTTCATGATGAAGGCGGCGACGGCGGCGCAGCACTGGCCGATGACCGTGGCGACGGCGGCACCGGCGACCTCCAGCCGGGGGGCACCGAAGAGGCCGAAGATGAAGATGGGGTCCAGGGCGATGTTCAGCAGGGCGCCCAGCATCTGGGTGCACATGGAGAGATGGGTCCGGCCGGTCGATTGCAGCAGGCGCTCAAACGTAAACTGGCAGACCAGGCCGATGGAGCAGCCCAGGCAGATCCGGCCGTAGCTGGTGCCGTAGTCCACGATCTCCGCCACGTCAGTCTGCATCCGGAAGAATGTATGGGAGAAGAAGACCCCGATGAGACAGAACACAGCAAAGGAGCAGAAGGCCAGGAAGATGCCGGTGTTGGCGGCCTGGTCTGCCTTGTCCTGCTCCTTGGCCCCCAGGGAGCGGGAGAGCAGGGCGTTCATACCCACGGTGGTGCCTGCGCAGACGGCGATCATCAGGTTTTGCAGGGGGAAGGCCAGGGAGACGGCGGTCAGGGCGTTTTCACTCAGCCGGGCCACGAAGATGCTGTCCACGATGTTGTACAGCGCCTGGACCAGCATGGAGATCATCATGGGCACCGCCATGCCGGCCAGCAATCGGCCGACGGGCTGAACGCCCATTTTATTTTCCGGTGGTTTTACGGTGCGGGAAGGTGTAGTTGCCATAGCGGTGCCTCCTTATGGGATCAAAATCAAAACGAAAAAAAGCAGGAAAAGGCTTTGCTCCGGCCAGTTCCGAAGCAAAGCTCTATTACTTTATCATATTGTGGCGGAGTGTCAAGAGGGGAAATGGACAAAAGAACGGAGAAGCGGGCGGGCTTCTCCGTTCTTTGCGTAGATCAGGTTTCTTGTGTGTTCTGAAAACCTTAGAACACGGCGACAACAGCGCCGCTGTAAGTCTTTTCGATGTACTCCTTGACCTTGTCGGACTGCAGAGCCTTAACCAGAGCCTGGATGGCGGGGTCGTTCTCGTGGCCTTCCTTCACGGCGATGATGTTGGCGAAGGTCTGGGCGGCCTCGGAATCAGCGTCCTCGGAAGCCAGGGAATCGGTGGCGGGGTTCATGCCGCCTTCCATGGCGAAGTTGGAGTTGATGACGGACAGGTCGACCTCGCTGGCGGTCTGGGGCAGCATAGCGGCCTCCAGCTCCTTGAACTGCAGGTTCTTGGGGTTGCTGGTGATGTCGTTGGGGGTGGCGTTCAGGCCGGCGTCCTCCTTCAGCTCGATCAGGCCCTGTGCAGCCAGCAGCTGGAGGGCACGAGCCTCGTTGGTGGTGTCGTTGGGCACGGCGATGGTAGCGCCGTCCTTCAGCTCTTCCAGGGTCTTGGTAAGGCCGGGGTAAATGCCCATGGGCTCATAGTGGACCTTGCCCACGGAGACCAGATGGGTGCCGTTCTTCTCGTTGAACTCTTCCATATAGGGGGTGTGCTGGAAGTAGTTGGCGTCCAGGTCGCCCTCCTCCACGGCGGTGTTGGGCACGACGTAGTCGCTGTACTCCTTCACCACCAGGTCGATGCCCTCGGCAGCCAGGTCATCCTTGACCTGAGCCAGGATCTCAGCGTGGGGGTTGGGGGTGGCACCGACGGTCAGGGTGATGGTTTCACCGTTGGTTGCGGCGTCGCCGTTGGTGTCGGCGTCGGAAGAGGTGTCAGCGTTGGTGTCGGTGTCCGTGCTGGTGCCGCCGCCGCAGGCAGCCAGGCCCAGGCAGAGAACCAGCGCCAGGGTCAGAGCAAGAAGCTTCTTCATGGGGATCAGTTCCTCCTAACAATAAAATGGTATAAAATTTATCTCAGACGCTTGTCCAGCTTCGTGGACAGCCAACTGAAAACGGATTGGATCACCTGCACCAGGATGATGATGAGGATGACGGTGACGACCATCATGGAGGTCACGCGGCGCTGGTAGCCGTACCGAATGGCCAGGTCGCCCAGACCACCGGCACCGACGGCACCGGCGATGGCGGTGTAGCCGAGCAGGGTGATGATGGAGATGGACGCGCCCAGGATCAGAGAGGGCACGGCTTCGGGCAGATAGACCTTCCAGACGATCTGGAGGTTGGAGGCGCCCATGGACTGGGCGGCCTCGACCACGCCTGCGTCCACTTCCGCCAGAGATGTCTCGACCATGCGGGCGATGAACGGCGCGGCGGAGACGACCAGGGGGACGATGGCACCGGGGACGCCGATCTTGGTGCCCACGATGGCCTTGGTGAAGGGCATGATGGCGATCATCAGGATGATGAAGGGCAGGGAACGGCCCACGTTGATGATCCAGCCCAGAATGCGGTTGAGCCATTTATGGGGCCAGATGCCGTGGGGCTGGGTGATGCTCAGCAGCACGCCCAGGGGCAGGCCGATGACATAGGCGAAGAGAGTGGAGATGAACACCATGATGAGGGTGTCCCTGGTGCCCTCCAGCAGCAGGCCGCCGTACTGACCCCAGAACTGGGAAATCGTCTCAAGCATGACCGGAAACCTCCTCTACCGTAATGTCGGGCTGGCTCTTGATATAGTCCAGGGCTTTGCCCGCCTCTTTGGGGTCCTTGGGCAGGCCCAGGAGCATGGTGCCGAAGGCTTTGCCGTCCATGTTGCGGGTGTCCGCCCCCAGAATATTGACTTTCACGCCGCAGTCGATGGCCAGGGAGGCGATGAGCGGCTCATAGGACGAGCCGCCGTTGAACGCCACCCGGATGACCTGGGCGGGGGGAAGCTGGTCGATGCGCACGCCGTTGGGGTAGACCAGCTGGCGGCCGATGTCCGTCTTGGGGTTGGAGAAGATCTCTTCCACGGTGTCCTGCTCGGCCACCACGCCGTGGTCCAGGATGGCGACCCGGTGGCAGATCTCCTCGATGACATTCATCTGGTGGGTGATGACCACCACGGTGACGCCCAGCTTTTGGTTCAGCTCCTTCAGCAGATCCAAAATCGACAGGGTCGTGGTGGGGTCCAGGGCAGAGGTCGCCTCGTCACACAGCAGGACCTTGGGGTCCGTGGCCAGGGCGCGGGCGATGGCGACGCGCTGCTTCTGGCCGCCGGAGAGCTGGGCGGGGTAGGCCCCGGCCCGGTTGCCCAGGCCGACCAGGTCCAGCAGTTCCTTCGCGCGGGCCACGGCCTTGGCGCGGGGGGTGCCGACCAGCTCTAAGGGGAAGCAGATGTTGTCCAGGGCGGTGCGCTGCATGAGCAGGTTGAAGCTCTGGAAGATCATGCTGATGTCCTTGCGGGCCTTGCGCAGCTCCTTCACGGAGAGCTTGGTCATGTCCTTGCCGTCCACGACGACCGAGCCGGAGGTGGGGCGCTCCAGCAGGTTCATGCAGCGGACCAGGGTGGACTTGCCTGCGCCGGAGAGACCGATGATGCCGAAGATCTCGCCCGCCTGGACCTCTAAGTTGATGTCTTCCAGGGCGTGGACGGCGGCTTCTCCGGTGCCGAAGGTCTTATTCAGATGTTGAATTTGGATGATGGGTAAACTCACGGTGTTCTCCCTTCTCTCTTGGTTTGGTTCGCCGCATTTCGGGCGAGGGTGGGCCGCCCCATCCGGCGCGGCCGGAGGACGGGATCATTCTGGCTATACAACAAAAAAACCGTCCTTGACATAGATCAAGGACGGCAAACTTCGCCGTGGTACCACCTTGGTTCGCGCGGCTCCTCACGAAGCCGGCCTTAGCGGGTGCAAGCACACCCTGGCGCGATGACGGGCGCTCCCGTCGCAGCCTAATGGCAAACCGCCACTCGGTGCGCGACTCCGAGACCATCTTCCCCATAGGTCAGCGCGTCCCTTTTCACCAACCGGGACTCTCTGAAGCGAATCGCTGTGGGTACTCTTCTCTTCATTGTCTTTGTGGTATTCCATTGTGAAAGTAAATTTACACCAAATCACAGGTCTTGTCAAGAGGGTTTCTAAGCTCCGCGGCAGAGAAAAATATTTTGGAGTTCCCAGGATTTGACAGAATCGAAAGGGGCCTGTCCGCTATGCTAGAGCCAGCAATGGAAGCGGAAGGGGCGCGGGAATCGTATGCGTACATTTTACAGCGACAGCCTCCGGCGGGTGCTGGAGACCTTGAACACCGATCCGGACCGGGGCTTGAGCGGCCAGGAGGCCGCCCGGCGGCTGGCGGCCTATGGCCCCAACCAGCTGGACGAGGCCCCCCAGGCGGGGAAGCTCCGCCAAGTCCTGGGCCAGCTGAAAGACCCGATGATCCTGGTCCTGCTGGCCGCCGCGGCCCTGTCGTTTTTTGCCGGGGGCGGGCGGGACTGGCTGGACGCGGCCATTATTCTGGGCATCGTGGTGTTCAACACCGTCATCTCTGTCTCGCAGGAGGACAACGCCCGGAAAACCCTGGAGGCTCTACGCAAGCTCT
>ERZ1026844.543-NODE-543-length-26936-cov-5.782783_pt1 | contig 26936 bp, 23 predicted proteins | sample MGYA00380152_ERZ1026844 | MGnify/ENA primary metagenome ERZ1026844 (study PRJEB33269, sample SAMEA4719788) | human gut metagenome | biome: human-associated habitat; feature: organic feature; material: feces | place: Cameroon | collected 2013-10 ... | reverse complement strand
TCAGCTTGATGGTGGACAGTACAGGACTCGAACCTGTGACCCCATGCACGTCAAGAGCCATCCGTTCGTATTTTTCTGTATTTTAATTATAATATGCACATATTTTAGATGAAGAAATTCTGTATTTATGGGAATTTATCTATTGCGTCCATCGCGTTTTTGCCCAGTCTGGGTCACGGTTTGGGTCAGGTGAAAATCACCCCACGTCCAGCATAGCGAATCCCCTCCTTCAGCACGTTCTGATAGAACGGCAGGAAATCTGCATACCGCCGGAACTGTGCCAGCGGCACAACGTGGACAGAAACCGTGATGTCGTGGTCAAGGCTGAGTGCGCTTGCTACTCCAGAAACCGCACGCCGCTGCGACGCGATCTGTTCCTGCGTCAAATCTGCGGTCAGGAGAATGTCAATATCCGACTCCGCGGTAAAATCGCCGCGGGCATAGGATCCGTACAAAATTGCATCGTGGATGCTGTGCCCTAGAATTGGATCACAGGCGTGATAGACGATCTTCAAAATCTCAAACGCTTGATTGCGCGTACACATATTGACACCGCCCTTTCTGAACTTCTTATTTGCAGTATACCCTAAAGTGCGCTGGAATGCAAATCTGCTACAAAGCCCGGCTTGCTGGTTTGAATTTTATATATTGCCCATTGAATTTTCAATAATCGAATTATTTATTCGATTTTATTATTTTGTATTGCTATTTTCTGAAAAGGTGGTTATACTGAGTACTGAGGTGGTAGCTGTGAATGAAACTCCTGTTATCCGAATCCAACGGGCAAGCATTCGGAATTTTAGAAATGTTGAATCCGGCGAAATCCGCTTTCCCTGCAATTATAGCGAGGATATTTTTGCGCCGAAAGCTGATGTCCTCGGCATTTATGGTCAGAACGGCTCCGGCAAAACAACATTTATTGATGCACTGGAAATCCTGAAAACGCTGCTGTCCGGGCAAAAGGTCGGGGCTGAACTGTCAGACTGCATTTCCTACGGACAAGAGAAAGCCGAACTGCAATTTGAGTTCAGCATCCTCAAGCTGAATGAGGGCAATGTAGTATATAAGCGGCGTCTCATCTATTCTACTGTTCTGAGTAAAGATGCCATTGATGAAACCGTCAAGTGCGCCACAACCAGAACTGATTCAGCAAAAACAGCTTGGATGAAACCAATCTTCGAGTGTACGCACCAGTCAGAGGACGCTGTGTTCTCACCACAAGTTCGGCTGGAATCGTTATTCGGTTCGAAGCAAAATGCAAAAATAAACGAGCTTCGTGTCATAAAATTACTGTGCCAAAAGGAGCATCGGTCCTTCCTTTTCTCCCCAGAGTTCCTGAAAATGCTTCATGATGTAGCGCAGGAACATGACGAGAAAGTTGAACCGCTGTTCGAACTGTCCAACTTTGCAAACACATCATTCTTTGTCATCTTGAACCGAAATAACGGGCTGATCTCGCTGGATGCAGCAATTCCTGTTAATTTCAGGACAGAAACGGCTGGCGGTACGTTTGCACTGCCGATTGATCAGCCAGTTACAATCCCAAACCGCTTTTTGGAAATCATACAACAGGTCATAGCAACTATCAGCACTGTTCTCTGTGAAATTGTTCCCGGTGCACAACTGTCACTTGTGGAGCTCGGTACGGAGTTGATGGAGAATGGCGAGCAAGGCACAAAAATCCAGTTGGCAAGGGAGCTTTCCTGCGCCAATGGTAAACTGCATCTCCTACCTTTAAAATATGAATCTGAGGGCATTAAAAGGATCATCTCTGTTCTGCATTTGTTGATTGCTGCATATAATAGCCCGTCCATCACACTCGCGATTGACGAGCTGGACTCCGGTATCTACGAGTATCTGCTGGGAGAATTGCTGCGAATCATGCAAAAATCCGGCAAGGGGCAGTTGATTTTCACCTCGCACAATCTCTATCCGCTGGAAACATTGGAAAGCGATTCTATCGTCTTTACAACGACGAACCCAAGCGCTCGATATACTCGCATCAAAAGCGTGCGGGCAACAAATAATCTGCGCTCCATGTATCTGCGTGAAGTCATCCTTGGAAGCGATGATGACGCAACTCTCTACGAAGAAACCAATGTGTCCGAGATCGCTCACGCAATGAGAATTGTCGGCAAGCGTATGGAGAGCCTTTCTTTGTCTGGGGACGCATCCTCGGAGGTGTCCAATGGCTAAAAAGAAGGTTATGCTCTTTATCGTAGAGGGGCCGACAGATGAAACTAGCCTTTCTACGGTTTTGAACCGTATCTTTTCTTCCGCGACGGTAAAATTTCAGGTCATTCATGGAGATATTCTGACCCGCGATTTCACTTCTTCGGATAAGATCGTGGTCGCCGTTTGGGCACAGGTCAAGGAGTTTATGGGCAGTATCTACAGAAAGAGCGATATTTGCCGAATCGTTCATCTTACCGATATGGACGGTGTATTCATCCCTGATGATGCTGTTGTCGAAAATGATACGGTGGAAACTGATACTCCACCATACTATACAGAAACGCAAATTCAAACGCCAAATCGCGCCGGGATTCTTGACCGCAACCAGCGCAAACGGAACAATATCGACCGACTTTCTGCCTGCCCCAAAGTCGCGGGCATTCCATATAGCATGTACTACTTCTCTTTGAATTTGGAGCATATTCTTCACGGGAGAACAAACCTTTCCGACTGGGAAAAGATTCGGTGTGCCGAGGAGTTTGACTTGAAGTACGGCGATGACCCGGACGGATTTACGCTGTTTATGAAGGAATCTTCGTTCTCCGTATGCGATGATTATCGCAGGTCGTGGGCGTTTATCAAAACAGAGCTGCATTCCTTGGAGCGGTACAGCAATTTTGGAATCGAGCTGCCGCCCTTAAAAACCGCAACGCTCCAACCCAATCAATGATTTTTATAGCAAATACCGCACATTTGAAATGCACTGCTCGAATCCCGTATTACCTGTGTCATAAGCACAATGATTTCCGGGATCTGCGCAGTGCATCTTCTCTTCATGGGATTGCTGTCAGAACAAAGAAGCAAGGATTCAATGTCCGATTGTCGCCCCAAGCGGAGCAGAAATGCAAGTCGGCGTGAAACCACTAAATCCCGAAGTATTTTTCAAAAAACTGCGCAAGCCGCTGGATGATCGTTTTCTTCTTTTCCGTGCGGTTGCCGCCGCCAAAGCGGGAGACGGGCGGCAGGATCTGGTCAATATCCGTGCCGGTCGTTTTGAGCGCGCCGTCGCGGAACGCATTGGCAACAAAGCGCTGCGCTTCTGCGGGCTTCAGCTTTTCTTCCGCGATGATTTGTTCCAGCTCCGCCTGCTTTTGCTGCTGCACATAGCTCTGCCAGTCGCGGTCAACGTCCGTTGCGGCGTTGACCGTACTAATAAAGCCGTGGATCAGGTCCTTTTTGCTGCGCAGCTGGATGCTGGAATCGATCGCCCGGTCGATGGTTCCGAGGATGCTTTTGTCCTTGCAGTTCGATTCGTGGTACTTCATAACCAGCATCAGGATAGCGTATGCTTGGCGAAAAACGTCTTTGTGAAGTCTACCAGATCGGCAATGACTTTGTTGTTCCCATCCGCCCAGAAAGAGGTGAACTCAAAGCTGTTGCTGGTCTTTTTGGTTTTATTTCGTCCCTCGCCCTGCTCTTTGATGTGGCTGCTGCGGGTGGTGTTGGAATAATACTTCGTGTGGGTGCCGTTGGAGATGACGAAAATCTGGACGTATTCAAAAAGGCCGCTTGCTGCCCAGAAGCTGTCGCGCTGGTAGCGCTTGATCTGGTTGAACGCCTCGCGGATGGCCACGCCGCGCCGCTTGAGTTCGATATGTACCAGCGGCAGGCCGTTGACGAGGACGGTCACGTCGTAGCGCGTGTCGTGGCTGCCCGCAGTCTCCTCGTACTGGTGAAGCACCTGCAAACGGTTGTTGTGGATGTGCTTTTTGTCCAGAAGATAGATGTTTTTGGACGCGCCGCTGTCCTGTCGCAGCACCTGCACATGATCGAGCTGAATCCGGCGCGTCTTTTCCAGAATCCCGTCATTTGCGCCCGCGATGCAGTCCTTGAAAAAGCGCGTCCACTCGCTGTCCGAGAAAGCGTAGTCGTTCAGACCCTCCAACTGGCGGCGGAGGTTGGCGACGAGCGCAGCTTCGTCGTGGATCTCCAGATATTCATACCCCTGCACACACAAAAGCCGGAGAAATTCCTGCTCCAGTGCCGCCTCGCTCTGATAGCTGTCCGACCGGCAGGTATCCGGCGTGTACTCCGCCACGACCGTGCTTTCCGCCGCGGCGGAGATGATGTTGAATTGGCTCATAGCAATCAGGAATGGTTAAAAACCGCTCTTAGGCTGGCTAATGCCATTAAGTTAACAAAAAATCGATTAAACGGAAAAAGTCCTTGACAAGGGGCGAAAAATGTGCAGCCAAGTCCTGAAAATGAATTGATTTTCAGGGAGGCTGCACATGAAAAATACGGTAACGATACTGCGGGAGAGGCTCTTTTCCATCATCCGAAGGCTCGTGGAAGAGCCGGAGCGGTACGCGCGGAAGCCGGACCGTGATTTTACCCGAAAACGGACGCTGACGCCCGCTGTGCTGATTCAACTCATCGTCACGATGGATGAAAAGAGCATCTGGAAAGGGCTGCTCGGGCATTTCCGCAGGCGAATCGACACGCCGTCGGCATCGGCTTTTGTGCAGCAGCGGCAGAAGCTGCTTCCATCCGCACTCGAAGATCTGTTTCACCGGTTCTCGGATCATCTGCGTCCGCAAAAGAAATTCTGGGGCTACAGGCTGCTGGCTGCGGATGGTTCGTCTCTGAAATCCGGAGCATACCCTGCGGATAAGGACGCCTATCGGTCTGGAACGGAACGGCAACACGGCTGGAATTTGTTCCATATCAACGCACTTTTTGACCTGGAAAATGGCATTTATACCGATGTGATCGTACAAAAAGAGCATACAAAGCACGAATCCAGGGCGCTGCGTGAGATGACGGTGCGCTCCGCAATCACCGATCCGGTGATCGTGCTGGCGGACCGCAATTACGAGGCGTACAACAACTTTGCCTGTCTGGAAAAGCGGGGCTGGAAGTATCTGATCCGCATCAAAGATCATGAGAGGAAAAACGCCTATGGCGTGAAGCTGCCAGACGAGCCGGAATTCGACCTGCCTGTCCGCATGACGCTGGGACGACTGACGCCGCAGCAGCTCAGGCAGCAAGGCATTCCTGTTCCGGAGCACTATTACCGGCTTCCAAACAGCATTCCGTTTGATTTTCTGGGCACAGAAAGCACGGTTTTTTATGAATTTTCGGCAAGAATCGTACGCTTGACGCTGAAAGACGGAAGAACGCAGCTGCTGATCACCAACCTGGACACTGAGCAGTTTCCGCCTTCGGCGCTGCGGGAGCTATACGCCCGGCGTTGGGGCATTGAAACATCGTTTCGTGAATTAAAATACACAGTTGGGTTGATCCATCTTCATTCCAGAAAATCCAATCTGGTGCTGCAGGAGATCTTTGCCGCCTTTACGGTTTTCAATTTTACCCAGGCTGTCACGTGGAGCACAGACGCGGGCTGTGGTCACTCAAAATACAAGCGCCGCGTGAACTTTGCCCACGCGGTCTACCTGTGCTGCGAGGTCTTGCGTGGAAAAAGTGCTGAAATTACTGGGCTTTTAGAGCGAACCCTGACGCCGCGCCGACCAGATCGCTTTTATCCACGTCCCAAAATCGCCGACAACCGCCTCTCCGCGATGTACGTTTCGGCGCGATAACAGCCCATAATTTCTCAGGCGGAGCGTCTCCGCCTGTTTGGTATACACATTTTTTCAAACCTGTGGCAGTTGTGCACCCAGAAAGCTCTCCGCCTTGCTTCCTTCAGGGCATTTTCGATTAACTTAATGGCATTACTTAGGCTGGCTGTCATTTATGATATATTCAGCAGCCGCCTTCGGTGCAGTAACAACAGCATGGTCAAAATTATTGTAACCGCAAAGATCAATTTCGATCAAACCTTCCTTGTATAGCTCTTTGACAAATGCTTTGTATTCAGGTTTACTCATGCCGGATTTGTCAAGATAGGAATAGAAATTTCGTTGTACCGTGTGATACTCGGGTACAAGTACAGTTTCCTTAATTTTGAACAATGACTTTAAGTACTCTATTTTCTTTATCCCTCCCCTCTCCCAAGCGGTAGGGGGTGTTCAAAGCTGTTCTTGTATCTTGCTGATTCGCACAGAAAGACTTCTGTTCGTTTCGGATCGAATTGCAAAACAATTCCAGCACTTTGTGATGTATGCCTTATGCCGATACGGCCATCCATCACCTGAACACAGAATCAAGCATTCTTCCGAAAATCGAAAAAAATAATTGACAAAAAACAATAATTAATATATGCTATAAACAACAAATGACAACAAACAACAAAAACGGAGGTAAAAAATGATAGATCAAAAGCTGGCAGTCTGTGTCGTCGGTGCCGGAAGAGCTGGAATGATTCATGCCATGAATTTCAGGCAGGAGGTTCCGAACACTTTGCTTGCGGCGATCGTGGATCCCGATGAACAGGCAGTAAAGAGCGCGGCACATCAGCTTGGGATCAACCGCTGTTATTCCGATTATAAAAATGCGCTGGAAGATGACCGGATCGATGCTTATATCGTTGTGTCACCAACCCAGTATCATATGCAGGCAGTAATCGATATTGCAGGCTGTAAAAAGCACATTTTATGTGAAAAACCCATGGGAATGACGGAAGAGGAATGCGACCGTATGATCATGGCTGCAGAACAAAATGATGTCATTTTGCAGATTGGGTTTATGAGGCGGTTTGATGATGCCTTTGTCAGAGCGAAGCAGATGATTGAATGGGGAGAGATCGGGGATGTTGTCATGGTGAGATCCAATACGAGAGGCCCGAGCGTTCCTAAGCCTTGGATGTATGACCTGAAAAAAAGCAATGGTCCTTTGGCTGAGGTAAACAGCCATGATATCGATACGATGCGGTGGTTTACAGGCAGTGAATTTCAAACGGTATATGCGGTGGGAGGAAATTACCGCTGCCCTGATGCAAGAGAGCAGTTCCCTGATTTTTATGACAATGTAGTGTTGGCTGCATCTTTCGAAAACGGGATGCAGGGAATTTTGGACGGTGCCCAGGGAGTGGGATATGGATACGATGCAAGGGTCGAGATCATCGGAACAAAAGGTTGTATCGAACTGGGAGATATGCAGGGGGAACGGATTGTCGCCTATTCTTCTGAGAAAAAGAACGGTACCTACCCTTTGGTGAAAAGCTGGAGAAATCTTTTCGCACAGGCATATCGAAATGAAGACAGGGCATTTGCTGAATGTATTTTGTCATGCAGAGCGCCCGCTGTGACAGGCATGGACGGAAAAATGGCAGTACGGGTAGTGAATGCCGGAAACCTGTCCATAAAAGAGAAACGATTGGTGAAGTTTTAAGAAAGCGGAGGAAAACCATGAAAGCAGCTTTTTTATATGGAAAGCATGATATAAAGGTCAGAGAGGTACCGATCCCGACAATTGGTGAGGATGAGGTGCTGATCAGGATAAAAAGGGCGGCAATTTGCGGCAGTGATGTAAGAATGTTTCAAAACGGTGCCAAAGGCGTGGATGAAGGGCATCCCCTCATCATCGGTCACGAGCTTTCCGGCGTGATCGAAGAAACGGGAGCCAGAGTGAAGCGCTATCATAAAGGAATGCGAGTGACAGTTGCGCCAAATATGGGCTGCGGCATTTGTGATGACTGTATTCGGGGAAGAAGCCACATGTGTAGGAATTACCGCGCGTTGGGAATTAATATAGACGGCGGTTTTGCAGAATATATGAGAGTCCCCGCAGCAGCGGTAAGCGCCGGAAATATTGTGGAGCTATCTGAACGGGTTTCCTTTTCGGAAGCGGCAATCGCAGAAGCCATGTCCTGCGTGCTTAACGGATGTCAGCAATGTAACATCAGACCGGGGGATTCTGTACTGATTATCGGCGCAGGCCCCATTGGCATCATGCACGGGATGCTTGCGAAGCTTTCGGGAGCGACAAGAATCTTCATTAATGATATTGCTTCGAACAGACTGGAGGAATGCAGAAGGATAGACCCGGCGTTTATCACGGTACTTGGCGATCCCGAGGCAATTATAAAGGAGCAGACCGGGCAGAAGGGGGTTGATGTGGTGATAACAGCCTGTCCGGTACCTGCGGCTCAGCAGGAGGCACTGGAGCTTGCTGCAAACTATGGCAGGGTATGTTTCTTCGGAGGACTTCCGGAAGACAAGAAGATGGTCTCCTTAAATTCCAACGCTATTCATTACAAGCAGCTTTCCGTTACCGGAACTACCAGAGCAAGCCTGGCGCAGTTCAAGGAGGTAGTGGGCTTTCTGGAAGCAGGTGTTCTGGATGTTTCCAAGCTGATCACAAGGGAACTTGCACTGGAGGACATTGAAAAGGGTTTTGCATATGCCTGTGCTTCTGATGGACTGAAAAATGTAATCCGTATGTAAAGATAGGTGAGCCTGTTGATGCAGTATTTGATGGCAGTGGATTTGGGAACCAGCTTTATAAAGGTTGGTGTCTACGATATGTGTGGAAGATGCATAAGCGTGGCGCAGGAGTCGGTGACAGCGGAATGCGTCGGTACGGGAAGTTTTATCCAGTGTGGAGAAATGCTTTTGGAGAAGGTGCTGGCATGCATGCGCAAAAGCCTTCAGATGCATGACAACAGGATGGCACAGCAGATCGCAGCAGTGTCCTTTACCGGACAAATGGCAGGCTTCATCGGAGTGGATGAGAAGTGGAACGATATCACAGCCTGGTCCTGTTCGTTGGATACACGGTATTTGTCTTTTGCAGGGAAAATAGCGGAAAGTTATCGGGGATGGGCAGGTGAGATTTCCGGCACTTGTTCACCACTTATGGCACCCAAAATTATGTGGTTTCAAAAAGATTTTCCCCGGGAGGCAGGGAAGGTCTCAAAATATATGATGCTCAGCAGCTATATTCTCGGGAAGCTGGGAAACTGCAGCATTGAGGAAGCTGTAATCGATGATTCACTGATCGGGTGGACGGGGTTGGCAGATATCCAAAAACGGACGTGGTCAGATGAAATCTGCCGTTATTTTGAAATTGATCAAAGGCTTTTGCCCGGAATTGTATCTTCTGACAAAATCTGTGCCTGTTTGTCGAGGGAAGCAGCTCAAAAAACCGGGCTTTTGCGGGGAACGCCACTGATCATCGGCGCCGGGGATAAGGTGGCGGGATGTATCGGCGCAGGCGTCACAAAGACCGGTGATATGATCTTTGAGGCTGCATCCTACGGAGGCTTCAGTTGTCTGGTAGAGGAGTGCCGGCAGAACCCAAGGAGAAATTATTATGACGTGATCTGTAACGGTAAAGGCTATCTTGCCCACAAATATATTCCGGGCTCCGGTATGACATTGCGTTGGTTTCTGGAGCAGTTCTCAAGTGGGGAGGATTTTTCGGAAATGGAAAGGAAGGCATCCGAAGTGGAGATAGGCTGTCAGGGGATGATGGCGATTGGTCTTCTGGGCGGAAGCGCAATGCCCTTCGACGGTCAGCTGAAAGGCATGTGGATGGGATTCGACTGGTCCCACCGGCCGGAGCATTTTTACAGGGCGCTGTTGGAAAGCTATGCTTATGATCTGGCGCTGACCATAGACAGTGTGGAAGAAACTTATGAAGAGCTTTCAACGGACAGGCTGGTGATGACCGGCGGAGGTGCAAAGAGCGCATTCTGGGCGCAGATGATCGCGGATGTGACCGGAAAGACCGTGTGCAGAAGAAGGGAAAATGACGCATCCCTGCTGGGAGCAGTTCTGATTGCCAAAAGGGGACTGGGGCTGGAAGAAGGCTCAGCTGCCAGGCAATGGGGCAGGGAAGAAGAGCAGGTTATACATGCTCCGGATGAAGCGCAAGGGGAGATTTATCAGCCCCTGAAAAAGAGGTATGAAGCATATCGAGCCGGGCTTCACGATTTTTTTGTAAGGCTGTGAGCGACAGTGCCAAATGAAGTGCAGGATGCTGAAATCAAATCGAAAGGCATGGGAACACGAATTGAAAACAACATTGCTTCCGGTATATTTTCCGGAAATAAACGAAAGAGAGCAAAGGGAATACGAAATACAAAAAGAACGGATGCAGAAGCTGTATGGAGAGGATACGGTGTTCCTTCCGGCTGTCCCGATCGGGGAAGCGTGTACAGCTAAAGCGGATATGATTGTGTTTTTTCAGCTTGTCGGTGCCGTTTTCAGGCATAGAGAATCACTGGAGAAAATTAACATACCGGTGCTCATACTGACGTCCGAATTCGGCACGGTGGAGATGTGGGATTGGGAAATTGTAGCCTGGCTCAGAGAAGAAATTTCCATGTGTGTATGCGCTCCCTACAGTCAGGAGATGGCAAGAGTAGCGCTGCGGGCGCAGGGCAGCAGGAAGCTGCTTATGGGCGGCGCAAAATTCCTTCTGTTTCAGGATGACCCGGGCGAGGGCATGCAGGCAAACATTTTCAAACGCTTTTACTGGTGGGAAGGAGAATGCAAAGAGGTCATCGAAAAAACCTTCGGACTGAAGATTGTTTACCGAAGCTGGAAAGCGGTAAATGAAAGGGCAAAAAAAATCTCGGACGCAGAAGCAAAGAGTCTCTGGGAACAACGCAGGGAGCCCAGCAGGCTGCTTGGGCAGGAAGCGATCCTGAAGGCAGTGAAGCTTTATCTTGCGCTGAGAGCGGAGGCGGAACTGGAAGGACAGGTGGTCGGCATTGGAAGCAATTGCCTGAATGAATCTTTCCATTCTGACACCACCCCCTGTCTTGCCTGGAACTGGATGTTTGAATATGACCATATTATCTGGGCATGCGAAGGGGATCTGGTATCGCTGATCAGCGAATATATATTTTATCAGGCACTGCGCCGCCCTCTGATGATGACGAATATTTATCCTTTCCTGGTGGGGATGGCAGCCTTAAAGCATGAGAAGATCCAGCAGTTTCCACAGATTGAGGATTCGGACAATCACGCGCTGGGTGTACATTGCGGATATTTTGGATTTGCGCCCAAATCTTTTTGCGAATCTTGGGTACTGAGACCGAAGGTGTTGGAGATCGTAAATGAAAACGCGGTTGCGGTGGACTGCCGGATGGCGTGCGGACCTGTTACCATGGCGAAGCTGCATACAGATATGAAGACGCTGACGATCATTGAGGCAGAAATTGAAGATTATGTGCAGTATCCCGGATCAGACTGCCGAAATGGGGCGCTGCTTCGTTATACCAATCAAAGCGGGGAAAAGGTGATGGAGGAACTTTCCTCACATCACGCTATCTTAATACAGGGAAAGGCGACTGCACAGCTTTTGGAGGTAGCCAAGATATACGGATTTAATGTGAAAGTCATTTAGAAGGAGGTATATGCAATGCTTCTGCAGCAGTTAATTAATGGATTGACCATCGGCAGCACCTATGCGCTTGTTACGATCGGTTTTTCTCTGATCTTCAGCGTGTTGAAGCTGATGAATTTCGCAAACGGTTCCGTGTTTGTGCTGGGAGCGTATTTTACGCTGGGGCTGTGGACATGGATGGGTGGTAATGTGTGGGCAGCGCTGATCGGAAGCATTATTCTGACCGGTATTGTGGGATATTCCATTGACAGGTTTGTGCTCAGAACGCTGCGGACAAAAAATGCGCCCGGACTGGCTCCGATGATCACGACTATGGGTGTATCAACCGTGATCGAGAATGCGATCCTGATCTGGTTCGGAAGCGAATCAAAAGCGGTGACTTTTGCCCCGAATCTGGGCCATATTGAGGTGGCGGGCGTGCGGATCAGCGGATTGCAGACGATGATTCTGGTGATTGCCATGGTGCTGATGGGGATCGTGTCCTGGGTCATTTACAGAACGAAAACAGGAAAGGCAATGCTGGCGGTATCTCAGAATATTCAGGCGGCAAAGCTGATGGGGATTGATGTGAATGCGGTGATCTCAGCCACCTTTTTTGTGGCAGCCGTGCTTTCCAGTATTTCCGGCACTGTGGTGGGAATGTACTATCGCTCCATTGAGGTCAGCATGTCCTCGGCATGGGGCAATAAGGTGTTTGCTGCTGCGATCCTCGGCGGTGTTGGAAATATCCCAGGGGCGATTCTGGGAGGCCTGTTGGTGGGCATTATTGAGACGTTGGGAGCGAGCTATATCAGTGCAGGCTATAGGGACGCCATTGCCTTCCTCATCATGATTGTCGTACTGCTTGTAAAACCCACCGGGCTGTTTGGCAAGCCTAATGTGATGAAGGTGTGAAAGGAGTACATATGGGAAAAAGGATCATCAATTTTATCGCCCTGCATCAGAAGCAGACGCTGCTTATGCTTTTCATTTTCGCAGTCATCTACCCCTTCGTCGTTACGGATGTGTATCTGATGCGAATCAGTGTGGTGGCGCTGATGTTCACATCTCTTACCCTGAGCTTCAATCTGCTGACGGGATATCTGGGGCAGTTTTCCATGGCACACTGTGCGTTTTACGGGATCGGTGCATACAGTGTGGGGATATTGGCCAAGCACCTTGGAAACATGTCGGTGTTATCAGCAATGCTCATCGGCATGCTCATAGCGGGTTTGGCGAGTCTCTTTCTGGCTCTGCCCACCCTCCGGCTGAAGGGGTTCTATTTTTCCGTAGTAACCATGGGATTTTCGGAGATCGTAAAGCTGATCGAAATCAATCAGGTTTCCCTGACCAACGGACCAATGGGCATTATGAATATTCCCAGGCTGAAGATTTTCGGGTTCAGTTTCAGCACGCCGCGGCAGTTCTATTTCCTGATCCTTTTCATTACTATCGTATTTACCTATATCATCAAGGCCTTTCTGGATTCCAGAATGGGCAGGGCGGTGCTCGCTGTGCGGGAGGATGAAATTGCTGCGCAGGCAATGGGGATCCATGCGTTTCGATATAAGACAATGGTATTCATCCTTTCGACAATGATGGCGGGCCTGACAGGCGGTTTTTACGCCATTTATACAACCTATATCGATCCCACCAGCTTTACCGGTGAGATTTCTGTGAAGATCATGTCCATGACACTGTTTGGAGGACTCGGAAGCCTGCCGGGCAGTTATGTAGGTGCGATTATGCTTTCCATATTGCCGGAGATCACCAGAGGGCTGAGCACCTATCGGTATCTGATTTACGGTGTGATCATTGTAATCACCATGTTATTTATTCCCAGCGGAATGATGGGAAAGATAAACTTTACCTATATCAGGCAAAGGCTCATGCTGGAGGAAGAAGAGAAGAAAAAGCGTATGGAAGCCAGTAAAGGAGAGGCGGCAGATGGCGGAAAATGAAATGCTGAAAGTAGAGCATGTGACGCAGAAGTTCGGTGGTCTCACAGCGCTTAGTGAAATCAATATCCGCATCAACCGCGGTGAGATTGTAGGTGTGATCGGACCGAACGGAGCCGGGAAAACGACGCTGTTTAATCTGATTACCGGAATCTACACGCCGACAGAGGGCAGGATCTGTCTGGAGGGAGAGGATATCACGGGAAAGAAGCCATATCGGATCGCTGAAATGGGAATTTCCCGCACCTTTCAGAACATTCGTCTGTTTAAAAAGCTTACGGTGATGGACAATGTGATTATAGGGATGCACAGCAGAACAAAGAGCAACCTTTTGGACGCGGTTTTTAAGACACCTAGGCGAAGAAGAGAGGAAAAAGCGGGAGTGCAGAAAGCACTGGAATGTCTGGATTTTCTGCATCTGAAGGAGCTGCGTTATCATCTGGCGGACAGTCTGCCCTATGGTGCGCAGCGCAGGCTGGAAATTGCCAGATGCCTTGCGACGTCTCCGAAGGTCATCTTGCTGGACGAGCCTGCAGCCGGCATGAATGAGCAGGAGACGATGGAACTGATGGAAATCATACGGAAGCTTAAGAAGGGCGGATATACGATCCTTTTGATCGAGCATGACATGAAATTTGTGATGAATATCTGTGACCGCCTCTACGTGCTGGACTATGGAGTACAAATTGCACAGGGACTGCCGGAGGAGATCAAGAACAATCAGAAGGTCATTGAAGCCTACCTTGGAAAAGAGGTGTAGCGGATGAGTGATGCATTATTGAAAATAGAAGGCCTTGAAGTGTCTTATGGCGCAATCGTAGCACTTCGCGGAATAGATCTTGAGGTGCGTGAGGGTGAGATTGTCACGCTGATCGGTGCAAACGGTGCGGGAAAATCCACTACCATGAATACTGTAATGGGCTTGATCAGACCGAAAAACGGTAAAATCACTTATGCTGGAGATGATATCACCGGTATTAATACGAAAGATATTGTGAAAAAGGGTATGGTTCTTGTACCGGAAGGAAGACAGGTATTTCCAGAAATGAGTGTGAGGGAAAATCTGGAGATGGGAGGCTATTTGGCCACCTCTCAGCAGAGAGAGGAACGTTACCAGAAGGTTTATGACATGTTTCCTAAGCTGAAAGAGAGAAAGAATCAGGTAGCAGGCACCTTATCCGGAGGCGAACAGCAGATGCTCGCCGTAGGCAGAGCTCTTATGGCCAATCCCAGACTGATCCTGATGGATGAGCCTTCCCTGGGGCTGGCGCCCTTTCTGGTTCAGGAGATTTTTGAACTGATCCAGCGGATCAGAGATAACGGCACATCAGTTCTGCTGGTGGAGCAAAACGCCAGAATGGCGCTCTGCATTTCGAATAGGGGTTATGTTCTGGAGACAGGAAAAATTGCGTTTACAGATGATGCAAAACTTCTGATGGAAAGCGATATGGTGAAAAAGGCGTACTTGGGAGGGTGAAGTTATGGTGAAGGTCGTGATAGCCGGCTGCGGCGCCATCGCCCGAAAAAGACATGCACCGGCTTGCATAGCCTACGGAAAGGAGCGGATCGAAATCGGTTTTTTTGATCCGGTACGTCAAAGCGCCCAAAGCCTCGCCGAGCAGTATGGCGGTATGGTATATGACAGGCTGGAAGATGTTTTACAGGATCGGGAAGTGAAAGCCGTTCTGGTCTGCACGCCTGAAAAATATCACTGTGATACAGTCATCGCCTGTCTGAATGCGGGGAAGCATGTGCTGTGTGAAAAGCCGATGGCGATGGATCTGGATCAGGCAGTGCGAATGGCTCAGGCTCAGAAAGAATCTCGAAGGACGCTTGCCATCGCTTTCAGTCAGAGACACTATGAGGAATACAGGACTGCAAAAAGGCTGATAAAGGAAGGCACAATCGGTAAGGTTCTTATGTTCCGTACCTGCCTAGCCAATTCGGGGGTGGAGCACTTTGTATGTGGAAATGGAGAAGATTTCTATGACAGATGTCTGGATAATGTGGGGGGTGTCATGTCAAATGTGGGCTGTCACAGAGTGGATCTGATTTCCTGGCTTCTGGATCAACAGATCGAACAGGTGTTGGCATACACCCCGACGCTGGATAAGCATTTTTCAAATGGGGAGCGTATCCCGAAGGAGGATACGGCCATGGTGATCCTGAAGCTGCAGGATGGGATCTCCGGTATGCTCTGGACGAGCTGGTGCAATTATGGAGGTGCAGATGCAGACACGCAGATTTTCGGAACGTTGGGAAGCCTCCGGATCAGCTCTCAGAACAGGATCATATTGGAAAAATCAGATGGCACAGGCACAGAGATTGTCGTCGAGAAAGCGGAATCGCAAAGACTGGGTTACGATGTGGTATGGGATTTTTTGGATCATCTGACACAGGATAAGGAAGTATGTGCGGATGTGTGTGCAGGGGTGCGTTGTATGGAAGTGATGGATGCAATTGAGCGCTCCAACCTGACGGGTACATGGGCAAGTGCGGGGCAGAGCCGTCCGGGACTTTAGCTGTATGGAATTAGGAATACTTTATCACAAGATAAAAGGAGGAAAATTATGACACACAAGGAGAGACTATTGGCAACGATCAGAGGGGAATGGCTGGATAAGCCATGCTATACGGCATGGGGACCGGCACACAGCAGGGAAGAACCAAATGCAAAGGATTTGGCGAATGCGCTGATCAATTTCCAGAAGATCCACGATTTTGATTTCATCAAGCACAATCCCAGCGGTATGTATTTTACGGAAGCTTTCGGCCAGGTGATCGCACCTGTCACCGACATGAACTTTCAGGCGTGGATGGGCGTGGAGAAATTTGTCGTCAACGATCCCCATCAGTGGGCGCAGCTGACACCCAAGAAGATCCTGGGGAATTCTCTGGAGCGTGAGGTGGAAGTCGTAAAGCGGATCAATGATTACTTCCAGGGAGATGTCCCTGTGATCGCGACTGTATTCAGCCCGTTTATCTGGATGGGAGAGATGACCGGCGGATTTTTCAGGGAAGAGCAGATCGTCGACCATTTTCGCTATTCGGAAAAGTATGCCAGAAAAGGTCTGGAAGTGGTGGAGGAAACAAATGCAAGGCTGATGGAAGCCTTTGTGGATGCGGGAGCTGCAGGCTTCTTTTACGGGGTTCAGAATTGTATGGCGGAAAAAATGGGCAGAGAGATGTTTGACGAGTATGAAAAAGCACCCTCAGTACGCCTGCTGAATCTTGTGAGAGACAAGACCTGGTTTAATATGTGCCATATGTGCAACGGAAGAAGAGAGTATGCGGACTGGTTCCTGGATTACCCAGTGGATGCCTTTAACTGGTCTGATACCCACAGTCTGACCCAGAGAAGCATGAAGGAGATGCGTGAGGTGACGGACAAGGTTTTGGTCGGCGGCATCGACCATAACTGCGAAGGTCAGGACTACAGAGCGGCAGGCTTCTGCCGCGACGATTTCTCCGGCATTGACAGGGAGGAGACGAAAAAGCTGATCCGTAGGCGTGTGGATACAGCCATAGAATCGGCAGGAAACAAGCTGGTAATTGCAGGTGGCTGCGGCTTCAACTTCAATGCGCATCACCGTTTCGGCGTATGGCATGAAGTGATGGAAGAGATTGCGGAAGAACGGGCAGCAAACAGAAAAACAAAGGAGGAAGGAAAATGAAGAAAGCATTGGCATTGATTCTGGTGGCATCTCTGGTGATGGTGGCATCTCTGATGATGGCGGGCTGCAGCGGCACAACTGTGGTTGAAACACAAGAGGAAGAACAGAGTGTAGAGACTGTGGAAACAGAGGTTAAAGCAGAGCCGGAACAGTCCGAAGAGGTTGCAGCTACTGTAACGATCGAGGACGGCAAGACCGCTCTGGCAGCTTATCTGCCGCTGACAGGAAACATGATGCAGTTCGGTACTTCTATTCGCAGAGGTATGGAACTGGCGGTAAAGCATTGGAATGAGGACAATGGCGGTATCAACGGAAAGGAAGTGACCATCGATTTCTTCGATGATAAGGGAGATACGACGGAGAGCGTAAACGTTGCGAATCTGATCGCTGCGGATAAGGATAAGTATATTGCCGCGCTTGGAAGCTTTTCCTCTTCCTGTGCAATGGCAGCAGCTCCCATTTTTGAAGAGAGCAAGCTCCTGATGTTTTCTCCTACAGGTTCCCATCCTGATTTTGGAAAATTGGGTGACTATATTTTCGCTATTGCCATGACAGGTAAATATGAGCATATGCTCTATGCGAAGATCGCAACAGAAGAGCTGGAAGGTAAAAACGTTGGGTTTATCGGTGCTCAGTCCGATACAACAGAGCTTGGTATCAATATGCTGAAAGAGAAATGTGAAGAAACCGGTGCAAACTTTTATACGGAACTGTTTGTGGCGGGAACCACAAAGGACTTTACACCAGTCATATCCTCTCTGTTTAATCAGGGCGATATTGACGTGGTTCTGATCAGCGGCGATTATTCCACGGTTGCCTCCATTGTGCTTCAGATGGACAGTCTGGGCTTAAAGGATGATGATTTAAAGATTCTGGGAACCGGACAGTGTGCGATGGAAGAGTTTTTGGATATCGTAGGGGATACCGGTGAGAATATTTATGTTGTGACCAGCGCACCCGTATATTTCCCTTCCATCATTGAAACTATGGAAGTAACCCCTACATTGGAGCGCTTTATCAATGACTATTCCACAGATTATCAGGAGATGGCGGATGCATTTGCGGGACAGGCGTATGATGCGGTGATGGCGGTGCTCAATTGTGTGAAGGAGTATCAGACTACGGACAGCGAGATCCTTAAGGATCATGTCGGTGAGCTGGTTGGCCTTGATGAGCCCTGCTCCGGCGCTTCTTTGGAATATGACATGGAGCTGCGCCAGATGATAAAACCGATGGCTATGTATAAGATCGAAGACGGCGAGTTCGTAATCTTCAAGAGCGGCAACTGCTCTTTGACGGAAGATGAGTGCCGTACAGCAACTGAAATCGCAGGCTATTAAGTCATATAAAATACCTGCCGGTGTCAGAAAACGGTATGAATAAGTGATAAAAGAACCGCTGGAAAGGCTCAGATTCGATTCAGGTCATTCTGGCGGTTCTTTTCACAAAACAGGATTAAAGGAGAACAGGCAAAGTGAACGAAAGGATGAGAAAAGCATATGCAGATGTGCTGAATAAAGAATTGGTGCCTGCTTTCGGATGTACGGAGCCGATCGCTGTCGCTTATGCATCGGCGGCAGCGCGGCAGGTGCTGGGGAGGATGCCGGAAAAGATTATAGCAGAATGCAGCGGAAATATCATGAAAAACGCAAAGGGCGTCATCGTGCCGAAAACGAAGTCCATGCGCGGTGTGGATGTCAGCGCGGTATTGGGAGCGGTTGGTGGAAACCCTCAGAGAGGGCTGGAAGTTCTTCGGGATGTGACGCAGCAGGATCTGGAAATGACGAAAACGTTGCTGGAACAGAAGATCTGTCAGGTGAAAAATCTGAAAAGCACCTGCCCGCTCCATATAAGAATTACAGTATTTGCACAGGGCCACAGTGCGATGGCTGAAATAAAGGGGAGCCATAATCACATTTCAGAACTCCAAAAAGACGGTATAACCATACAAAAGGGACAGGATTTCAGCTTTGCAGAGGATAATCACTATCCTGAATTTACCTTGAAGGATATTATTACATTTTCCGAAACAGTACCGCTTTCGGAGATTGAGCCGGTTCTGAAGCGGCAGGTGCAGATCAACGGGGCGATCGCTGATGAAGGAATGAAAAACGATTACGGCGCAAATGTGGGAAAAACGCTGGTGAAGCATTATGGCAGCCCGGTATGGATCCTGGCAAGGGCTTATGCAGCAGCAGGCAGTGACGCCAGAATGAGCGGATGCACCATGCCGGTGATCATAAATTCCGGCAGCGGAAACCAGGGCATAACGGCATCCTTGCCGGTCGTTGTCTATGCGAGACACTACGGAATCAGCAGAGAGCGCATGTACCGTGCTCTGGCTGTCAGCAATTTGACGGCGATCTATCAGAAGAGCGAGCTCGGGAAGCTTTCGGCATTCTGCGGCGCTGTCTGCGCCGCCTGCGGAAGCGGAGCAGGAATCGCATGGATGTTGGGCAATGATTATCAGGTGATCGAAAAGACCGTGGTCAATGTTCTTGCGAATGTGGGAGGGATCGTCTGTGACGGCGCAAAGCCATCCTGTGCGGCAAAGATTTCCTCCGCTGTTGAAGCTGCCCTGAACGCCTATTATATGGCGGTGGATGAACAGGGATTTGGCAGCGGCGAAGGATTGGTTAAGGCGGATGCAGACCAGACTGTAAAATGCGTCATGCACATGGGCCGGGACGGAATGAAGGAGACCGATGAGAAAATACTGGAGCTTATGATGTGAATACAGAAGTATCTTAACAATGGTTTTGGAGGGTGAGAACATGACTAAAATATTATCGGACAGTGTAATGACACAGATCGCGTTTCTGGTGGAGGATATGGAGGAGAGCAGGAAAAGCTTTTCCGCATTTTTCGGGATCGAAGCGACAGAGGCTGTTTCTGCGGGGGATTTCCCGGTGGTGGAAACAGAGTATAACGGGACGCCTGCAAAGGAAGCGGGCGCACTTTTATCCTTTCTCAAATTCTGTCCCCGTTTCGAGATCGAGCTGATTTGTCCCAATCAGGCACCTTCCGTCTGGAGGGACTGGTTGAATGTGCATGGCGAAGGCTTTCATCACCTCGCATTTCAGGTGCCGGATATGGAGAAAGCGATTACAGAATGCGAAGCATTTGGCATGGAGCTAAAACAGAGGGGATATTACTCCGACAGAAGCGGAAGATATGCTTATCTGGACGCGCAAAAGCAGCTGAAATGTTATGTGGAGCTGCTGGAATCCTTTTGATGAGGAAAGGAGCAGAGGATGAAACAGCGGGTGAGTATTGAAAAAAGCGTACCCAATCAGGGAGCCCTGGACTTTTCAGGTCTGTTGGACAAGCCTGCGGGAAAGCACGGGTTTGTACAGGTCAGGGAGGGGCATCTTTTCTTTGAGGACGGTATGCGTGCTAAATTCTTCGGCATGAATTTTCCGGCGAGAGCAGCAATGCCCAATCATGACGCAGCAGAACGTTTGAGCGAAAGACTTGCGACCCTGGGGCTGAATGTGGTGCGGCTTCATGCCGCAGACGTGATGATCGGGCCAAAGGGCTGGACTGCAAACCCGGACAGTCCGCTTCTGGATTATGCATCCGGCAGCAGCCGTAATTTCCATCCTCAGGGGCTGGATCAGTTTGACTATTTTTTTTATCGGCTAAAGGAAAAAGGAATATATATCCATGTGGACCTTTTTGTGGCGAGGGTATTTACAGAGGGGGATGATCTGGACTACCCGGATGCCATTCCTGCACATACAAAATGTTTAAGTCATTTTAACAGAAGAATGATTGACCTGCAGAAGGAATACGCTGATAAGCTTCTGAACCATGTAAATCCTTATACCGGTCTTGCCTATAAAGAGGATCCGGCGATCATGACGATCGAACTGGCCAATGAAGATTCAGCCTTTTTTGATAATAACCGTATCCGGCATTATAAGGGATGGAGCCGCTATTTTGAGGAAATGCAAGCGAGATTTAATCATTTTCTGCTCATGAAATATAGCAGCAGGAAGAATCTCGCCGAAGCCTGGACCTTTGAGGGAAAATGCGCGTTAGGGAAAATGGAATCGCCGGAAGAGGGCAGTGTTGAACTTCTGAAGCCAGGAGAATATTTCCAGCCTCTGAATGATCCGATGGGGGGTTGGTGCACTATGGAAAGCCCTGCGCGCTACGCGGATTATGCGGAGTTCTGCACGATGCTGAATGAGAACTATCACAGGGAGATGATGGATTATATCAGGGGGCTGGGATGCAGGATTCCCATCGCACCGGAAAACCTGCTGCGTGGCGTTGCAGACGTCTATTCCTGCATTTGCGGAGATGTGATTGAAAACAACGCCTATTTCAATCATCCCACTGTGGGATACTCACCAGAATATACTTTTGTGCCGAACATGGCGGAAAATGTTTCCAATGATCCGAGACTGCACAGCTATCCGGATATGTGCCATCGGACAAATATCCTGTCCCAGGTTTCTCCTGCCTTTGTGGAAGGCAAGCCCTTTGTTATGACGGAGTGGAATGAATATGGCGCACATCCTTTTCATTCCACAGCGTTTCCTATGACTGTAGCTTATGCCTGCCTGCAGGATTGGGATGGATTAATTTTATATTGTTATCACACTAGTGACAGGGATGATGATCAGCCCGGAGATGAAATCAAGGACATCATGGACTGCTATAACGATCCATCCCTGATCTGTCAGATGGGTGCATTATCAACCCTCTTCCTGAAAGGGACAGTCAGAAAGGCGGAGCATAAGCTCCAGCTTTGCTTTACGCAGAACGAGCTGAAAACACAACCTGTCGCGCACCGAATGGTTCACAGCGTGCTGCCTTATATCAGCCAGCTGAAAACCGTGTTTCTGACTGATGGGGATATCTACCGGGGGGACGGTGAGGTGGCGATATCCGGCGGCTTTTTGAGCAGCGGGGATTACCGAAATGCGAAACATGCCATTTTGTTTGCACAGTCCCCGTACCGCGATGCCATGCGCAAAAGCCATGCGGGAGATGACTGGTTTGCACCCTACAAAAACGGCAGCAGAGAGATCGGAAAGAATATCTGGCTCAATGATCGCTTTCTTGTGTTTGATGATATCGCTTCCATAGCAAAGGATAATGATTACCGGATCTTTGCCGGGGCTGTCAACACAGCGCTGAAAAGCTGGGGGATCTGGAACGGGGAATGCGGGATTTCAAAAGAGGACAGCATCGTGTCCGATACAGGAGAAATCTGTTTCGATCCGGGCAGATCCCGATTTTGCGTGAACGCGCCGGGGGCGGCGATCTTTTCCGGAAAACCGGACGGTGAGATCCGGTTGGGAACAGGCACAAAAGTGATTTGCAGCAATGACAGGATCACGCTCTGGAAGCTCCCACTGGATGAACAGGAATGCGCTTTTTCCAGGCATTTCCTTCTGTTTGCGATCGGACGGTCGGGCATGGATGAAACACGCTATGAATTATGTGAAAACGGCAGGGACTGCAAAATGTTCCTGAAAGGCAAGCTTTATCTGGAAACGCTTGAGGGTGAGATTCTGCTGGAAAGCGAAGATTTGCCAAATGTGTGGGTTCTGGACATTTATGGAAAAAGAATCGGCAGTCTTGAGGGTACCAAAATAAACGGATCATGGCACTTTGCCTGTGACAGCACTTTGCCTGGCGCAAATTATGAGGTTGTGTTTTAATCCTGTGGAAAAAAGAAGCCTGAATGGTGAAAAAGGCGCACAAGCGCCTTTTCTACCAGCAGAGGGGATTTCGTTCGTAGTCCAGATACATGATTTCCGATGGGATGGAGGCAGGATCCTGTGCGATCTCGATCAGGGCGTCAGCGCTTTGCTGGGGTGAGATGGAGGTGTCAGAGAGCAGCGCGCCTGTTCCACCCATGTCTGTTTTCAACCAACCAGGGTGAATGCAGAAGATCCGAATATTACGGTCGGCGGCCTGATTGGCGAATATTTTTGAACCCATGTTGGCGGCAGCTTTGGACATGCTGTAGCCGTATTCAGAGGTTCTGGTGCAGGAACTCACGCTTCCGGCTTCCGAGGTGACATTTATGATGACGGAGCCGCTGTGAAAAAGAGGAGAAAGGGCAGCCATAACGCGAAGCTGTCCGAGGGCGTTTACATTATATAATGAAAGACAGCGGTCTATATCGCTTTCCTCGAGTGCAACTGTGTCATCCTGAAAATAAATTCCTGCAACATTGTAGAGGATGTCCACTCCGGATATTCTCTGCCGAAGACTGGACAGCGCCGTATTGACACTTTGCGTGGAAGAAACATCGCAGGGTGATATTGACAGAAGCGGATATTTTTCCGAAAGATCGATCAGCTGCTGTGTGATCCTGTATTCCAGGGCAAAAACCGAATCACCCTGTTCCAGATGTTTTTGGACAATGCAGTACCCAAGTCCCTTTCCACCTCCGGTGACGACGATATTTTTACTCATGTATATAACCCCTTTCTATATGAATGATTTTAGTATACAATAATAAATGATAATAATCAATAATAAAAAATATTAAATTAAAAGAAGGGAGATTCATTATGGGATTCAGAAAAGATTTTGCCTGGGGGGCTGCTACCGCATCCTACCAGAATGAAGGCGGCTTTTTGGAAGATGGAAAAGGATTGTCCATATGGGATGTATTCACCCATGAGAAAGGACGGATCGAGGATGGACGAAACGGAGATGTTGCAAGCGATCAATATCATCTGATCGATACGGATATTGAGATCATGTCCCAGATGAAACTGAATGCTTATCGTTTTTCCATATCCTGGCCCAGAGTTTTGCCGGAAGGAACCGGAAAAGTGAATCAGAAGGGGCTGGATTTTTATGATCGGATGGTTGACAGCCTGCTTGAAAAAGAGATCACGCCATACATCACACTGTTTCACTGGGATCTGCCCCAGGCGCTTTATGTAAAAGGAGGATGGCTCAACAGGGACATTTCCAAATGGTTTGCGGAATATGCGTCAGTGGTGGTCAGAAAGCTGTCGGACAGGGTGGATCATTGGATTACGGAAAACGAGCCGCAGTGCTATATCGGACAGGGGCTTTACAGAGGACAGCATGCGCCGGGGATCCGCCTATCGAGGAGGGATGCTCTTTTGGCGGCACATCATTCACTTCTTGCACATGGCAATGGCGTAGATGCAATACGGGCAGAAGCCAGAAAAAAACCCTCAGTCGGTATAGCGCCCGCATACGGATGGCTTTGGGTTCCGGAGAAGGAAACGCAGGAAGACATTGAAGCCTGCAGGAAGAAGACCTTCGAAGCATCAGACGAGCAGCTGGAGGGAACCTCGTGGTGGCTGGATCCCGTTTTTTTCGGAAAATATCCTGAGGATGGCGTCAATGCGGTGGGAGAGGACATGCCGGATGTCAACGCAGATGATATGAAGATTATCTCCAGACCGATCGATTTTCTGGGAACCAATATTTATCGGGCGCCGGTCGGCAGGATGGGAAAGGAAGGGACATGTGAGACGGTAGAAGAGAAAAAAGGCTATGCCAAGACTGCATATCCATGGACTGTCATTCCGGAGTGTCTGTATTGGGGACCCAAATTTCTGCAGGAACGATATCATAAGGAAATTGTCATTACTGAAAACGGAATGTCAAACAGGGACTGGGTGCATTTGGACGGAAGGGTGCACGATGCAGAGCGCATTGACTTTACACACCGCTATCTTCTGCAACTGAAGAGGGCAGTTGAGGAGGGAATCGATATAAGCGGATATTTTCACTGGACACTGACGGACAACTTTGAATGGGCAACCGGGTATTCCAACCGTTTCGGCCTTGTATATGTGGATTTTGAGACTCAGGAGAGGATCATGAAGGATTCTGCGTTATGGTACAGGGATATCATCCGATCCAATGGGGAAAAGCTTTAAGAATGGGAGTGTCTGCCTTCTCTTAAAACGCTGTGCTTTTATCTTTTTGAAATCTCTTTGAAATGCATAAACTACCAGTTGAATATTGAAAAATGAAATACCATATGATAAAGTGATTTATGGAAATATATCATAAATAGGAAGGAGGAGATCTCATATAAGCGAAGGAAATGTTTTTGCGGAAGAACGAAGAAAAATGATTGTCGAATATGTAAAGATGAACCATAAAGCGACAGTGAATGAGCTGTGTGAAAGGTTTTTAGTCTCGCCCGCAACGATTCGCAATGATTTGCGCGAACTGGCTGAATATGGTCTGCTGGAGAGAACTCACGGCGGCGCTATGATCAAATCAAGCGTCAACTTTGAATTAAACAACACAGAGAAAAAATCGGTGGGCGTGCAGCAGAAAAAGGCGATCGCGCGTCAGGCCCTGAAATTCATCAAAGAAGGGACTTCCATTTCGCTGGATGCGGGAACCACCTGTCTGGAGTTGGCGAAGCTTCTTGGAGATTTTCAAAATCTGACGGTAGTGACTCATGACCTGAAAATTGCGGCTTACCTGGAAACCAACACTAGGATTAATGTGATCGTCACAGGCGGTCAGATCCGGCGGGGATTTAATTATACGATAGGGGAGATGGCACTGTCGGGGCTGAAAGATCTATATGTAGATGTAGCCTTTGTCGCTGCCAATGGTGTACATTGTGAACGCGGACTGAGCACGCCGGAATTTGAAACAGGCAGCATAAAGAAGGCTTTGATGCGCAACGCAAAAGAAGTGGTAGTGGTCGCAGAAAGCAGCAAGATCAATTTTGTATCCTTTGTCAAGTTCGGAGAGATCGGGGATGCAGATGTTCTTATTACAGACGATAAAGCGGATGTTTCATTCGTCGAGAGCGTGCGCGAAAAAGGAGTTGTGGTCGAACTGGCGCAACTCGGGCATGCGGAGTGCTACAGCGGCTGAAGGCGGGAGCATCTGGATAAAAGTTGTATGTTCACAAAAAGGAGAGGAATGCGGATGCAAACCTCTCCTCCTTTTTTGATGGCATGTGCTGGTAGTGCGGGACGAGTATTGAGCACAGCAGTGGGCAATGGTGGTTCAGGAGTGCCGCAGCAGCGGCATGACCAACCGGGAATATTGCAGACAGCGTGGGATCTCTGAAAAGAGCTTCTACTAGGGTGTATCTGAAAAGTCAAAAATAGCGAAGCGTACAAGAAAAAGACACAAATAAGTGGTAAGACAAAGGCAGAAAGAAGTGACAAGCATGAAAGCCCGTCGTTATGAACTTACCGATAAGGAATGGGAGCTGGTCCGGCCGCTTATCCAGATCTCGCATACCGGTCGTCCGCAGAAGGATATTCGCGCACATCTCAATGGCATCCTGTGGCTTGCCCGCAGCGGTGCGCGCTGGAGCGATCTTCCTGCAAGATTCGGTCCGCATCAGACTGTGTACAGCTGTTTCTGCCGCTGGTGGGACGATGGAACCCTGAAGAAAATCTTCGAGCTCTGCGCGACCTCGAGCACTGGCGCGGAACTGAGCATGGATTCAACGTCGATCAAAGCATCCGTGCAGGCAGGCCGTGGTATAAGAAAGCGAGCAAAAGTCAGACATCAAGCAGCATCGGCAAAACACGCGGAGGTCTGAACACGAAAATTCATGCCATCGTTGGAAAAGACCTGCGGCCTGTGGCTTTTTTGCTGTCTGCCGGAAATGTTGACGATTGCACGGAGGCAGTTCCTCTGCTGAAGTTGCTTCCAGCCCTGAAGGACTGTGATATTCTTGCCGATAAAGCCTATGGCACAAAAGAGGATTCGAACTTATCTGCACGACCAGTCCGCCCGCTATACGATCCCGCCGAAAGTGAACACAAAGCAGCCGTGGCCGTTTGATAAAGAGACGTATAAACGGCGGAATGTAATAGAACGTTTCTTCAATCGCCTCAAGGAATTTCGCCGTGCTGAGACACGCTATGACAAGCGGGATGACTCCTTC
>ERZ1026844.538-NODE-538-length-27213-cov-4.919876_pt1 | contig 27213 bp, 23 predicted proteins | sample MGYA00380152_ERZ1026844 | MGnify/ENA primary metagenome ERZ1026844 (study PRJEB33269, sample SAMEA4719788) | human gut metagenome | biome: human-associated habitat; feature: organic feature; material: feces | place: Cameroon | collected 2013-10 ... | reverse complement strand
CATCTATGAGCCGTTCAAAGCGTTCCTGCGCCTGTTCGTTGATGCCGGAAAGATAAGTGTTGAGCTTACCGCTGGTCAGAAGTGTTGTGTAGGTTGCTTTTCTATGTTCTTTCAGGTAGCGTTTGTGCCGCTGTCCCCATATCCCGATAGGCTTTTCTTCTTCGGGTGGCAAGCTAAGGCACGGCAAATAGTATTCGCCTTGCAGTTCATACCAAAGACCGTTGTTTTCATCATAAATGTACTTGTCCATCTTGAAATCCTCCAGTATAATATATTCGCACATATGTCACAGTTTCCCGATTGCCACTTGTTTTTATAGCTTGTTATCAGATTTTTCTTCCCTTATTTTTGCCCTTATGAGGTGGCGAGGGAAGCATAAACGCAAGTGAAATCGTATAAAGGGATAAGGCGGACACATTGCGATAAATCCTTTGTTTTCAAGCGTTTTGGAGGATTTTATTAAAGCCCTATGAGGGGCAGTAACCACTTATGAAATCGTGGTTTTCAAATTCCGATTTGTCGAACTGATAAAATCCCTTTAGGAACTAAAGGGCGCACTTCTATACTCTCTGTCGAGAGTAGTGCGTCCTGCGGAGCTTCATTCTCCGTCAGCAGAAGAAAACTGCATGACCGAGAATGTTTCGTCACTTCGTTCCGTCAAGGTGGCTACACCCCCTTGCGCCGCTTATGCGGCTATCCCTTGTGGACTTGCCGTCCGCAAACGGTTTTGACAAACCGTTCGCCGCCAGCAAGTTTGAAGATTAGACATAAACAAATCCTCCGCATGGTCTAAGCCATACGGAGGATTAACTGTTTTACGGACACCCGTCTATGCCGGCTCCGTTTTTTGTGCTTTCGGTGCGTGGTGCAATCTTATTCCTCTTTGCCCTGTCCGAACAGGGAGAGCGCCTCTTTGGCGGCGGCCTGCTCCGCCTCGCGTTTGGAGCGCCCGTGGCCGCGGCCGATGACATTGCTGTTCAGGCGGGCCTCCATCTCAAATTGCTTTTCATGGTCCGGCCCCAGCTGCGCTACGAGCACATATTCCAGCTTTTCACCCGGCTCCTGCTGCACGATCTGCTGCAGCTTTGTTTTATAATCAGAGGAGTGCCCCGGCAGCGTTTCCGCCTGCCGCACAAGATAGGGCATCAAAAAGCGCTGCACCGGCCCAAAGGAATTGCTGTCAAGATACATTGCGGCAAGCAGCGCCTCAAAGGCATCGGCGAGGATGGATTTGCGTCCTCTGCCGCCGTTTTTTTCTTCCCCGTGGCCGAGCAGAAGATAGTCGCCCAAAGAAATGGAGCAGGCATTGTGCCACAGCGCGTCCTCACAGACGAGCTGCGCACGCAGCTTGGTCAGATCTCCCTCGGGCGCATCCGGAAAGAGCGAAAAAATATAGGTGCTTGTCAAAACGGAGAGGATGCTGTCTCCCAAAAATTCATAGCGCTCGTTGCAGCGGCAGGAAAGCCCCTTTGCCTGCTGCTCATGCGCCAGGGAGGAATGCGTCAGCGCCTGCGCCAGAATTTCGCGGGACCGGAAGCGATAGCCGATGGCTTGCTCCAATGTGCCGATCTCGGCGGGAAGCAGCTCAATCACGCTGTGCACGGTTTGCTTTTCGTGAGGCATCTCAGTTTTCCTCCTTTGCGGCATCGGGCGTCGGCGCGCCCGCTTCTCCGTCCCCGGGCGCGGCTTTTACCCAAAGCGCCGCGCACTCTGCGATGCGGTCGGAAATGCCGCTTTCCAAATATGCCTTTGCCTGACGCACCGCATTTTTCACCGCGCGGGCATCCGAGGAGCCGTGCGCCTTAATCACGGGCTTTGAAATGCCGAGGAACGGCGCGCCGCCGTATTCGGAGGCATCCAGCTCTTTTTTCAGCGAAACAAATTGCTTTTTGAAGAGCACGGCGGACATTTTTGTGGCAAGGGAGGAGAAAAACAGCCCCTTGACCTTTTTCAGCGCAAAGCGGGACATGCCCTCCACCAGCTTCAGCACGATGTTGCCGGCAAAGCCGTCAGCCACGAGCACATCGCAGCGGCCTCGCGGAATTTCCTTGCCCTCAATATTGCCGACAAAATTCAAAGAGGAATTTTTCAAAAGCCGATAGGTTTCCACATAAACGGGCGGCCCCTTATGCGCCTCGGCGCCGTTGTTGAGCAGACCGACGGTGACATGCGGATTTTGAAAAATGCCTTCCATATAGATGGCGCCCATATAGGCAAACTGCTCCATATATTCCGCGGTGACGGTGGCATTTGCGCCGCTGTCAAGCAAAAGCAAGGGCCGCTCAAAGGGCAGAATCGTGCCGATGGCGGCGCGGCGGAGGCCGCGATAGGGGCGAACGATCGCCGTAGCCCCCGTAAACAGCGCGCCTGTATTGCCCGCGCCGACAAAGGCATCGCCCTCTCCCGCGGCAAGCATGCGCAGCCCGACGGTCATAGAGGAATTGCGCTTTTTGCGCAGAACATCAAATGGGGCGTCCTCCATGGTGACCACCTGCGGGGCATGGCGGATCTCAATGCGGGAGCCGAGCAGCTCTTCGCCGCCGCAAACGGCAAGCTCGCGGCGGATGGCTGCCTCATCTCCCACCAAAACAATATCCACATCCTGCTCCTGCACGGCGAGCACGGCGCCGGCAACAAGTGCTGCGGGGGCGTTGTCTCCGCCCATGGCATCTATGATGATTTTCATGACAGTTCCTCCTTTGCAAGGGAATCAAAATAAGCAAGGCTGCGGCGCACATATTCGTCATATTTCGCGCGCTTTCCGCCGCGCACCCGCTGGGGGAGCGGGGCAATCAGCCCGAAATTCGCATTCATCGGCTCAAAGCGGATCTGCGCGGGATTTGAAATATATGCTGCCATTGCGCCGATGATGCTGACGGGAGAGAAAACAAAAGGCGCTTTTCCGCATGCGCGCCGCGCGGCGTTGATGCCGGCGACACAGCCCGAGGCGGCGCTTTCCACATACCCCTCAACGCCGGTCATCTGCCCGGCAAAGAACAGATTCGGATGGGCGCGCCAGGCGTAGGTCGCGTCCAGCAGCGCGGGGGAATTGAGGAAGGTATTGCGGTGCATCACGCCGTAGCGGAAAAACGAGGCGTTTGCAAGAGCAGGAATGATGGAGAAGACTCGACGCTGCTCGGGGAAGGTCAGATGAGTCTGGCAGCCGACAAGGTTGAACATGCTCCCCGCGGTATTTTCCATGCGCAGCTGCAGCACGGCATAGGGCTCTTTCCCGGTGCGCGGGTCGGGCAGGCCGACGGGTTTGAACGGGCCGTAGCGCAGGGTATCCACCCCGCGGCGCGCCATGACCTCAATGGGCATGCACCCCTCAAAAACGGCGAGATCCTTTTGCGCCTCGGAATCAAATTCATGCAGCGGCGCAAGCTCCGCCTCGGTCAGCGCTTTGACAAAGGAAAGATATTCCTCTTTGGTAAGCGGGCAGTTGACATAATCCGCATCGCCCTTGCCGTAGCGGCTGGAGCGATAGGCATGCGCAAAATCGATGCTTTCTCCGTCCACGATCGGCGCGGCGGCATCGAAAAAATGCAGCGCGTCCATGCCGAAGGCTTTTTGCAGTGCATCGGCATAGGGGGAGGAGGTAAGGGGGCCGGTCGCGGTGACGGAAATTTCGTCAAGCGGCGGCAGCGCGGTGATTTCCCGCTGCACAACGGTGATTTTCGGGTGCGCTTTGATTGCATCGGTGATATACGCCGAAAAGCGCGTGCGGTCCACCGCGAGTGCGGCTCCCGCCGGGACGGCGCTCTCGTCAGCGGCGCGCAGAATGAGAGAATCCATGCGGCGCAGCTCCTCTTTGAGCAGTCCCACGGCGTTGAACAGCTGTGCGGAGCGCAGAGAATTGGAGCAGACCAGCTCCGCAAAAAGCGGGGAATGGTGCGCCGGGGTATAGCTTTGCGGCTTCATTTCAATCAGCGTGACCGAAACGCCGCGCTGCGCCGCCTGATATGCCGCCTCGCAGCCGGCAAGCCCGGCGCCGATGACGGAGACGGAGGGAATGTTATTTGTCATTTGCAAGGCCTTGAACCGTTGTTACCCTTTCATATTTTCTCTTTGTGCAACCTCTTCCTCGGTCATTTCCCGCTTGTAGCCGCAGGCCCTGTCGTGGCAGAGGATGAGATTTTTGCCCTTCTTAGCAAACAAAAGCTTGCCGCAACGGGGGCAACTTTCCCGCAGGGGAAGATCCCAGGAGGAAAAATCGCAGGTGGGATAATTTTCGCAGGAATAGAAAATGCGTCTGTTTTTGCCGGAACGCTGCAGAATTTCGCCGCCGCACTTAGGGCATTTGACGCCGACGGGATGGCGGATCTGCTTTGTGTTTTTGCATTCCGGATAGCGGCTGCAGGCATAGAAATTGCCATACCGCCCCGGGCGGATCACCATATCCGCACCGCACAGTTCGCATTTTTCGCCGGTTTTTTTAAGCGGTTTTTGCTCTTTCTCGTCCGTGAGGGGTTTGGTGTTGCGGCAGGCGGGATAGTTGGGGCAGGCGGCAAATTTTCCGTAGCGCCCGATTTTTACAACCATTACGGCGCCGCATTTCTCGCAAATGAGATCGGTGGTCTGCGCTGCGGTCTCTTTTTCGCGGTCGGGCGCTTTTTCTTCGGCATTTGCAAGGTCGGCGGCAAAATCCTTATAAAAGCCGGAAAGAACGGAGGAAACGGTGGTTTTGCCGTTTGCGATTTCGTCCAACTCTTCTTCCATGCCTGCGGTGAAGGTCAGATCGACGATTTTCGGGAAATATTCCGTCATCAGTGTGTTGGTCTGCTCGCCAAGCTCCGTAGGGCGCAGGGCTTTCCCGTCCCGCACGACATAGCCGCGGGAGAGAATAGTGGAAATGATGGTGGCATAGGTGGAGGGGCGGCCGATACCGCTTTCCTCAAACAGGCGGATCAGAGAGGCTTCGGTATAGTGCGCAGGCGGCTCGGTGGTATGGTGCTTTGGGTCGGCGGAAAAAACATGCAGGCGCTCTCCCTTTGTAAGCGAAGGCAGGCGCAGCCCCTTTCCGCTTTCCGCATCGCCCTCTTCCTCATGGTCCTCCAAAACGGCGCTGTAACCCGGGAAGCGCACGGTATAGCCGCTGGCGCGGAACGGGTAGCCGCCGGCGCTGAGCTCAATAGTGAGCGTATCCAGCTTGGCATTTGCCATTTGGGATGCCAAAAAGCGATTCCAAATCAGGCGGTAAAGCTTGAATTGGTCTGCCGTGAGATATTTCTTGATCTGCTCCGGCACAAAATGCAGATCGGAGGGGCGAATTGCCTCATGCGCATCCTGCGCGCCCGCACGGGATTTGTATTCGCGCGGTTTTTCCGGCACATATTCCGCACCGTATTTTTCGGTGAGATATGCCCGTGCGGCAGCTTGCGCCTCCGCGCTGATGCGAAGCGAGTCGGTACGCATATAGCTGATCAGACCGTTGACCCCGCCAAAGGATGAGCCGAGGTCAATTCCCTCATAAAGCTCCTGCGCGATGCGCATAGTGCGCGCCGTCTGGAAGCCGAGGCGGCGGTTTGCCTCCTGCTGCAATGTGGAGGTGATAAACGGGGGCTGCGGCGCTTTCTGGCGCACGGCTTTCTTTACCGCGTCCACGGTCATTTCCTTCCCGACGGCGGCGACGATTTTTTCTGCCTCGGCAAGGGTTGCAAGGGAAGAATGCGGCGCTTCGCCGCCTGCATAGCGCACGGTGAATGCCTCTTTTTCACTTGTTCCGACTACGGCGCTGAGCGTGTAATACTCCTGCGGGACAAAGGCGCGAATTTCGTTTTCCCTGTCCACGATTACCCGCGTCGCCACAGACTGCACTCTGCCGGCGGAAAGCCCGCTGCGCACGGTACGCCACAAAAACGGGCTGAGCTTATAGCCCACGATGCGGTCGAGAATGCGGCGCGCCTGCTGGGAATTGACAAGATCGATATCGATCGCGCGCGGCGCCTTCATCCCCGCTTTGACGGCGGTTTTTGTAATTTCATTGAAGGTGACGCGGCGCACCTTTTCCGCGGGCAGGTCCAAAGCGGTTGCAAGATGCCAGGAGATTGCTTCTCCCTCGCGGTCAGGGTCGGTTGCAAGATAAACATATTTTGCGGCTTTTGCCTCTTTTTTAAGAGAGCGGATGAGCTCTCCTTTGCCGCGGATGTTGATATAATCAACGGCAAAGTCATGGTCGACATCAACGGCAAGGCGGCTCTTGGGCAGATCGCGGACATGCCCGTCGGATGCCATGACCTTATAGCCGCTGCCGAGATACCCCTTGACGGTGGTTGCCTTATGGGGAGACTCCAAAATCACAAGATTTGCCATTCGTGTTTTCCTCATCTTTATTTTAAACTGTTGCAGTGTTACAGGGAGAAATAGCGTTCTCCCGCGCTGACACGCACAAGACCGTCCAGCTCCAGCTGCAGAAGAATCAGCTCGATTTCCGAGAGCGAAAGCGAAAGGCGCTCGCAAAGCTCTTCGGGGGTTGCGCCGTGTTTCCCGAGCGCATGCAGCACGCGCTGCGGAGCGGGAAGCGCTTCTTTTTCCGTCGTTTGCGCGGGGGTTTCGTTTGCCTGCGCGCACGCATCATTTCGGATAAACGCATCCTGCGGCGCGAATTGCCGCATGCGCGGCATGGAGAGAGGCGTGTCGGAGGGAGCCGAAGCGGTTTTTGTCTGCGCCGTATCCATAGCGCGGAGCAATGCGGTGAAATCCTCGGCTTGCCGCGGCAAAGCGCTGTCCGCAGAGGCGGGCAGCGGAGCATACCGATCATAAAAATCATCAAGCTCGATACGGTTTTTGAAAAACGGAGAAGCGCCGCTGCGTTCAAAATCCGCAAGAAGGTCCTCGGCGCAGGTGATGACCCGCGCGCCGCTGCGCAAAAGGGAAAGATTTCCGGCATAGGTTTCATCGTCGACGGCGCCGGGGAAGGCATATAAAAGGCGGTTTTGCTCCAGGGCGTTTTGCGCGGTGACGACGGCGCCGCTTTGCAGCGGGGCCTGCACCACGATTGTTGCGGCGCAAAGGCCGCTGATGATGCGGTTGCGTGCGGGGAAGTTGCGCGGCAGGGCCGGAGTGCCCGGCGGAAACGGAGAGAGCAAAAGCCCTTGTTTTTTGATTTGTTCAAACAGGTCGCGGTGTTCCTTTGGATAGCATAAATCAAGCCCGCAGCCAAGCACGGCAACGGTATGCGCTCCGCCGTCCAAAGCGCCGCGATGCGCCATGCCGTCGATTCCGCGCGCCATTCCGCTGACGATCACTGCCCCGCATTTGCCGAGCGTATACCCGAGGCGATATGCGCAGCGGTTTGCGTTTTGCGCGGAGCGGCGTGTGCCGACGATTGCAAGGGCGGTTTGCTGCGGCGGGAAAAGGGCGCCTGTGCCGTACAAAAGCGGCGGGGAAGAGAGCGCAGCCGACAACGGAGCCGGGTAATCCTCATGATCGGGGCAGAGCAAAAAGAGATCAAGTTCTGCACACCTCGCCGCAGCGGCGCGGGCATAGGAAAGATCTTTTTCGCAAAGCGCTTCTGCAGCGCGCGGAGATAAAAACGGAAGAGAGGCAAGCGCTTTTGCATCTGCCTTATAAATTTCTCTTGGTGTTTCAAAGCGGCGCAGCAGCTCCCGCGCGGAAAATCTGCCGCGGCGCGCCGCATCGTAAAGCCAGATATAATAAGGGAAAAGAGAATGCTCTGCGCTCAGCACAAAGAGCCCTCCCCCCGCACGCTCTCCCAAAGGAGAAGCGCCGCCGCCGTCGCGGCATTCAGGCTTTCGCTGTGCGGCGCCATGGGAATTTGCACCGTGCCGTCGCATGCATCCACAAGAGAATCGGGCAGCCCGTGCCCCTCATTGCCGACCAAAAAGACCGTGCCCTGCGGGAACGCCGTTTTGCCGAGCATCGCAGCGCCGCGGCGAGGCATGGCGGCATACACATGTGCGCCGCATGCCCTGAGGGAGGCAATATAGCGCGCCATATCGCTGCACAGATCGATCCGCTGGCGAAACAGAGCGCCCATTGCAGCGCGCAGTGTGCGCGGGTTGGTCAGTTCTGCGCTGCCGCAAAAGCAAAGCCGCGCAAAGCCGAGCGCAGATGCCGTGCGGATCAGTGTGCCGACATTGCCTGCGTCCTGCAGCGAATCTGCCAAAAAAACGCGGGGAGCCCCCTCGCCAGGCTGCGGGATATATTCGTCGGCGCGGCGCACAAGCGGCAGATCCTCTGCAACGATGAACACGCCCTGCGGAGCGCGCTCCAGGCTGAGCTTTTCGTAAACGCTCTCGCTCACGCAGTAAAGCGCGCAATCCCGCGGCAGCTTAGCAAACAGCGCAGAGGCGGCATTTTGCACCTGCTCGGTATAAAAAACCGCACAAAGACGGAGACCGCTTTGCAGCGCCTCCGAAAACAGTTTGATCCCCTCAAAGCAGAAAAGACCGGCGGCGCTGCGCCCTTTTTTATCGTGCAGCTTTGCCGCGCGAACAACCGCCTCGTTTTGTCGGCTGGATAAAAAGAGAGGCTGCGGTGTTTGAGTGTGATTCATACGGACCTCCTTTTTTCGGACCTTTCGGGAGGGTGCGACGCTGCGGCGGAGACCCGAAAGGAGAACAAAAAGCACCACGGTTCGACGCGGGCGTATAACGCAAAAACCAAAGCACACGCGCGCGGGCGCGTTGCTTTGGTTTTCCGATGTTTCTTACAGAGCAGCCTTTGCCTTTTCTGCCAGGGCTGCAAATGCTTCCTTATCGCTGACGGCGAGCTCGGCGAGCATCTTGCGGTTGAGGGAGATGTCAGCCTTCTTCAGACCGTGCATCAGCGTGGAATAGTTCATGCCGCAAACCTTAGCCTGCGCGGAAATACGGGTGATCCACAAAGAGCGGAAGTCTCTCTTTTTCTGCTTGCGTCCGATATAAGCATAGTTGCCGCTCTTCATGACGGCTTGTTTTGCCATCTTAAAGTGCTTGCTCTTGGAACCCCAATAGCCTTTGGCGGCTTTGAGAACTTTATTTCTTCTCTTGCGCGTCATCATCGCGCCTTTGACTCTTGCCATTTTCTCTACCTATCCTTTCTTATCTGCGGTCAATCTTATTTACCGATGAGAACGCGAACGGTCGGAGCGACGCTCTCGCTCAGAATCGCGCCCGAGCGCAGATGTCTCTTTCTCTTAGCGTTCTTCAAGCCGAGCTTATGGCGGTGATGAGAGTGATTCATTTTCACAAGACCGCTCTTGGTCAGAGTAAATCTCTTTCTGGACGCGCTGTGTGTCTTAACTTTTCCCATGACTTTGATCCTTTCTTTTTCGGCGGGGCGGGTGCCCGCATCAGCGTTGCAATGTGCAGGGGACGAATCTTCAGTTTTTCTTTTGCGGCAGCGGCGCGATGATCACGCTCATATAGCGCCCTTCCACCGCGGGCTTTTTGTCCGTTGTGCCCTTTTCGGCACATGCGGCGACAAACCGCTCAACGACTTCTCTTCCCACATCCTGGTGCGCCATTTCGCGCCCCTTGAAGCGAAGCTGGACTTTCACCTTGTTTCCTTCGCCCAAAAAACGCAGCGCCTGATTGACGCGGGTGTTGAAATCGTGCGTATCGATGGTGCAGGAGAGCTGCACCTCTTTGAGCTTGACGATCTGCTGTTTCTTCCGCGCTTCCTTTTCCTTTTTATCGCGGTCGAAGCGATATTTGCCGTAATCCATGATGCGGCATACGGGCGGATTTGCGCCCGGCGCCATCAGAACAAGGTCAAGCCCTGCTTCGTCCGCCATGGACTGCGCTTTTGCAAGGGGAAGAATGCCGACCTGCTCACCCTCGGCGCCTACCAGGCGAACCTCGGATGCTTTGATCTGCTCGTTGATCTGAAGATCCTTTGTGCTAATGGAAACCCACCTCCGTTATTTGATGAAACAAAAAATGCGAAAGACGAAACAACCCGCCTCCGCATCTCAAAGGCCGCCCGCGCACGGCGCCGACAACCGAAACCTTTTAACCGGCGCGCAACCGCACGACGGTGAGAGCGGAGAGGCTCTGCTTCTTTTTCCATGTTATCATAGCATAAACTTTTGCGCATGTCAATGGAAAAACGCACAATTTTTATGCCCGAAATGAAAAATTTCTGCCGCGGACCGGTTTTTCCTTGACAAAAGCGGCGATTGCTATATATAATACTGTAGTATACTAAAGCATCCGGCGTAAAAATTCCGGTGAAAGGAACCAGTATGATCCGAAGAATTCATCAGCCCGTAAAATACAGCGGCGGAACCCTTTCGGCTGCCCCGGCGCAGGCGCTTGCGGCAGGGCGGGAAAAAACCATTGCTTACCGCATTCTGAAAGCGCACAACACCACGGCAGACCTGAAAAATCTGCGGCTGCGCTTCGACGCGCTTGCCTCGCATGATATCACCTATGTCGGCATTATTCAGACGGCGCGCAGCGGAAACCTTGAAAAGTTTCCCATGCCGTATGTTCTGACCAACTGCCACAATTCTCTGTGCGCCGTCGGCGGTACGATTAATGAGGACGATCACGTTTTCGGTCTTTCCGCGGCGAAAAAGTACGGCGGAATATATGTTCCGGCAAACCAGGCGGTTATTCACCAGTATGCACGTGAGCAAATGGCAGGCTGCGGAAAAATGATTCTCGGCTCGGACAGCCACACGCGCTACGGCGCGCTCGGCACCATGGGCATCGGCGAGGGCGGTCCGGAGCTTGTCAAGCAGCTGCTCGGCAGAACCTTTGACCTTGCGCAGCCCGCGGTTGTGGCGGTCCATCTGACCGGCGCGCCGCGCCCCGGCGTCGGTCCGCAGGATGTGGCGCTTGCTCTCATCGGCGAGGTGTTCGCCGACGGATATGTAAAAAATGCGATTCTGGAGTTTGTCGGACAGGGCGTGCATGCGCTGCCCGCGGAATTCCGCAACGGCATTGATGTGATGACGACGGAAACCGCATGCCTTTCCTCCGTATGGGAGACAGATGAGGAAATTCGCCGCTATTATGTCCGCCACGGCAGACCCGAGGCATATGCACAGCTCTCGCCCGAAGAGGGGGCGGTATATGACCGCGCCGTGGAAATCGATCTTTCCCGTGTAGCGCCGATGATCGCCATGCCGTTTCACCCAAGCCTTGTCTATAAAATTTCCGATGTGCGCGACAACGCGGGCGATGTGCTGCGCGAATGCGAAAAGAGAGCGCGTGAGCAGCTGGGCGGCGTGGAGCTGCGCCTGACGGAAAAGCTGGAAAGCGGAAAGCTGCGCGTGGACCAGGGCGTGATTGCCGGATGCGCGGGCGGAACCTATGACAATCTGTGTGCGGCGGCAGATATTCTGCGCGGCAGGACCATTGGCGACGGAGCCTTTACGCTTTCCGTCTATCCGGCAAGCCAGCCGGTCAACCTGGCATTGATGCAAAACGGCGTAATGGAAACACTCATTGAGGCGGGCTGCATTCAGCGCACCGCTTTCTGCGGGCCGTGCTTCGGCGCGGGCGATGTTCCCTGCAATCGCGGCTTTTCCATCCGCCATTCCACCCGCAATTTTCCCAACCGGGAGGGCTCCAAGCCCGCTGCGGGGCAGATCGCTTCCGTGGCGCTTATGGATGCGCGCAGCATTGCCGCAACGGCGGCAAACGGCGGCTGGCTCACGCCCGCAACGGATCTCGATGTGGAATACACCGTGCCGGAATATACCTTTGACCGCGGCGTATATGAGCGCCGCTGCTACTTCGGCTTCAATGCGCCCCGCCCGGAAACGGAGCTGCGCATCGGCCCGAATATCAAGGATTGGCCGAAGATTGCACCGCTGAAGGAAAATCTTTTGCTGAAGGTCTGCTCGGTTATTACCGACCCAGTCACGACGACGGATGAGCTGATTCCCTCCGGCGAGACCTCATCCTATCGTTCCAACCCCATGGGCCTGGCGGAATTTACGCTTTCCCGTAAGGACCCCGCCTATGTCGGCAGGGCAAAGGCGGCGCAAAGCGAAACGCTCCCGCCGTATCTGACGAAAATTCTTGCGCAGACCCTCGGCGCAGATGCGCCCCTTTCCCGCGGAAGCGTGGTATATGCCAATCGCCCCGGCGACGGCTCCGCGCGCGAACAGGCGGCCTCCTGCCAAAGAGTGCTCGGCGGCGCTGCCAATATTGCCAAGGAATATGCCACCAAGCGCTATCGCAGCAACCTGATCAACTGGGGCATGCTGCCGCTTTTATATGACGGCGCGGATGTGCCCTTCGGCATCGACGATTATATTATTCTGCCGGCCGTGCGGGAAAAGCTCGGCACCGACACGCCTATTTGCGGCATTTTGGTGCGGCCGGACGGCTCCTGTGAGGACATTTCCTTTACCACGGGCCCGCTTGATGCGGAGCAGGTGTCCATCATCAAGGCGGGCTGCCTTGTCAATGATGCGGCAAACTGATGAAAAAACGATTCTTCGAAAGCCTTGCGCGCGGCGCAAGGCTTTCGTTTTTGTGTGATTCAATCGTGATATATATAATAGGAAAGAAAACGGTCGCACAAGGGAGGGGCTACATAGGGAAGTAGTTTCTCTCTTCGGCTTTGTAATCAGCCAGAGTGATTGAATTGTAGGGAAATTCAAATCATAACGGAGGATTACAGCAATGGTAAAATCAATTTTTGAAGAAATGGGTGGAATGTATCACGAAGAAAACGGGTATCTTATTCCTGACCTCACTTTACCCACCGAAGAAGAAAAAAACATCGGGATATGGGGACAGCGACACTTACGGTATATTAAGGAGCATAAGCGGCTGTTCTATGTCAATTTGCTGACAAGCGGCAAGTTAAACAGCTATATTGCTAATACAAACGAACAGGCAGAGGAATTGTTTTTTCGGCTGGTAAAGGAAATGACAAAAAAGCAGAAAATTACCGAGTATTTAAAGGCAACCGACCAAATGTTGTGGGTGGGTAAAATGAATACCATCCGCAACACCGCCATGGAAATAGTAAACAAAGAAATCATATATGTTTAAAAATAATGGCGGCAGAGAGTAATTCTCTGCCGCCATTATTGCTTTTCAATCATCATCTTCATCGTCAGACCATCCCGATATGAAATGCAATTCGCCTGTGTCAATATCCATTGCCATATTATCACCCATACGCATTAGCATATCGCCATCCGAGTCGATCGCCATATTATCTGATATGGTATGCGCAAAATCTCCATCTTCATAGTCAAAAAAATGCTTTCCCATAAATTTGTCCTCCTACTCTCTTTCTATAATTTTATAGTTTTTGTCTTCATTTAGTGTAATTCATTTAATACAAAATATAGTAATCAGTCTAAATACAATTTCATTTTTTCAAATGAATTGACTGTATCCGAATCATAGGTATTAAAATCCTCTGAAAATGTTTGGAGACTTCCCGTAGGACTGATAACCGATTTTGTCATTTTCATGTAATTATCATAATAAGTTTTTAACACGGCATAAGCTTCTTCATATTTCTTTGGTGGATTTTTCAGCTTTTTCATTAAATCAGTAACTTCTGATTGATTCAATTCGATTTCAGAAATACTATTGTCAAAACTTTCATCAGCAAACAAATTAGAAAGAGCATCATTAAAATCATCTACAAATTTACCATTTTTCATTGTATATTTATCTGTTTCAGTATCTCTTTCCTCATAAATTGCATTGTACCATACACTCTTGATAAGGTTTCCAGCGTTTTCCGCTTTCGCAGCCCCATCAAGCATTGTATAAGATACAGATTCCATATTTGAATAATATTCGGCTTCTTTTGTTCTTTGTGAAATGCTAAATCCAAGCACACTAATGACAATTAGAGCAATTACAACTGTGGAGATAATTATACCTTTGTGTTTCTTCTTTTGCTTCTTTTTCTCGATAGTTGAATTAGGGAATCCACAATTAGGGCAAGCCGAAAATTTCATTTCGTACTCTCTTCCACATTCGTCGCACACTATTAAATTTTGTTGTGAAAGATTAAATTTACAGTGAGGACATGTTATTGCCTTTTCACTGATTGTTTTGCCGCATTTAGGACAAGTTATTAAGCTCATTCTGAAATCCTCTTTTCTTTTTAATCATCAAAGCATCCATCATTATTCTTGCTCAATGTATCACCGTAATTTATTGAATTTTGGCAATTGATTAATGAAAGACTTTATTTCATCATCATTTACTTCTACATCAACAAAAATAATAATATCATAAAAATCATAGCAATCATTATTTCTGGAATTTTTCAATTCGCCGAGTTCACCGCAAATATAATAATCGTCAAAAGAAATCTCGTTGGCTATTCTTCCATTATGGTCAATTCCAAATTTTAATATATCAATTGCTCTATGCTTATATTTATCTAAATGTTTTAAAGCATATCTTAAACAGTTGTTAATTATCGGGTTGATGGAATGGTATGTAATCGAATCAACTTGTTTTTTTCTTTTGCCAATACTACCCAGCTTAAGCTCGTAAGGTTTTATTTCAAATATTGAATGAAATAAGTCGTCATTGTCCAGTATCATTTCCAAATATTCACCTTGACAAAAAATACAACTTTCCGCAGCATAGTGCCCATTTGTAAAAAACATATTGTAGGAATCATAAATATCGTTGAACAGTTCTACATCATTCATACTTGCAACAAGACGGGCAAACTCAATACAGTTTTCAAAATGAATCCATATCATGCCTTTGTCTTTCTTAAATTCAAATTGATTATGATACCATTTCAATTTTATTCCATACTCATCATGAAGATATCTAATACCATTAACCGAATGATATTCAATTACATAGTCAAGGAAGGTTTTTCCAAATTCATCGGTTTGCGTAAGAATAGATTTCCCATCATTTGCAAGCAATACATCGAACTCATCTTTATATAATTTGGGGTTATCTAAATATGCGTAATATCTAAATCCCTTATTGAACGGCACATTTTCCTTTTCAACAGGTAATTTATATGCATCTTCATCTAGTAAACGAGCCAATGAAATACCAAATATTTTTTCCAGAGGAATAATAAAGTCATATTTAAGTGGTCTTTCTCCTTTTAGCATTTTTGAAAAGTTTGATTTTTCTTTATCTGCAAATTTATATGCTTCTTGTCCTTTAATTCCTAATTCGTGAGCAATATCAACAAGTAAATGGCTATACATCCTAATTCCTTTTAATTCCATATAATGGTCAATATTGCTTTTTAAATTTTGCATATCTAAACCTCCACATTTATTGTATTTATATTGTATCACGAATTTTATTGTTTTGGTAGTCATTTACGACAACTTTAGTGGTCTGTTTTGCCTTTTATTAAAATTCATGCAAAAAAGTATATGGTCAAATTTGACAACTAAATTATAATAAAACTTAGGATGAATAATAAGATTCATTTGGCTATTCCACTAAGGCATATGTAATTTTGGTTCTTATGTAAAATAATTTATTATCCCCACATTTTCGAGAAATATTCAAAAACCTCCGAAAAAACATTGACAAGCACCTATCCTGAGATATATAATAAAATACCCTTTTCGGGGAGTTACAACTGAATACTTAATGTTCTTGAAATGGAATTGCGGCGCAAGCCGCCTAACGCCTGCGATATGCTAGGAGAAAATACCGCTGCCCGCCGTCAAAAGCTGTTCTGTACTGTCAGCGATGGTAGGCACTAAAACAGTATGGTTTTGAATTTCAAAGCCGTTACATAGAACATCATTTTGAAGCGAGAGCAAAGCTCCCGCTGATTTTTGATGTCTGTGTAACGGCTTTTTGTTTTGCCGTTTACAACTGAATGACCGTCCGAATGGGATATGATTTTGCGATGACATCTTTCTTACAGAAAGCGAGCAAGACAACGCTGCTGAAAAAGCAGGGGCAGGAACGACATTCGGGTAGAACGGTGCCCCTCGTATGTATGTAACGCTTTTACGGGTTGAAATCCGCTTGCCGCAAGGCTTGTTAAGCTTGTAGATATCGTTCTGAATGGTTTTATACGGCAAGCCTGATTTTGACCGTATTATGCGTTACATCGGTCTTATGCGTACAGCGTGCTTGAAGTTTAGCCGGGGTGCAGGGAGTCCTTTTCAAAGGACTTCCCTGCTGGGGAGACAATCTCGGTTGTCGGGGCAAAGCCCGCCGCTTGTGGCGGTATAGCCTCGCAGAGCCCACTGACAGCTTTGCAGCCGAAAGGCTGAAAGTGTCATAGTGGGTTACGCACTTTGAAAAGGTGCGTAACAAAGACCGACAGCCTCAACATATCCTCCCCATCGGGAGAAAGAAATACAATCCGAAACAGAAAGGAAGTGAGAAAAATGTCAAGACAGAATTTCAGCGTGGCAAGGGTAGAAACCCGAACAAGGGATTCCATCGGCAAATATGAACGTCACAACGAGCGAAAAAACGAGCATTACGGCAATATGAATGTTGACATGTCCCGCATGCCTATGAATGTGCATTTCAAATCCTGCGGCGATATGACCTACAACGAAACCCTCGATAAGCTGGTCGCTGACGGGAAAGTATCGCTTCGTGGTCTGAAAAAGGACGCCAAAATTTTTGACGAGATGATTTTAGACGTCAACACCGACTACTTTGAAACTCACGGCGGCTATGAATATGCCAAGCGGTTTTACGCCGAAGCCTATCGATTTGCCGTAAAGGTTTATGGCGAGGACAATATCCTCTCCGCCGTTATGCACGCCGACGAGGTTAATCTCACCCTGTCCGAACAGTATGGCGAGCCGATTTACCACTACCATATGCACATTGTAGCACTGCCCGTAGTGGAGAAGCAAGTGCTGTGGACGAAGCGGTGCAAAAATCCTGAACTGGTGGGCACAGTCAAGGAGATTCTTCAGCAGGTCAGCCACTCGAAGAAATGGAAATCCCCGCAGACTGCGGATGAACAGGGTAAGCCTGTGTATGACGAAAAAGGGAAAGCGGTGCTTGTCCCCACCTACAGCATTTTGCAGGACGAGTTTTTCGAGCATATGCGGGCGGCGGGATTTACCGATTTTGTCCGTGGAGAGCGTGGCAGCACCGCCGAAAACAAAACCAGTCTGCAATATCAGATTGAGAGGGATAAGGAACGCCTTGCTGATATTGAAAGCAGGATTGCGGTTGCCAATGAAGATTTGGAAAAGGTTTTGCCCGTTCGGGCGAGTGTACAGGCGATTGATAATATCGGCAAGAAAACGCTGACGGGCAAAGTGCAGATGACTACAGACGATTATGCCGCCTTATCCAATTTAGCTAAAGAGTGCCTTGTGAACAGGCGTACCGTTCAATTTTTGGAAAGCTCCAATCGGGCGTTATCTGATAAGATAAAGCGGTTACAGGTGGAATTGACGGAATTAAAGGAAAAATGCAAGCCGTATCTGGAAGCATTAAAGGCTGCGCCCAAAAAGGTCAAGGACTTCATTGACGGTATCCTGAAATCCCTCCGCAAAACCGCACCTGAGCAGGAAAAGAGCATTTTCCATAAACAGCCCGAAAAAGAAATCAAGCCTTCCCCGTGGGAACTGCAAATGCCGGCACGAAAGCCGAAAACGAAAAAGAAGGAGGATTTTGAACGATGACAGATGTGATTTATCTTTACGAATACGGAAACGCCGTTGATGACGGCGCAGAAATCCACGCCGCTATTGAAAAAATAACGGATATGCTTGCCGCTATGACAAAGGTGGAACGCATAAACTGGTTTCGCCGAACGCAATATCCCTACCCCATCAATTTTGAAACGGAGATTGACGGTACGGTTTATTCGGTTAACACCCATTTCGACAGCAAGGCAGGCGAAAGTCTGAAAGAAAAGGCGGAACGGATGATTCTAAAAAATCGGCAACAGCTTTGAGAATATCACTTTAAAGTGTTGAAGTTCAAGGCTGGATATGGTATGATAGTGACACCTACAATTCATACCATATCTGGCTGTGGAAAGGAGCTATATGAGCAAAAAACAGTCAGACAAGCGAATTACCGCCCTGTACGCAAGGCTTTCCCGTGACGATGAGAAAGACGGCATATCGGGCAGTATTCAAAGTCAAAAGGTTATTCTTGAAAAGTACGCAAAGGACAATAAATTGCAAAATCCCCGTTTCTTCTATGACGATGGATTTTCGGGCGTCAGCTTCACAAGACCCGCATTTATGGAAATTATGGAACTTGCGGAGCAGGGCTTGGTTGCCAATCTCGTGGTAAAAGACCATTCAAGGCTCGGACGAAACCGCCTTGTGGTTGGTCAGCTTTTAGAGGAAGATTTTGTCCGTTTAGATGTACGGTATATCGCCATTATGGACAACATCGACACGGCAAAGGGTATCAGCGATATTGTTCCTATGCAGGATTTATTCAATGAATGGCACGCAAAGAACACCAGCGACAAAGTCCGCAGTGTTATGCAGAGCAAGGGAATGTCGGGCGTACCGCTGACTACAAACCCGCCCTTCGGATATATGAAAAATCCGAACAATAAGGATGAGTGGCTTGTGGACGAGCCTGCGGCAGAGGTGGTCAGAAAAATCTTTGACCTGTGTATTGCAGGACTCGGACCGACGCAAATTGCAAAGAAACTCAAAGCAGAAAAGGTATTAACGCCTACGGAATACTGGAATAGTATCGGCAGGAAATGCGGCAAGCCGCCCGCAATCCCTTTCGGATGGGTGGCAGATACGGTTTCAGGTATTCTCGACAAGCAGGAGTATTGCGGCGATACGGTCAATTTCCGCACCACAAGTAAGTCCTTTAAGCTGAAAAAGCGGATTGAAAAGCCGCAGGAGGAATGGCAGATATTTGAGAATACCCACCCTGCTATTATCGACAGGGAAACCTTTTCGCTCATGCAGGAATTAAGGCAGCACCGCCGCAGACCGACTAAAAGCGGCATTGTGAGTATGTTTTCGGGACTGCTCTACTGTGCTGACTGCGGCGAGAAGCTGTATTACAGCGTGACGAACAACTACAAGCGGGAACAGGCGTATTTCTTCTGCTCCTCCTACCGCAAAAACTCCGAGGTCTGCTCCGCACACTATATCCGAGAAAAGGTGATAGAGCGCCTTGTGCTGGAGAGTATGCAGAGGGTTATGTGGTATGTGCAGACCTATGAGAAGCTGTTCGTCCAGCGGCAGATGGAGGATTTCGGGGAAAAAAAGAAGAAGGAGCTTGCCGAGAAGCGCAGGGAGCTTGACAAGGCGAAACATCGTATCACTGAGATTGACGGGATAATTCAAAAGCTGTACGAGGATAACGCTACTGGTAGGATTAGCGATGAACGGTTTGCCACGATGTCAATGTCTTTGGAAAACGAGCAAAGCGGACTAAAGGACAGTATCCCTGAAATGGAAAGCTGCCTTGAAAACGCTAAAATCCAAACAGAGGGCTTACAGCGGTTCATTGACAGGGCAAAGCGGATAACGCAGCTTACCGAGCTTACGCCTGAACTGGTTCACGAGTTCATACAGAAAATCGTGGTATCCAAACCCGAATACAGGGATGGCAAGCGTTATCAGGGCGTAGAAATCTACTACAACGGCGTTGGAATTATCCGAGAGCCCTCACCCGAAGAAATGGAAGAATATTTCCACAAGCACATGAAACGAAAAGCCGCAAAAGCGGCGAAAACGGCATAGCCGTAGGGCTATACCGCTTCAAACACAACAATATATATTTGAGATACAAAGCCTTGGGGCACCTTCCTTACGGAGGGTGCCCCAAAGAGCCGCTTTTTGTTTTCGACAAAATTCGACACGCCTGGATGCTGATCCAAAGCAAACCGAAAGCCGGAAGAGAGGAGGCCCGGGAGAGAAAAATTGAGGCAAAAGGAGTAAACCCGGCGAAAGATTTTTTGCTCGCTTGTTTCTCGGCAGAGAAAAAGCAAATAAAACAAAAAAGCCTGCCAAAAAAGCAACAGGCAGGCTTTGCCGAAGCGGAACCTGCCTGTTTTTATCGGGGAAGAAACCGGGTCAAAGCGCTTTTTTGGGACAGGCCTTGACACATTCCATACAGAGAATGCATTCCGTTCCGTTTTTTCGGCTTCTTGCGGGATCTGTGATATCGACCTCCATGGGGCGACGCGCTTACATTTTCCGCAAGAGATGCATTTCGCCTGGTCGCATTTTATTCTGAGAAGAGAAAAATAGCTCATCGGCTTCAGAAAAACCGTGATCGGACAAATATATTTGCAGAACGCCCGATTGTCCCTTAAGAGGAACGCCAGAAGAATCCCAACGGAATAATACAGCACATTTCCGATGAGAAATGCCCAAAACATGATTTTTTCAAGATTTTTTGCATGGCTCAAAAAGAGCGCTGCCACGAAAAGCAGGGATGCGGCGAAGGTGAGATACCGCAGGAAACCAAGCTTCTTTCGCGGGCCTTGCGGAATTTTATACGGAAGAAAGTCCAGTACCATTGCCGTCCAGCAAGCGTAGCCGCACCAGCCTTTTCCGAACAGAAGAGGCCCAAACAGCTTTGCAACGGCATAATGGATTGTGGCGGCTTCAAATGCTCCGGAAAACAGATAATACCAAAAGTCCTCGATCTGCATGTTTTCCCGGCAGAGAATGCCGAGATAAATCAGCATGTACAAACCGACAAGGAGCTGAACAACCCGGCGGGCATAGCTGCAGTGAAACCGAAAAAGCACCAGGCCAAGCGCGATGGATGTTCCGATATAGCTGAAATTCAGAAGATAGAACAAATTGTTCTTTGTGAGCCAAAGTATGACAGCAATTGCTTCAAAAATGATCCAAATCCCGAGCGAAATCCATTCGGTGTGTTTTTTCTTCATGTGATAAAGCCTCCGTAGCGTTCATTTGCGGAAACAGTGCAGTACAATATGGGGAAGCACTACAGGTTAATTTTTCTGTGTCTTTTCCAGTATCAGCCGATGATTTTTGAAGTCCAAAATGGAGCGCTGCGGTGATAAAACCTGATAGCCGATCACGCCATCAACAGGGACTTTCTTTTTGATTGCACTGATATCGGAAATTACGGCGGTATTTTTTTCGTAGGTGTGAAGAGAAAAAAGAACCGGAACAAAAACCGGTTCATCAGAATTTGATGCGCGCACAGAGCAACTCGAAACAGAGTTGACACGGGCAAGGAGGAAAAAGGGGAAAGACGGACGGAAGAGGGCAGATCTGCTGAAAAAAAGAAAAGGCAGACGGTAAAGTCTGCCTTTTTTGGGAGCATTTCGGTTTAGAGGCGCTCAGCCGCCGAGGTACGCTTTTTTGACATCGTCCGAGCGCAAAAGCTCTTCGCCGGTGCCAGAGAGGACGATATTGCCTGTTTCGAGCACATAGGCGCGGTCGGAAATGGCAAGCGACTTGCCGGCGTTCTGCTCGACAAGGAGCACGGTGGTGCCGTTTTGATGGAAGGTTTTGATGATATCGAACACCTGATCGACCAAAAGCGGGGAAAGCCCCATGGAGGGTTCGTCGAGCATTAAAAGCGTCGGGCGGCTCATCATGGCGCGCCCCATGGCAAGCATCTGCTGCTCGCCGCCGGAAAGCGTACCCGCGACCTGGTTTTGGCGCTCTTTGAGGCGGGGAAACCAGGTATAGATTTCTTCCAGCCCCTGTTTCAGCTTCTTTTTTTCCTTTTCCGTATAGGCGCCCATGAGCAGGTTTTCATATACGGTGAGCTCGGAAAAGACGCGTCTGCCCTCGGGTACCTGTGTCATGCCCAGGTGCACGATTTTATGGCAGGGCGTTTTGGTGATGTCCTTCCCATCAAACAGAACCTGCCCCGAGCGGGCGGGAACAAGCCCCATGATGCTTTGCATGGTGGTGGTTTTGCCGGCGCCGTTTGCGCCGATGAGCGTGACGATCTCGCCGCGGTTGACCTCAAAGGAGATGCCGCGCAGCGCCTGAATCACGCCGTAATACACACACAGATCCTTGACCTGTAAAAGCGGTTGTGAAGCCATGGTATCCATCCTTTCTTATTCTTGCAGCAAAGTCAGCCGCCGATGTACGCTTTGACGACCTCCGGGTCGGACAGGGCGTCCTTGGTTTTGCCCTGTGCCAAAACCGTGCCGAAATTGAGCACGGTGACCTCGTCGCAAAGCCCGGAGACAAACTTCATATCATGTTCAATGAGAAGAATGGTCATATCAAAGGTATCGCGGATATAGCGGATGGTTTGCATGAGCTCTTCGGTCTCATGCGGGTTCATGCCGGCAGCCGGCTCGTCAAGCAAAAGAAGCTTTGGATTGGTTGCGAGCGCGCGGGCAATCTCCAGCTTGCGCTGCTTGCCGTAGGGCAGGTTGCAGGAAAGATTGTTGCGCTCCTGCTCAAGATCGAAGATGCGCAGGATTTCTTTGGCGCGGTCGCGCATTTCCCGCTCTGTTTTATAGTGGCGGGGCAGGCGCAGCATGCTGGAAAACGGGTCGCACTGAAACTGCGGCTGATTGTGAAGCCCGACGAGCACATTGCGGATCACGCTCATGTTGTTGAACAGGCGGATATTTTGGAATGTGCGGGCAATGCCCTTGCGGTTGATTGCCTCCTGGGATTTGCCGTTGAGCTTTTCGCCGTCAAGATAAAAGGCGCCGGTGGTGGGCAGGTAAACGCCCGTGAGCATATTGAACAGGGTAGTCTTACCCGCCCCGTTCGGGCCGACCAGCCCGTAAAGCTGGCGTTTTTTCACGCACAGGTTGACATCCTGCACGGCTTTCAGCCCGGAAAAGGAGATGCCGAGGTGTTCGGTTTGCAGCATATATTCCGCCATATTACTCAGCCCCCTTTTCATTCTTTTCGTCGGACGGTTTGTCGGCTTTTTCCGCCCTCTCCGCTTTTGCCGCCTTGCGCGGGCTTACGGGGCGGTCGGGCGAGGAGCCGTCGGCGCGCAGCTCAACGCTGAGCAGCTCATCCATACGGATTTTTGTATCAATACGGTCCCATGCGGCATCGTCATCGCGGATGTTTTCAGGGCGATGGCGCTTTGCAAACAGCTTTGAAAGCAGGCGCTTCGGGTTGAGCTTATCGCGCAGCGGACGCAGTGCGGGCGCATTGTTATAAAGCACGGCGACGATCAGAATGAGCGCATAGACCAGCAGGCGCAGCGCCGCCAGGTCGCCGGAGAGCTTGTTTTGCAGCAGGAAATTGATATAGGTGATCAGGGTTGCGGAGATAATGGAGCCCGTGAGAGAGCCCATGCCGCCCAGCACCACCATGACCAGAATTTCAATGGAATAGTTATAGGAGAAGAAGGTATAGAGCAGCGGCGTGTTCAAATGTCCGTAGAGCACACCGGCAATGCCGGCAAAGAAGGCGGAGAGAATGAACACGGCGAGCTTATAATAGGTGACATTGATGCCCATGGCGCGCGCGGCGATTTCGTTATCGCGAATGGCGGTGATGGCGCGCCCATGCTTGGAGCGGATGAGATTCTGAATGAGGAACAAAACCGCAAGAACAACGACAAATGCCACGATATAAAGCGAGGAGGTGGGATATTTGGTTGTATTCAGACCCATCGCGCCGCCGAACATGGGCAGGTTTTTCACCACATTGCGCACGATCTCACCGAAGGCAAGCGTCACAATGGCAAGATAGTCGCCCTTCAGTCGCAGCGCCGGCAGACCGATGACAAACCCGAAAACCGCGGCACAGGCACCGCCGAGCAGCATGGAAAGAATCAGAATGAGCAGGTTGCTGTGCATCACCGTGTGCAGATAATTTGCAAAATAGCAACCGATGTAAGCACCCACGCACATAAAGCCCGCGTGCCCGAGGCTCAGCTCACCCAAAAAGCCGACCACAAGATTCAGGGAAACCGCCAGAATAATGCTGTATGCGATACGGGGCAACAGCGTGAGCGCGGAGCGGCTGAGCATACCCGCCTGCCCGAGAATGATGCAAAGGACGAGCGCTGTGCCGACCAGGACATAATTGACGAAATATTTAAATTTCAGATTGGATTTGCGTTTCAGTTTTTCCGCCATGTCTTACACCTTCTCTCTCTTGCGCTTGCCGAGCAGCCCGACCGGGCGGACGAGCAGAATCAGAATGAGCACGGCAAATTCGATGGCTGTGGTATAAGGGCTGATCAGCGGGATGCTCTGGCAGATCTTTTCAATCACACCGAGCAGCACACCACCCAGCATTGCGCCGGGAATGGAGCCGATGCCGCCGATGACTGCCGCGGTAAACGCCTTGATGCCGGGCATTGCGCCGAGCGTGGGGCTGACGGACGGAATCTGCCACAGATAAAACAGGCTTGCAAAGGCGGCAAGCGCCGAACCGATGGCAAAGGTGACGGAGACGATGGCGTTGACGTTAATACCCATGAGCTGCGCCGCGCCGCGATCCTCGGAGACCGCCTGCATGGCGCGTCCGATGCGTGTCTTTGCGACAAAGAGCGTCAGAGCCGCCATAATCACGGCGCCGACGGCAAGGGTGATAAGAGTGGAAGCGTTGACCGTGACACCGGCGACGGTGAAGGTGCCGAAGGAGGGCAGAGAGACAGGACGGGACTTTGCACCGAAGACAAGCTGTGCGACGCTTTGCAGGAGAAAGCTGACGCCGATTGCCGTAATGAGAACGGCAAGAGGAGAGGCGCCGCGCAGGGGTTTATAGGCGAATTTTTCCACAGCGATGCCCATGACGGTGCAAATCACGACGGCTGCGACCAGCGCGACATAGACGTTGCCGCACAGATTCAGCATACATAAAATCGCATAAGCACCGACCATGATAATGTCGCCGTGCGCAAAGTTTAAAAGCTTTGCGATGCCGTACACCATGGTGTAGCCGAGCGCGATCAGCGCATAGATTGCGCCGAGGCTCAGGCCGTCCAATAAAATACTCATATCCTTGTTCCTTTCTTGGGACAAATTATAACACGGTCAAAAAAAGCGGGATGCGCCGCGATGCCGACGCGGAAGATTTCCGCGCCGGCGCAGCGTAATTTGCAGATCTTACAGCCTTTGATGGGCTTATTTTTTGATATCGACGACCTGCGGCTCCTTGTTGCAGGCGCCGGAGGCATCCCAGGTCATGGTGCCGGTGACACCCTGCAGCTGGAAGGAAGAGGAGGTGATTGCCGTCTTGACTGCTTCGCAAAGATCAGAAGCACTGATGGAAGCATCAGTGATATTGGCAGCCTTCATCGCTTCGGCAATCGCGTAAACGGCATCGTATGCGTCGGCAGCAAACTGGTCGGGCGCGGCACCGAAGGCTTCTTTGTATTTCGTGACAAAGGAGGAAACCTTTGTGTCGCTGCTGTTGACATCGAACGGGGTGATGTATTTGATCTCGTTGGTCACGGTGTCGTCGATCTGATCAACCACGCCGTCAAGGCCGTCACAGCCGTACAGAAGAGCATCGCAGCTCTTGGCGGCGCAGGTTTTCGCAATCAGGCCCGCCTCGGTATAATAGATAGGAAGGAAGATAACATCACAATCCTTGAGCGCTTCGACCTGAGTGGAGAAGTCCTTCTTGGTTTCCTGGTCAAAGGTCTGGGTGGAAAATTCCTTGTTCAGCGTCTTCATTTCCGCATCAAAAGCTTCGAAGATGCCCTTGGAATATGGGTCGCTGTTGTCATAGATCGCGCCGATTTTTTCATATTTTGCAGAAAGTTCTTTGGCTGCCAAAGTGCCCTGGTCCGGGTCGCCGAAGCAGACGCGGAACGCATTGGGGCGGTTGGCAATGACATTTGCGGCGGAAGCGGACGGGGTCATGAAGAACAGGTTATCCGCAACGCTCTTGGAAGCGAAGGATTCGCAGGAGCCGGAGGTCACGGAGCCAAGAGAAATCTGCATGCCGGCATCCATCAAAGCGTCGTAGCCGGTTGCGGCATCCTCTGCGGTCGCTTTATCGTCTTTCATATCAAAGGTGAACTTGATACCGTTGACGCCGCCGGCAGCGTTGACTTCGTCAACAGCAAGCTGCGCGCCGTTTTTCACGGAAATACCGTAAGAGGAGGCGTCGCCGGTCAGCGGACCGGTGCAGCCGAGCAGGAAGGTTTTATCGCCGCTGTTTGTGTCTTTGCCGCAAGCGGTGAAGAGACATGCGAGCATCATAGCTGCCATGAGCATGGCAACGATTTTCATTGAGGTTTTCATGATAATTTTCTCCTTTTGTTTTTTTGTATATTTATCCAACCGGTGAGGACACCGAGAAGATACGAAATAAAAAATCGGTCCTGCCGAAAGCGGCGGGACCGACTTGGTTTACGGCGGCGTTACGCCGTGCACGGTTCCATTGCTTTGCTTTCGGGAAAGGCTTTTCTGCCGTTTACAATTACGGCGGATACAACAATCGTAATAATTCGTACAGGCAGACGAATTACGACAACCAGGGCATGCAGCGCCAGGGAAGCAAGAATAGAAAAAAGGCGCATCGCGAGGACAGCGATGCGCCCGATGAGGGATGCTTCAAAACGAAAAGCGCAGCGAGAGCAAGCCGGTGCTTTTGCATCGGTTGTCGCATAAGACATTTGCTTTGCTGCTGCGAACATTGTTTTCGGCTCCTGAAATATCATAAATTTTCACTTATTATACGGCAGGAATGCGAGTTTGTCAAGGGGAAGGGGCACACTTTTTTGCAATTTTATGAATTTTGTGAAGTTTCATGCATCGCTTTACTCCGATAAAGCATTTTATGGGCAATTCGACCAAATACAGCCCCCTCCGCACGCGTGCGGAGGGGGCTGTGATGCGGCGGCTCAGCTTTGCGGTGCCTGTGCGCGGATAAGGTTTTGATAAAAGCGTACGGCGCCCGGCAGACAGTTTGCTTCAATGCATTCATTCAGCCCGTGCATGCCCCGCATTTGCTCCGGCCCGTAGATCACCGGGGCAAAGCGCATGCAGTTTTTGCAGATAGGCTGGTAAAACTGCGCGTCGGTCGCGCCGGTCATAACATAGGGGCTCACGCAGATGCCGGGAAAGGTTTTTTTCACAACCTCCTCAAAAATCTGCCATCCCTGCCCGGAAAGTTCGACCGGCTCGGTATAGTTGTTGGCATGCAAAACGGCGGTGGTAAGACCGTATTTTTCCGCATTTTTGCGAATGAGCGCAAGGCTTTGCGCCTGCCCCTGATGCGGGATAAAGCGCATATTTGCGCCGACGCTTGCCTCGGTGGGCAGCACATTATATGCTTTGGATCCGCTTAGGGTGGTAAAGGCGATGGTGGTGCGCAGCATGGCGGCGCCCTGCGCGCTGACGCGCGGCAAAAGCCACAGCAAAAGCGGGCGGAAGAGCCAAAGATTCGAAAGAATCAGCCGCAGCGGGAAGGAGGCATAGGGC
>ERZ1026844.534-NODE-534-length-27544-cov-6.985594_pt1 | contig 27544 bp, 25 predicted proteins | sample MGYA00380152_ERZ1026844 | MGnify/ENA primary metagenome ERZ1026844 (study PRJEB33269, sample SAMEA4719788) | human gut metagenome | biome: human-associated habitat; feature: organic feature; material: feces | place: Cameroon | collected 2013-10 ... | reverse complement strand
CCATGCTGAGTTGCAGTATAATACCACGAATGGCTGTTTATTGCCTCGGTACGGAAATAAATAAGATTTTCATATCGAAGGAGAGCATCTGCGTCATTTTCATCGCATAGTTCGTTTGCCACTTCCAATATGTCTATACAATAACCGAGCCTGTCAACATATTTTTTCCAAGCATAGTTATCAGGGTGACCGCCGTTATTTTCTTTATAAGATGGTGAAATGACATCTTCAAAGGCTTTGACAGCATATGCGTTAATTGCCTTTGCTATCGGCGCGGTAAGTTTTGGCAGCGGAATAGTGATTCCTGAATGAGTCATAAACAGAGTTACGTTGTTTAGAACATAAGAAATATCCGATATAAGGCCATTTACTTCATCCTCAACAGGCCATTTTGCGAATTGTTTGCCGCGCAAAATTACTGCGGCCATGGCAAGGTCAGTTATTTCGGATTCCGCGCGGATAAGCAACGCTTCCTTGACTCCTTCCGGCGCATAATCAATGGCTTTATTATAAGCCGCAACGCATTCGGACAATCTTGGCCTTTGCAGCGTGGATTGCCAGCCTGCCGCCGAGCCTTTTAAAAACCATGCTTTATAACATGCCGGGTCAATTTCAATGATTTTATTGCAATAAGCTTCGGCTTCTTGCTTGTTGCCGGCATCGTATGCGTTTTGTGCTAACGCATAGTAATTGCTGATTTTATCGGAGATATTCATTTCATCAGCCATCAATTCCTTTGCTTCTTCGGGTAAGTATTTTACGCCGCAGAACTGACATGCGAATAAGCCGTCTTTTTTAACTATATCGTTGCTGCCGCACATTTCGCAGACCAATGCTTTCATGCTGTACCTCCGCAATTTCTGTGGATAACGATTTATAATCAGTATACCATAAAACGGGCAAATGTGTATGATTAGACTGCTTTTAGCGCCGCGGCATATAGAAAAAGCCCGCAGTTTCCAGCGGGCTTTGGGTGGATTTATTCGGGTTTATTTGGCGAGGGCTTCTTCGCAAGCCACCGCCACGGCCACGGTTGCGCCGACCATGGGGTTGTTGCCCATGCCGATAAGGCCCATCATTTCTACATAAAAGCCGCCTGCGGCGTCTTTTTGAGCTGCTGAAGCGCCTATTCTCCGAGCAAAGCGGAGAGGCCGTTTCCAAACAATCATGTTATGCGGCTGTACGCCGCGCCCATCATCACACTTAATGATGCACCTTTATTTTACAATATAAAACCAATCAAGTCCATATCAACTTTACTCAACAATGCATCAGAAAATTAGCCGCTTTTAACTAAATCCAATCGACTTGCATTCAAACTTAGATGTACTGCTTATGGTACATCAATCGGGCTGCCAAAAGCTATAATGTGTACATAAACAAGAGGCAAGCAAACCTCAAGAAAAGGAGACAAAACAATGAAAAGAATCAACATTAACTACCGGAAGAACACGATTGAAATCACCGCCGCTTTTGCTAAGAAGGCAAGCCGCTATGGCTCTAAAGAGTATGAGGACATGGTAAATATAAGAAGCAACTTCCCGACATTTACTATCAGCGTTGTTAACACAACGTCCAAGAGAAAGGGAACCTTCAAGGGGCTTAGTTATGAATGTATGAAGAAGTACATCATTAACGAGTCCGGCGCTGATAGCGAACAGATGAAAAACTTCGATACTCTTTGCGGCAATAGCAATGAACAGTCCGCGGATAAGGCAAGCTACGGTCAAATCAAGAAATGGTTCCTTAGCGAATACCCTGATTTCAAAAATGCCGATGAGAAAATTAAAAGGATTATCGAGGCGGCAAACAGGAAAAACGCTTAATAGAAGTTCAATACAAGAATAAAGAAGGAGATAAGAAAATGGCAAAGAATCTGCAAATCGATATGGAGAACGGGTCTATTATAATGAGTAAGGCATTTGCTAAGAAAGCTTCCGTATATGACTCTATTGAATACAATATGCTTCAAGGCGCACGCGCGGACTATCCTGAATACAAAATAGTTATACGCTCAATAAATAAGAATGAAAAGCAGGAGCATTTTCGCGGGCTTACCTATGAATACATAGAAAGATACATAGGCACTCATGACAACAGCGAAGAAAGAATGATGATATACAAAGAGCTGCGCCTGATTGCGGAATGCCATTCCGTTCGCTATCAGCACATCAAAAGATGGTTTCTTGAGACGTATCCAGAAGTGAGAAAGTTCGGTATGGATAATGCAAGCCAATCTAAGAATAACGTGCTGCACATGAACATTGGCGAAGATAAGGCTGCGAGTTGATTTAAGTCAGACTCTTAACAGAGTAATAATATATAGATACCATTGTTAAATGTTCAACTAAAAAGGGAGGATATACTTATGATAGAGATAAGGACTTATACATATGACGAGATGTCGGCTATTCTTGGCACAAGAAGCAATCAGGGCATAAAGAGAAAATTAGATAAATACGAAATAGAGTGCCATATATCGGGTAGGGGGTGCTATATGAAATACGATATTATAAACATTGCAAAGCCATTTACGGTGTGCTGCATTACGGAGCTTGGAATGCCCGCACAAACGGACTTCTATAAATTTCGCAACTTTCTCTACTATTTCATGAACGATGATGAGTTCCGTTGGCTTCCAGACGAAATTATTGAAAGCAGAATGCATGAGAAGGATAGGCCGATTTCGCGTCAGACAATAACAAAATATAAAAGGAGGCTTGAAAAACAAGAAATAATAAGTATATCAGGCGAGCCATATGTATACTACTTCGCGCGTAAAGGCAAACTGAGAAAGACAGAAAAAGAGGAGTACCGCAGAGCTTGGGCTGAGTACTGGGAAAACAGGAATAATGGAATGTTCGCTTCAGAGGCAATTCATATTATGTACTATAATTACGGCGGAGTTGCAAGAAAACAAAGCATAGCCCAACTAAACGCCTTTTATATCAATAAGTGGAATAAGTTAAATGAATTAGTCTCGAACGCCATGGAACATGACTCAATTTGAAATAATAAAGAATCAAGTTGAACTATTAACAGAGTATATATAGTTATATTACTGTTAATAGTTCAACTTAATTTTATACGGAGGGAATGCCCCTCCTTTTATTATGTCTGAAGGAGTGTTACAATTAAAATCTCCGCCTTCCGTAATCCAAAATAATCCACCGCCGCGGCGGGGCCTTGCCCACGGCAAACTGAAATCACGGAAGCTAAAAATATTTATCCCATAATATACCTGCCGGTAATGTATCTTTGGACAAAACGGGATAAAGCTGTTTTAAGCTTTTTTATTTATACATGAAAAACCAGATAAATGGAGGCAAACATGAGTATTATAACAGAACTTCCAGGCGAAGAATGGAGGCCGGTAAAAGAGTACGGCGGGCAATATTTCGTAAGTAACTTTGGAAGGGTAAAGAGCATGAAAAATGCACAACCGCGGCTTTTGGTATAGCACAAGAACAATAAGGGTTACTTTAGAGTGGCGCTATGCAAGAACGGCTGTTCAAGATATTGGCTTACGCATAGATTAGTTGCAATAGCGTTTATAGAGAATGACGAGCCGCTATACAAAACCACGGTAGACCATATTGACGGAGATAAAAGCAACAACTGCGCGAATAATCTCCGTTGGCTCAGTAAATCCGATAACACAAGAGAGTATTGGAAAAAACAAAGAGAGGAGGCTGAAGCAAATGAGCTTATTTGATTGGCATAATAGGAGCATGCCGAAGCACTACAAATATATGTATCTTGATGGGTTTACGCCTGAGCAGGTGTTTTTAAGCCTTCATCAAAGGATGAAGGAAGAATACTTTGATTAGCAGGATGAAGCGGAAATATTCATTATAGAAAACGAGGTCAAAATAAAGAGATGAGATACAGAAGCAAAGACGAACGCAAGAAAAAGAAGCAAAGCGAGCTGGAAAACACGATATTTCAGCTTATGGAAAAGAGCCTTAAAACGGCTGTTGATTAGGCGCTTGAGGATATATTCAAGGAATGGAATTTCTGAAAATATAGGGCGGCATGCTTGATTGGCTGCCGCCCTTATCTTCTATTTTTCTGTTGGATTCGGAATAAATTCAACCAAATCACCAGGTTGGCAGTTGAGAACATCACACATTCTATCCAATACATCTACTGGAATATGCTTTATTGTGCCGAGGCAAATAGCTGAAATTGTTGGCGGCCTTATGCCGGTACGTTCGGCAAGCTCCTTCTGTGTCATTTCACGCATTGCAAGCATTACTTTAACCTTGAACTTAATCACGCTTTCTCACCTTCCTTTACTTTATATTAACACGTTTGGCGTAATAATACAATACGCTGTACGAAATAATATTCCGTAAAACGTAATTAAAGCTACGAAAAACGTATTGACTAATTACGCAAAGCGTAGTATAATTAAGTCAATCAAAGAAGCGAAGGAGATAACAGCAATGACCAAGAGCGAACTGATAGCTAAGATTGAAGCATTAAACGAGTGGGAAACGCTGATGGAGGAGGCAAAGGCAGAAGCCGAAGCTATTCGCGATAGCATTAAGGCTGAAATGCTTGAGCGTGAAACTGAAGAACTTGAGGCAGGAGCATATATAATACGATGGACTTCAATCCTCAGCAATCGATTTGATACCACCGGCTTTAAGAAAGCCTATGGCGAACTCTACAAAGCATTTACCAAGCAAACAAGTAGCCGACGGTTTTCAATTTCATGCTGATAAAGCAATTTGCCGCTTCCGAAAAATGGGGGCGGCAAAAGTTCTTAAAATCTAACAAATACGAACAGGCAAAGCGAGCAGTTGCGCCAAAGATAAGCGAACGCCGCAAAAGTGCGAACTAAGCCGCCCTAATTTAACGAACTTTTCTGTTGGAGGTTACTATGAACAAGAAAACAAAGGCGCTCACAACTGAGCAATACAAGGAAATACTTCAGACCATGAAGGAAGGCTTCTGCGGCTGCCGCCCCAATGAGCGAATAGCAACGGCCCTTGTGCTGGAAGGGAACCTTGGCATAAGGATAAGCGACATATTGAAACTTCGCCCATGCGACATAGTACTGGATGGGGACAGGTACAGGCTTGAAATAACCGAACAGAAAACAGGAAAGAGCCGCTCCTTCACTGTGCCGCTCATAATATGGCAGTACATAGAAAACTACTGCTTGCGCGGCGGGATAGGCCGCACTGAGCAAATATTCCCATTTTCTGAAAGAGCGGTTCAGAAGCATCTTGCCAAAGTGTGCGACTATCTTGGCATTGAGGGCGTTAGCACTCACAGCTTCCGCAAGTGGTATGCTACCGAGATATACAATAGCAGCGGCTGTGATATAGCGCTTGTACAGCGGCTTTTGCAGCATAGTTCAGCCGCCACAACTCAACGCTATATCGGAATAGAGCCGCAGAGAATAGAACAGGCGATAGAAAACCACGCGAAACTGATTTAATGCTTGCTTTGAATAGCAGTATCCCCCCCGCGGTGCGGGGGGGGATACTGCTATTTTTATGCCCATTCCTGTTTATCTAATATATAGAGGATTCTTTTAATTGAAACAGAAAAATCGAGTTTAGCTAATTGCAGCCTAATGCCGTGTGCATTTGAACTTTCGATATACTTAAGAGATTCAGTTGCCCTTTTGTAATGCCAGCATATTCTTGATGCTTCGCCGGTTTGGTCAGCTTTTAAGCTTTTTAGTCGGTTTGCATTTTCGGGTTTTGTCATTCGCTGGTTAATTGCCATAAGTGCTTCTCGTCTGTTCATAACTACACTCCATGCAATTACTCATCACAAATCCAGCTATATATCTTTAAACAGACATCGAAATCGAGATAATTATTTAATCCTTCAGCTGCTAAAACATTAAGAGCTGACTCATGATGGCCTGCTCCCCATAGCCATGCCGCCGCCGATCCGTCTGAATCGCGTTTTTTTATTAATGTAATAGAACTATCCTTGTTTAGGTATTTTGCAATATTAGAATTTTTAACTAACGGAATTAGTTCTTCAGCAAATTCGATTTTCGTAATTACCGACTCAAATTGAAATCTTCGGCTGGTATCATTTTCATCAATATATTTATATATTAACTCGCCTTTATTGGTGCTTATTCCTTTGACGGAATAGTCGCCTCCGCTCTTACTGAAACCGCCTGTTGTGACACCTCCAACAGTTGCACTTGTATATGTGAGTTTGGGTTCATTATATTTATAATCATTAATCTTGTGCCGTATGCAACTGAGAAGCTGTCTATTTGATGAACTACGCTTATTTACTATAAGAGTTTCCCCATCCTTAGAGTGACGTAAGGTAAGGTTACCTTTTCGCATTATCTTCTCTGTTTTTGTATAGGAACTTTTTATCGCAAGAGAAATCAATAGATACATAAGTAAGAGTGATCCAAGTAATTCTATGACAAATAACATTCTTTGCTCCTTTATTGATTAGATATTTGGCGCTTTTTAATGACAAAGAAAACGCTTTGGTGTTCTTTGACATTACTGCACTGTTGGCTGAGCTTTGCATTAAAGCTGCCATCCATATTTCATGTTCTAAGTACTTAAAAAATGTAGATAGTTCTATGTATAATCATATACCGCCATAATGTTTACCCCTCCTAAGTATTTAAAATTTTCGTGTTCCAATCTAATGATATTGAAATAGGAACTTTTCTTCCTTGAATTATGCATGAATGATTCCTAAAAGTCAATACTAATATGAACTAAAATTCCGATATATCGTTAATGAGAGGAACTTTTATGCTTACGTTCGATTTTCGTGCTATTGGAAACAGGCTTCATGCTAAACGCAAGATATACGGTATGACACAACTTGAGGTTGCCGCCGCGGCGGAGCTTTCGGAAAGAACCTATGCCGATATAGAGCGCGGAAATGTGAACATGAGAATTGAAACGCTGCTCAGAATATGCGACGTTCTTCACATTACGCCTGATGAAATACTTACGGAAGAAGATTCTTCTGTGTCCTCAAGGCAGGATGAGCTTATTGAAAGGCTTAACGCTTGCTCACCAAAGGATAGGGAGACGGCGTTGAACATACTTGCTGCATATCTTAAATCGCTGGAATAGGTTAGAGTTATGGCTACTATCGCAAAGAACAACGATAAGGGCGGCAAGCGTGAACACCAGAAGTATAAAGCATTGCTCGTTGCAAAGTACCTTTTGGATTTTACTGATGAAAACCATTCTTGCAGCGCCCTTGACCTTATAGACTATCTTAATTATGAACATGGTATTGAAGCGGAACGCAAGTCCATTTATCGCGATATTGCGGCGCTGCGTGATGAACTTGGCATGGATATTGATGGAGGGCAGGGAGGCAGATACCGACTAATGTCCCGCAAGTTTGAATATGACGACCTTCGTATTCTTGCGGAGTGCGTATATGCGGCAAGGTTTATTTCTGCATCTAAGGCTAAGGAATTAGTTGCTACTATTGGCGAAATGGGTAGCACATATCAGGCCGAAACATTGCAGAATGAGACTTTTCTTATTGACCGGGTTAAAAGCACCCAGAAGGGAACTTTGAACATAATAAGCACAATAAACGCCGCAATGGCTAAAAAGCAGGATGGGAAGCCGCATACGCCGCAGAAAATCAGCTTCAAATACATGAAGCATACCATTGATAATGTGAATGAAGTAGTGGCAAGAAGAAAAGGCGCGGATTATAAGGTAAGTCCATACCGCCTACTAATCAACGATGGGAACTACTATCTTTTAGCGTATAATGACGGCACTCAGGACATTAGAACGTATCGTATAGACCGAATGAAGGACGTTAAGCTGCTGCCGGAGGCGAGAGAAGGCAAAGAGGCTTTTAACGCAATAGATTTAAGGACATATACGCAAAGGGTATTCTCAATGTTTTCGGGAGAGAAACGCAGAGTAACCATTCGCTTTATTAACCCGCTGTTGGATACCGTCATTGACCGCTTTGGAACGAAGGAAGTTTCTTATATGAAAGATGACGATAGACATTTTACTGTTTCGGCTGATGTTGAAGTAAGCAATCAGTTCTTCTCTTGGATTGTTCAGTTTGGCAATAAGGCTAAAATAGTTTATCCTGTTGATGTTGCGGAAGAAATGAAGAAGTTCTTGGAAAAGATACTTGTAAGATACGAATAAAAGGAATGCGGCGTACATTCCTTTTAGACTGAAAGTTGATAGAGGTTGATGCTTTTTATAGTCTAAGCATATAAAACCTGATTCAAACTCGTTTGTTTTTCATTGAAAGATGCTGCTGCTTTAAACTGCGAATAATGTTGATTTCATCGGCATCTTTGCGTAAATCACTGGTCAGTAGGTTCAAATAGTTTTCCGTAATTGCAAGGCTGCTGTGACCGAGTAGTTTTTGCAAAGTAACTACTGAGCCGCCCATCAAAACCCATTTCTTGGCGAACGTATGTCTGAAACGATGAATGCCGGTCTTGTCCAAACCGCGCTGTTTACAGTAGTCCCAGATACTATGATAGCAAGTGCTTTTTGTGAGCTTTTCGCCGTAAGCATTGCAGAATAGCCAGTCTTCGGGCGTTCCGCCGCGGTATTTTAAATACTCATCCAGAATTTTGATGATATCTACATTCAACGGGAGGATGAGCGGCTTGCGGTTTTTAGTCACCCTGACGTAAATAATCCTGTTTTCAAAGTCTATATCTTTGATTTTCAGATTAACAAGGCTGTTTTGGCGCATTCCAGTAGAAAGAAGAAAATTGACCATAACCCAACCGCGGTAATGAGGGAACGTGCATGCCCGCAAATCAGGCTTTACAATAAGAGCCTTTAACTCCTCATCGGTATATGTTTCTATTGGCGTTTTATCGGTCTTAGGTATGGCTATTTCAAAGTGCGGCAAGTATTTGCACTTCATGAAGAAGCGCAACAGGGTTTTTAAATCTCTTGAATAGGTTCCTAAGGATACTTCGTTTAGCTTTGGGTCTTCACGAAGCTGAATAATGAAGTTCGGAACGGTCTTTTCATCAAAGGACTCTATTGGAGTATCGGGCGGAATGCGTTTATAGATTTGTTTGATGGATTGCTCATAGTGCCTGATTGTTCCGTCACGCAGATTTCTTGCCTTCATATCCAGCACATATTCCTCATAACCCTGCTGAAAATTTTTCTGCACATTACAGCACATCTTAACTTTTTTCTTCATATTTCTCCTTACTGCTGAACCCCCAAAAGATTAAGCACATCATCAGCATTTTAGTGCAAATGACGTGCTTAATTGATTGTTGGACTAAAACTAAGGATTTAAGAAGCGATGCTCTGTAAAAATCCCCGAATTACTTGGCCTCTGAAACCGCCACCGCCACGGCAACGGTTGCGCCGACCATGGGGTTGTTGCCCATGCCGATAAGGCCCATCATTTCTACATAAAAGCCGCCTGCGGCGTCTTTTTGAGCTGCTGAAGCGCCTATTCTCCGAGCAAAGCGGAGAGGCCGTTTCCAAACAATCATGTTATGCGGCTGTACGCCGCGCCCATCATCACACTTAATGATGCACCTTTATTTTACAATATAAAACCAATCAAGTCCATATCAACTTTACTCAACAATGCATCAGAAAATTAGCCGCTTTTAACTAAATCCAATCGACTTGCATTCAAACTTAGATGTACTGCTTATGGTACATCAATCGGGCTGCCAAAAGCTATAATGTGTACATAAACAAGAGGCAAGCAAACCTCAAGAAAAGGAGACAAAACAATGAAAAGAATCAACATTAACTACCGGAAGAACACGATTGAAATCACCGCCGCTTTTGCTAAGAAGGCAAGCCGCTATGGCTCTAAAGAGTATGAGGACATGGTAAATATAAGAAGCAACTTCCCGACATTTACTATCAGCGTTGTTAACACAACGTCCAAGAGAAAGGGAACCTTCAAGGGGCTTAGTTATGAATGTATGAAGAAGTACATCATTAACGAGTCCGGCGCTGATAGCGAACAGATGAAAAACTTCGATACTCTTTGCGGCAATAGCAATGAACAGTCCGCGGATAAGGCAAGCTACGGTCAAATCAAGAAATGGTTCCTTAGCGAATACCCTGATTTCAAAAATGCCGATGAGAAAATTAAAAGGATTATCGAGGCGGCAAACAGGAAAAACGCTTAATAGAAGTTCAATACAAGAATAAAGAAGGAGATAAGAAAATGGCAAAGAATCTGCAAATCGATATGGAGAACGGGTCTATTATAATGAGTAAGGCATTTGCTAAGAAAGCTTCCGTATATGACTCTATTGAATACAATATGCTTCAAGGCGCACGCGCGGACTATCCTGAATACAAAATAGTTATACGCTCAATAAATAAGAATGAAAAGCAGGAGCATTTTCGCGGGCTTACCTATGAATACATAGAAAGATACATAGGCACTCATGACAACAGCGAAGAAAGAATGATGATATACAAAGAGCTGCGCCTGATTGCGGAATGCCATTCCGTTCGCTATCAGCACATCAAAAGATGGTTTCTTGAGACGTATCCAGAAGTGAGAAAGTTCGGTATGGATAATGCAAGCCAATCTAAGAATAACGTGCTGCACATGAACATTGGCGAAGATAAGGCTGCGAGTTGATTTAAGTCAGACTCTTAACAGAGTAATAATATATAGATACCATTGTTAAATGTTCAACTAAAAAGGGAGGATATACTTATGATAGAGATAAGGACTTATACATATGACGAGATGTCGGCTATTCTTGGCACAAGAAGCAATCAGGGCATAAAGAGAAAATTAGATAAATACGAAATAGAGTGCCATATATCGGGTAGGGGGTGCTATATGAAATACGATATTATAAACATTGCAAAGCCATTTACGGTGTGCTGCATTACGGAGCTTGGAATGCCCGCACAAACGGACTTCTATAAATTTCGCAACTTTCTCTACTATTTCATGAACGATGATGAGTTCCGTTGGCTTCCAGACGAAATTATTGAAAGCAGAATGCATGAGAAGGATAGGCCGATTTCGCGTCAGACAATAACAAAATATAAAAGGAGGCTTGAAAAACAAGAAATAATAAGTATATCAGGCGAGCCATATGTATACTACTTCGCGCGTAAAGGCAAACTGAGAAAGACAGAAAAAGAGGAGTACCGCAGAGCTTGGGCTGAGTACTGGGAAAACAGGAATAATGGAATGTTCGCTTCAGAGGCAATTCATATTATGTACTATAATTACGGCGGAGTTGCAAGAAAACAAAGCATAGCCCAACTAAACGCCTTTTATATCAATAAGTGGAATAAGTTAAATGAATTAGTCTCGAACGCCATGGAACATGACTCAATTTGAAATAATAAAGAATCAAGTTGAACTATTAACAGAGTATATATAGTTATATTACTGTTAATAGTTCAACTTAATTTTATACGGAGGGAATGCCCCTCCTTTTATTATGTCTGAAGGAGTGTTACAATTAAAATCTCCGCCTTCCGTAATCCAAAATAATCCACCGCCGCGGCGGGGCCTTGCCCACGGCAAACTGAAATCACGGAAGCTAAAAATATTTATCCCATAATATACCTGCCGGTAATGTATCTTTGGACAAAACGGGATAAAGCTGTTTTAAGCTTTTTTATTTATACATGAAAAACCAGATAAATGGAGGCAAACATGAGTATTATAACAGAACTTCCAGGCGAAGAATGGAGGCCGGTAAAAGAGTACGGCGGGCAATATTTCGTAAGTAACTTTGGAAGGGTAAAGAGCATGAAAAATGCACAACCGCGGCTTTTGGTATAGCACAAGAACAATAAGGGTTACTTTAGAGTGGCGCTATGCAAGAACGGCTGTTCAAGATATTGGCTTACGCATAGATTAGTTGCAATAGCGTTTATAGAGAATGACGAGCCGCTATACAAAACCACGGTAGACCATATTGACGGAGATAAAAGCAACAACTGCGCGAATAATCTCCGTTGGCTCAGTAAATCCGATAACACAAGAGAGTATTGGAAAAAACAAAGAGAGGAGGCTGAAGCAAATGAGCTTATTTGATTGGCATAATAGGAGCATGCCGAAGCACTACAAATATATGTATCTTGATGGGTTTACGCCTGAGCAGGTGTTTTTAAGCCTTCATCAAAGGATGAAGGAAGAATACTTTGATTAGCAGGATGAAGCGGAAATATTCATTATAGAAAACGAGGTCAAAATAAAGAGATGAGATACAGAAGCAAAGACGAACGCAAGAAAAAGAAGCAAAGCGAGCTGGAAAACACGATATTTCAGCTTATGGAAAAGAGCCTTAAAACGGCTGTTGATTAGGCGCTTGAGGATATATTCAAGGAATGGAATTTCTGAAAATATAGGGCGGCATGCTTGATTGGCTGCCGCCCTTATCTTCTATTTTTCTGTTGGATTCGGAATAAATTCAACCAAATCACCAGGTTGGCAGTTGAGAACATCACACATTCTATCCAATACATCTACTGGAATATGCTTTATTGTGCCGAGGCAAATAGCTGAAATTGTTGGCGGCCTTATGCCGGTACGTTCGGCAAGCTCCTTCTGTGTCATTTCACGCATTGCAAGCATTACTTTAACCTTGAACTTAATCACGCTTTCTCACCTTCCTTTACTTTATATTAACACGTTTGGCGTAATAATACAATACGCTGTACGAAATAATATTCCGTAAAACGTAATTAAAGCTACGAAAAACGTATTGACTAATTACGCAAAGCGTAGTATAATTAAGTCAATCAAAGAAGCGAAGGAGATAACAGCAATGACCAAGAGCGAACTGATAGCTAAGATTGAAGCATTAAACGAGTGGGAAACGCTGATGGAGGAGGCAAAGGCAGAAGCCGAAGCTATTCGCGATAGCATTAAGGCTGAAATGCTTGAGCGTGAAACTGAAGAACTTGAGGCAGGAGCATATATAATACGATGGACTTCAATCCTCAGCAATCGATTTGATACCACCGGCTTTAAGAAAGCCTATGGCGAACTCTACAAAGCATTTACCAAGCAAACAAGTAGCCGACGGTTTTCAATTTCATGCTGATAAAGCAATTTGCCGCTTCCGAAAAATGGGGGCGGCAAAAGTTCTTAAAATCTAACAAATACGAACAGGCAAAGCGAGCAGTTGCGCCAAAGATAAGCGAACGCCGCAAAAGTGCGAACTAAGCCGCCCTAATTTAACGAACTTTTCTGTTGGAGGTTACTATGAACAAGAAAACAAAGGCGCTCACAACTGAGCAATACAAGGAAATACTTCAGACCATGAAGGAAGGCTTCTGCGGCTGCCGCCCCAATGAGCGAATAGCAACGGCCCTTGTGCTGGAAGGGAACCTTGGCATAAGGATAAGCGACATATTGAAACTTCGCCCATGCGACATAGTACTGGATGGGGACAGGTACAGGCTTGAAATAACCGAACAGAAAACAGGAAAGAGCCGCTCCTTCACTGTGCCGCTCATAATATGGCAGTACATAGAAAACTACTGCTTGCGCGGCGGGATAGGCCGCACTGAGCAAATATTCCCATTTTCTGAAAGAGCGGTTCAGAAGCATCTTGCCAAAGTGTGCGACTATCTTGGCATTGAGGGCGTTAGCACTCACAGCTTCCGCAAGTGGTATGCTACCGAGATATACAATAGCAGCGGCTGTGATATAGCGCTTGTACAGCGGCTTTTGCAGCATAGTTCAGCCGCCACAACTCAACGCTATATCGGAATAGAGCCGCAGAGAATAGAACAGGCGATAGAAAACCACGCGAAACTGATTTAATGCTTGCTTTGAATAGCAGTATCCCCCCCGCGGTGCGGGGGGGGATACTGCTATTTTTATGCCCATTCCTGTTTATCTAATATATAGAGGATTCTTTTAATTGAAACAGAAAAATCGAGTTTAGCTAATTGCAGCCTAATGCCGTGTGCATTTGAACTTTCGATATACTTAAGAGATTCAGTTGCCCTTTTGTAATGCCAGCATATTCTTGATGCTTCGCCGGTTTGGTCAGCTTTTAAGCTTTTTAGTCGGTTTGCATTTTCGGGTTTTGTCATTCGCTGGTTAATTGCCATAAGTGCTTCTCGTCTGTTCATAACTACACTCCATGCAATTACTCATCACAAATCCAGCTATATATCTTTAAACAGACATCGAAATCGAGATAATTATTTAATCCTTCAGCTGCTAAAACATTAAGAGCTGACTCATGATGGCCTGCTCCCCATAGCCATGCCGCCGCCGATCCGTCTGAATCGCGTTTTTTTATTAATGTAATAGAACTATCCTTGTTTAGGTATTTTGCAATATTAGAATTTTTAACTAACGGAATTAGTTCTTCAGCAAATTCGATTTTCGTAATTACCGACTCAAATTGAAATCTTCGGCTGGTATCATTTTCATCAATATATTTATATATTAACTCGCCTTTATTGGTGCTTATTCCTTTGACGGAATAGTCGCCTCCGCTCTTACTGAAACCGCCTGTTGTGACACCTCCAACAGTTGCACTTGTATATGTGAGTTTGGGTTCATTATATTTATAATCATTAATCTTGTGCCGTATGCAACTGAGAAGCTGTCTATTTGATGAACTACGCTTATTTACTATAAGAGTTTCCCCATCCTTAGAGTGACGTAAGGTAAGGTTACCTTTTCGCATTATCTTCTCTGTTTTTGTATAGGAACTTTTTATCGCAAGAGAAATCAATAGATACATAAGTAAGAGTGATCCAAGTAATTCTATGACAAATAACATTCTTTGCTCCTTTATTGATTAGATATTTGGCGCTTTTTAATGACAAAGAAAACGCTTTGGTGTTCTTTGACATTACTGCACTGTTGGCTGAGCTTTGCATTAAAGCTGCCATCCATATTTCATGTTCTAAGTACTTAAAAAATGTAGATAGTTCTATGTATAATCATATACCGCCATAATGTTTACCCCTCCTAAGTATTTAAAATTTTCGTGTTCCAATCTAATGATATTGAAATAGGAACTTTTCTTCCTTGAATTATGCATGAATGATTCCTAAAAGTCAATACTAATATGAACTAAAATTCCGATATATCGTTAATGAGAGGAACTTTTATGCTTACGTTCGATTTTCGTGCTATTGGAAACAGGCTTCATGCTAAACGCAAGATATACGGTATGACACAACTTGAGGTTGCCGCCGCGGCGGAGCTTTCGGAAAGAACCTATGCCGATATAGAGCGCGGAAATGTGAACATGAGAATTGAAACGCTGCTCAGAATATGCGACGTTCTTCACATTACGCCTGATGAAATACTTACGGAAGAAGATTCTTCTGTGTCCTCAAGGCAGGATGAGCTTATTGAAAGGCTTAACGCTTGCTCACCAAAGGATAGGGAGACGGCGTTGAACATACTTGCTGCATATCTTAAATCGCTGGAATAGGTTAGAGTTATGGCTACTATCGCAAAGAACAACGATAAGGGCGGCAAGCGTGAACACCAGAAGTATAAAGCATTGCTCGTTGCAAAGTACCTTTTGGATTTTACTGATGAAAACCATTCTTGCAGCGCCCTTGACCTTATAGACTATCTTAATTATGAACATGGTATTGAAGCGGAACGCAAGTCCATTTATCGCGATATTGCGGCGCTGCGTGATGAACTTGGCATGGATATTGATGGAGGGCAGGGAGGCAGATACCGACTAATGTCCCGCAAGTTTGAATATGACGACCTTCGTATTCTTGCGGAGTGCGTATATGCGGCAAGGTTTATTTCTGCATCTAAGGCTAAGGAATTAGTTGCTACTATTGGCGAAATGGGTAGCACATATCAGGCCGAAACATTGCAGAATGAGACTTTTCTTATTGACCGGGTTAAAAGCACCCAGAAGGGAACTTTGAACATAATAAGCACAATAAACGCCGCAATGGCTAAAAAGCAGGATGGGAAGCCGCATACGCCGCAGAAAATCAGCTTCAAATACATGAAGCATACCATTGATAATGTGAATGAAGTAGTGGCAAGAAGAAAAGGCGCGGATTATAAGGTAAGTCCATACCGCCTACTAATCAACGATGGGAACTACTATCTTTTAGCGTATAATGACGGCACTCAGGACATTAGAACGTATCGTATAGACCGAATGAAGGACGTTAAGCTGCTGCCGGAGGCGAGAGAAGGCAAAGAGGCTTTTAACGCAATAGATTTAAGGACATATACGCAAAGGGTATTCTCAATGTTTTCGGGAGAGAAACGCAGAGTAACCATTCGCTTTATTAACCCGCTGTTGGATACCGTCATTGACCGCTTTGGAACGAAGGAAGTTTCTTATATGAAAGATGACGATAGACATTTTACTGTTTCGGCTGATGTTGAAGTAAGCAATCAGTTCTTCTCTTGGATTGTTCAGTTTGGCAATAAGGCTAAAATAGTTTATCCTGTTGATGTTGCGGAAGAAATGAAGAAGTTCTTGGAAAAGATACTTGTAAGATACGAATAAAAGGAATGCGGCGTACATTCCTTTTAGACTGAAAGTTGATAGAGGTTGATGCTTTTTATAGTCTAAGCATATAAAACCTGATTCAAACTCGTTTGTTTTTCATTGAAAGATGCTGCTGCTTTAAACTGCGAATAATGTTGATTTCATCGGCATCTTTGCGTAAATCACTGGTCAGTAGGTTCAAATAGTTTTCCGTAATTGCAAGGCTGCTGTGACCGAGTAGTTTTTGCAAAGTAACTACTGAGCCGCCCATCAAAACCCATTTCTTGGCGAACGTATGTCTGAAACGATGAATGCCGGTCTTGTCCAAACCGCGCTGTTTACAGTAGTCCCAGATACTATGATAGCAAGTGCTTTTTGTGAGCTTTTCGCCGTAAGCATTGCAGAATAGCCAGTCTTCGGGCGTTCCGCCGCGGTATTTTAAATACTCATCCAGAATTTTGATGATATCTACATTCAACGGGAGGATGAGCGGCTTGCGGTTTTTAGTCACCCTGACGTAAATAATCCTGTTTTCAAAGTCTATATCTTTGATTTTCAGATTAACAAGGCTGTTTTGGCGCATTCCAGTAGAAAGAAGAAAATTGACCATAACCCAACCGCGGTAATGAGGGAACGTGCATGCCCGCAAATCAGGCTTTACAATAAGAGCCTTTAACTCCTCATCGGTATATGTTTCTATTGGCGTTTTATCGGTCTTAGGTATGGCTATTTCAAAGTGCGGCAAGTATTTGCACTTCATGAAGAAGCGCAACAGGGTTTTTAAATCTCTTGAATAGGTTCCTAAGGATACTTCGTTTAGCTTTGGGTCTTCACGAAGCTGAATAATGAAGTTCGGAACGGTCTTTTCATCAAAGGACTCTATTGGAGTATCGGGCGGAATGCGTTTATAGATTTGTTTGATGGATTGCTCATAGTGCCTGATTGTTCCGTCACGCAGATTTCTTGCCTTCATATCCAGCACATATTCCTCATAACCCTGCTGAAAATTTTTCTGCACATTACAGCACATCTTAACTTTTTTCTTCATATTTCTCCTTACTGCTGAACCCCCAAAAGATTAAGCACATCATCAGCATTTTAGTGCAAATGACGTGCTTAATTGATTGTTGGACTAAAACTAAGGATTTAAGAAGCGATGCTCTGTAAAAATCCCCGAATTACTTGGCCTCTGAAACCGCCACCGCCACGGCAACGGTTGCGCCGACCATGGGGTTGTTGCCCATGCCGATAAGACCCATCATTTCCACATGGGCAGGCACGGAGGAGGAGCCTGCGAACTGCGCATCGGAATGCATGCGGCCCATCGTGTCCGTCATGCCGTAGCTGGCGGGGCCTGCCGCCATGTTGTCCGGGTGCAGCGTGCGGCCCGTGCCGCCGCCGGAGGCAACGGAGAAATACTTCTTGCCGTTTTCAACGCACCACTTTTTGTATGTTCCCGCAACGGGGTGCTGGAAGCGGGTGGGGTTGGTGGAGTTGCCGGTTATGGATACGTCCACGTTCTCGTGGCGCATTATGGCAACGCCCTCGTTCACGTCGTCCGCGCCGTAGCAAAGTACCTTCGCGCGGTCGCCGTCGCTGAAGGCGGTGGTCTTTACTATGGTAAGCTCGCCTGTGTACTGGTTGTATTCGGTTTCAACGTGGGTAAAGCCGTTTATGCGGCTGATTATATACGCCGCGTCCTTGCCAAGGCCGTTGAGGATTACCTTGAGCGGCTCCCTGCGCACCTTGTTCGCCGTGCGGGCTATGCCGATTGCGCCCTCTGCCGCGGCAAAGCTTTCGTGTCCCGCAAGGAAGGCGAAGCAATGCGTGGATTCGGAAAGCAGCATCGCGCCAAGATTGCCGTGGCCAAGGCCCACCTTGCGCTGATCGGCAACGGAGCCGGGTATGCAGAACGCCTGCAAGCCTTCGCCTATGCATTCGGCCGCTTCCGCCGCGCTCTTAACGCCCTTCTTCAGCGCTATCGCCGCGCCGAGGGTATATGCCCAAACCGCGTTTTCGAATGCGATGGGCTGTATGCCCTGCACTATGCCGCGCACGTCTACGCCATGCTCCTTGGTGAAGGCTTCGCATGCTTCAAAGCCGTCGAACCCATACTTTGCAAGCACGGGGCGCAGGGTATCTATTCTTCTTTCGTATCCTTCAAAAGTGACCATCTTTACGCCTCCTTATTTATTGCTTGCGCGGGTCTATAACGGTTACCGCCTCGGCAAAGCGGCCATAGGTGTTTATGTTGGAACGGAAAGCCTCGTTCGGCTCCACGCCCTTCTTTATGGCGTCCATCATCTTGCCAAGGTTTACGAATTTGTAGCCTATTATTTCGTTGTTCTTGTCAAGCCCTATTTCAAGCACATAGCCTTCGGCCATTTCAAGGTACCTGGGGCCCTTTTTCCTTGTGCCGAACATGGTGGCAACCTGGCTCCTCAGGCCCTTGCCAAGGTCCTCAAGCCCGGCGCCTACGGGCAGGCCGTCGTCTGAAAACGCACTCTGGCTGCGGCCGTAGACAATCTGCAGGAACAGCTCCCGCATGGCGGTGTTGATGGCGTCGCACACAAGGTCCGAATTAAGCGCTTCCAGTATGGTCTTGCCGGGCAGTATCTCCGCCGCCATTGCAGCGGAATGCGTCATGCCGGAGCAGCCTATCGTCTCCACCAGCGCTTCTTCAATTATGCCGCCCTTTATGTTCAGCGTCAGCTTGCATGCGCCCTGCTGCGGCGCGCACCAGCCCACGCCGTGGGTCAGGCCGAATATGTCCGTAATTTCCTTTGCTTTAACCCATTTGCCCTCCTCGGGAATGGGTGCGGGGTCGTGCTTTGCGCCCTTTGCCACGCAAAACATCTCTTCAACCTCACGCGAATACTGCATGAAATATCTCCTCCTTTGTTTATCTTTTATCTTTTCGCATAATAGTATATCATAAAAAATGATATGAAAACCACGAAAAACGTTTTTTCACATTCACTTTGCTTATGACGCATTGAAGTATTATCAATATCGCTTTACGGGGCAAGCGAGTGTGTTGTATTATAAGGCGTATAAAGAAAACGTAAATACTGCGCCGCAAGGGGGACGGTATATGACTGGATTTATAATATATTTTACGCTGCTGAGCATAGCGCATCTGTTCTTCTGCTATTTTGGCATGCATACGCCAAGAAAGCTTACAAAGCCGCTGCTGCTCACATCGCTTGCCGCTTGCTATGCGTGCGCGGCAAAGCCTGTGGACGGTGCGGTGCTGGCGGCGCTTATATGCGGCCTTGCGGGCGATATATTGCTAATATGGGAAAAGAACGACAAGTTCTTTATACCCGGCGCACTTAGCTTTACGCTTGGGCATGGGCTGTATGCGCTGAGCATATTCCGCCGCACCCCCGGCGCAACCCAATCGCACCTTATAACGGCGGCGGTGTTCATGGCGGCGTATATAGCCGTTGTAGCATACATGAGCTTCAGGCTTGAAAAGCATGTGGATGATAAAAAGCTCCGCATACTCATGCCCGTATATCTTAGCATAGTTGCGGCGGTGAACGTTTTTGCATGGGTGAATTTTGTGGCGCGGATAAATTCGGGCGAAGGCCGGTTTTACGCCGCGCTGATAACGCTTGGGTCAATGCTGTTCTTGACTTCGGACACAATACTTGCGCGCTGCATGTTCGTGCGCGATGTTGAACGGCCGAATTTCCCTGTGATGATAACATATATACCGGCGCAGGCGCTGCTGTGCTTCGGCTATATCGGACTTGGGGCGTAAAGCATGGCCGCACGGGAAAGACTTATTGCGCTTGTTAAGGCGCTGAATGAATATACGGATGAAGAGCATCCGCTGAGTGCGGGCAAGCTTTGCGCTATACTTGCGCAGCATGGCATTGCGGCAAACAGGCGCAGCATATATGCCGACGTTGCCGCGCTGAACCGCATGGGCTGGAGGATAGAAAGCACCACGCGCGGGTATTATGCAAACGACCGCCCGTTCACGGCGGAGGATGCGCGGCTTATAATGCTTGCGCTGGACTGCGCGCCGTTTATGGACGAGGCTACGGCGCAGAGGCTTAGGCAGGGCATAGCAAAAACGCAGAGCGTGAACTTTGAAAGCCCGGCCGGGATAGAGCGCACATACGGCGCACAAAACAGGCTGAGATCCGCGATAGAAACCATAACCCTGGCGATAGACGCGAAAAAGCAGCTAAGCTACGTTCCTTCCGCCTGCCTTGACGATACGGACATTTGGCCGCGCGAAAAAATAGAGCCGATATGCCTTATATATGCCGGCGGCGAATTTGTGCTGCGCGCGGCGGTGAACGGCGGTATCGACTATATTCCCTTAAACGCTATGTTCGATATAAAGCTTGAGCGCCGCAGCGTTAAGCATCCTTCGGTGCGGCGGAAGGCGAATGCGCCGCATAAAAGCTGAGCGCGGCAAGGCTTACGCATGCGCCGGCAAGCATCCTGTAATAAAGCGTATAGCTTACAAAAAAGCTGAGTGCGAAAAGCGCCGCGGCAACAAGCAGATACCGCGCGCATCTTCCGCGGCCTATGGCCGTGGATACGCTCTGCTTTTTTATTTGCTTTTTCTGCTCCGCCTGTTTCAATATATATTGCCTTACGGCGTTATCGTCGGGCATTTTGGCGCAGGAAGCGAGCATATCGCCCGATATAAAGGCAACGCTCAGCCCATCGTAACGCGCGGCAATGTCCCGCGCCGGCTGGCTCACAGAGGCGGAGGAGAATATGAAAAGGCTTTTGCAGCCGCGCCTGTTTGCCGCGCGGCAGGCACAAAGCACCGTTTCTTCATCCACTGGGGAAAGCGTCTGCGCGGTATACACAAGGCTTTCGCCCGCAAATTCCTTGCCGTGGCGCTTTATGTATTCGCGCACTATGCCCAGAAACTCGCTCCGCGGCATAAGCACAAGGCTTTCGCTGAACAGCTTTTTTGAAAGGCGGGCGTTTTCGCGCAATATGAATTTTTCAAGCCGCACGCTTTTTACAAGCTCGGCAAATACGGATATGGCCCCGACCGCAGCTGCCGTGAGCACAGCGGCGGCGATAATGCTTTCCACGTTGAACGAAAACCAAAGATAGCATGCAATAAGCAATATTACCCTTAGCGCAATAAAGTCCGCAGCGCGGGCAAAGGCCGTGCGCCCGCGGTAAAAGCGGCGCTTGTAATATGCATTCAGCGTTCTTTTTTCACCAATGCTCATGTTTAATTCCCCCTGTTGCTTTTTTATGGATTGTTCCCATCGTGCGCGGCGATTATTCGCGGTTTACTACCAAGGAATAGTAGTGTATAATAAATTCAATGAGAATCGGTATATTGGGGGGCAGCTTTAATCCCCCGCACAACGGACATGTTTATATTGCGCGCGAGGTCAGGCGGCGTTTCTCGCTTGACAGGGTGCTGTTTATGGTGGCGGGCGATCCGCCGCATAAAAGCATCGCTTTTGGCGTGGATGCAAAAGAACGGCTTGAGCTTACCCGTGCCGCGCTTGCGGGCGAGGAAGGGCTTATTGCGTGCGATGATGAAATTCGCCGCGGCGGCGTGAGCTACATGGCGGATACGCTGACGGGGCTGTATAACGGCGTTGACGAGCTGTATCTTATAGTGGGCGCGGACATGCTAAAAACATTGCACCAATGGAGCAGGCCTGAAACCATATTTGCGCTTGCGGGCATAATAGCCGTTGGCAGGCCGGATATACCGGGCGAGCATGAAGCCGCGCAGGAGCTTATAAAAAGCTACGGCGCGCGCATACGCATGGCGGGCTTTGACGGGCCGGATATATCCTCAACCGCTATCCGCCGCCGCGTATACGAGGCTGAGGGCATTGCAAAGCTTGTTCCCTACGGCGTGATGGAGCGTATATACGCGGGGCTTTTATACCAAAGCGAGGATATTTGCTCCTATGAAAAGCGCCTTGCGGAATACACCAAGCCAAAGCGCCTTGCCCACTCTATAGGCACAATGGGCTACGCCGTGGAGCTTGCGGCCATATGGGGCGCGGACGGCAAAAAGGCGCGCATAGCAGGGCTGCTGCACGACTGCGCAAAGCTTGGCGACGAGGACGCATTGCGGCTTGCCAAGGAATACGGCTATACGCCAAATACTCAGCAGCGGTGTGCGCCCGGTCTTTTACACGGCCCCTTGGGGGCGATAAGGGTGCACAGGGAGTTCGGGATAGATGACGCGGACGTTATAAATGCCATCGGCTGCCACGTTTTCGGCCGGATGAACATGACAAAGCTTGATAAAATATTATACGTTGCGGATAAAGCAGAGTTCACGCGGACGTATGAAGGCGTTGACAAGCTGAGGGACATGGCGAAGAAGGATCTTAACGGCGCGGTGCTTATGACCATGAATAACTCAATAGACCATTTGCTTGCGCGGGGTATAGAGCCGACGGACGAATCCCTTATGATAAGGCAGGCAATAAAAAGAGAGACCGAAAATAATAAAGGAGATATAAAATGAGCGAATTTTTTAACGCGATAGATGCACAGGACGAAGAAAACATCCGCCGCCAGGCGATGATGATATGCGACGCGCTTTATAATAAAAAGGCGCAGGACATAATGGCCATACACGTTGGGGACAGGACCATAATAGCGGACTGGTTTGTGGTATGCTCCGGCCGGGCAACGGCGCAGGTGAAGGCGCTTTGCGACGAAATTGAAGAAAAGGCCGAAGGAATGGGCCTTAGCGTAAGGCGCATAGAAGGATACAGCGAAGGCCGCTGGATAGTTATTGACTTCGGCAGCATATTGGTGCACATATTCTATCCCGAAGAAAGGGAGTATTACAATATGGAAAGGCTGTGGGTGGACGACCCGCGCGGCTTTGTTGATTATTCAAAGCTGATGCTTGAAAAGGAGCGCGAGAAGGAGCTCAGGCGCAGGGCCGCAGAGAAGGGCGAATAACATAGAAAAATCGGCATATAAGCGGCATACGCGCGTTGACAAGCGGCGTTAGTGATGCTATTATATAATTTGATAGGCAATGAATAAGGATGTAGCCGTATTGCGTTCGCACAAGAGAAGGCAGGCCGTGGCTGGAAGCCGCCGCGAACAGGGCATATGGTGAAGGACGCCTTATGAGCCTTCCGCAGGAAATGGCGGACGGTTGCCCCGCGTTATGGGGCGCGAGCGGAGCATTTTATTATGCTCAATAAGGGTGGTACCGCGGGTTCCCCGTCCCTGTTTAAGGATGGAGGACCCTATTTTTTATAAGGGAAATATGAAAGAGGTGTATTATGCAGATTCAGGCGCCTAAGGGCATGAAGGACGTTACCCCTAAGGAAAGCTACAAATGGCAGTATATCGAAAAGCTTATGCGCAGCGCTTGCGCGGAATTCGGCTACCGCGAAACCCGCACGCCGGTGCTGGAGCATACGGAGCTTTTTGCCCGCGGCGTGGGAGACACAACGGACATTGTGCAAAAGGAAATGTATACCTTTACCGATAAGGGAGACCGTTCCGTAACGCTGAAGCCGGAGGGCACGGCGGGCGCTGTGCGCATGTTCCTTGAAAACAAGCTTTTTGCCGACGCGCAGCCCACAAAGATGTTCTATCTTTACTGCCCCGTTTTCCGCTACGAAAAGCCGCAGGCGGGCAGGCTGAGGGAGCATCATCAGTTCGGCGTGGAGGTTTTCGGCGCGCCCAGGGCCAGCGCGGATGCGGAGGTTATCTCCCTTGCTATAAGCATACTGAACGAGCTTGGCATAAAGAGCGTAAAGGCCAAAATAAACAGCATAGGCTGCCCCGAATGCAGGCCAAAGTATAACGCCGCGCTGAAGGAATATCTTAAAGCGAATTACGAGGAGCTTTGCGAAACCTGCAAAACGCGCTATGAAAAGAACCCGCTCAGGATACTGGACTGCAAGGAAAAGCGGTGCGGCGAAATAGCGGCGGCCGCGCCAAAGGTGCTGGATTACCTTTGCCCAGAATGTCAGGCGCACTTTGAGGAACTTAAAGCCTCCCTTGATGCGCTGGGCATAGAATACGAAGTTGATCCCATGATAGTGCGCGGGCTTGATTATTATACGAAAACCGTGTTCGAGCTTGTTTCTACCGAAGGCGCGTATACCGGCACGGTGTGCGGCGGAGGCAGGTATGATGGACTAATCGAGCAGCTTGGCGGGCCGAAGATGAACGCCGTCGGCTTCGGCATGGGCATGGAAAGGCTGCTGCTGGTTGCGGAAAGCTTCAACCCCATACCCGAACCCAACCTTGTGGACATATACATTGCACCCGTTGGGGACGAAGCAAGGAACGTTGGACTGAAGCTTGCGGGAGAGCTTAGAAAGCACGGCGTAAAGACCGAATTTGACCACGTTGGCCGCAGCTTCAAGGCGCAGTTTAAGTATGCAGACAAGCTTAAAGCGCGCTTTGTTGCCGTGATAGGCGAGGACGAGGTTAAAAACGGCGTAATAAAGCTGAAAAACATGGCGGACGGCACGGAGACGGCGCTCGGCATAGAGGGCTTTGCCGAAAAGGCCGCTGAATTGGTTAAATAAGCTGAAAAGCGAAAAATACAGAACAATTTATTAAGGAGCATACAGGATAATGATACAGTCACGAACCCATACCTGCGGCGAGCTTAGGCTCGGCAACGTGAACGAGCGCGTTACGCTTGCGGGCTGGATGGAAAACGTCCGCGTAGTGGGCAGCAACTTCGCCTTTGTGGTGCTGCGCGATTTTTACGGCACAACGCAGATAGTCATAGAAACCGAAGAGATGATGAACATAATAAAGGGCATCAATAAGGAATCCACCATCTCCGTTACCGGTACCGTGCGCGAGCGCGCAAGCAAGAACGCCAAGCAGCCCACCGGCGAAATAGAGGTCGTACCCGAAAAGATAGAAGTGCTGGGCCGCTGCATTTATAACGAGCTGCCCTTTGAAATAAACCGCAGCCGCGAAGCGGATGAAACGCAGCGGCTCAAATACCGTTATCTTGATTTGAGGAACCCCGAAGTCAAGAACAATATAATTCTGCGCTGCAACGTTATAGCTGCGCTGAGGAAGGCCATGCTTGAGCATAACTTCCTTGAAATAACCACGCCTATACTTACCGCATCCAGCCCCGAAGGCGCAAGGGACTATCTTGTGCCCGCAAGGAAGCACCCCGGCAAGTTCTATGCCCTGCCGCAGGCGCCGCAGCAGTTTAAGCAGCTTTTGATGACCTCCGGCTTCGATAGGTATTTCCAGATTGCCCCCTGCTTCCGTGACGAGGACGCCCGCGGGGACAGAAGCCCCGGCGAATTCTATCAGCTGGATATGGAAATGGCCTTTGCCTCGCAGGAGGATGTTTTCTCCGTAATAGAGGACGTTCTGCCGCCCATTTTCGCAAAATACGGAACGTATAACGTGGCCTCCTCCGCGCCGTTCAAGCGCATATCCTATAACGATGCGCTGGAACAGTTCGGCACGGATAAGCCGGATTACCGCATAGATTTGAGGATACAGGACATAACTAAGCTGGTAGCTGGCAGCGAATTTGCTCCCTTTGCCGAGGGCAACACCGTTAAGGCCATAGCCTGCAGCGGATGCGAGCTGACCAGAAAGCATATAGACAAGCTGTGCGCCGATGTTGAGGTGCAGGCCGGCGCAAAGCCCTATTGGTTCAAGGTGGAGGCGGACGGCAGCTTCGCCGGAGGCGTCGCCAAGTTCATGACTCCGCACCACGATGCTGTAGTTGAAGCGCTTGGCCTTACGCCCGGCACGCTTATCGGCATAGCCGCGGGCAAAAAGTCTGCCGCGCAGAAAACCGCCGGAGTCATGCGCAAAATGCTCGGTGCGCTGGTACCCGGTCATATGGACAAGGAACGCTATGAATTCTGCTGGGTGGTCGATTTCCCGATGTATGAAATAGGCGAAGAATCCGGCGAGCTTGAATTCTGCCATAATCCGTTCTCCATGCCCGGCGGCGGCGCGGAGACGCTGAGGAAGGCTATCGCGGGCGAAATAGACCCGCTCACCATAACCGCGCAGCAGTACGACCTTGTTTGCAACGGTATAGAGCTTTCTTCCGGCGCTGTGCGAAATCACGACCCCGAAATAATGATAGAGGCGTTCCGCCTTGTGCGCCTTGGCGAAGAGGACGTGAAGAAAAAGTTCCCCGCCATGTACAACGCGTTCTGCTACGGTGCGCCGCCCCATGCCGGCATAGCCCCTGGTGTGGACAGAATGGTTATGCTGCTTGCGGGAGAGGACAGCATAAGGGAAATAATCCCGTTCCCCATGAACAAGAACGCGCAGGATATTCTGATGGGCGCGCCCGGAACGGTAACGGACAAGCAGCTTGAGGAACTGCATATAAAGGTGGACATAGATGAGTGAGGACGTAAGGCAAAAGGGCATAGTTGTTGAAGCGAACGGCAAAAGGGCCACTGTGCGCTTCAAAAAAACGGATGCCTGCGGCCATTGCAACGCATGCTTCCGCTTCGGCTCTAACGAGGCGGATATAGAAATGGACAATACTCTCGGCGCAAAGAAGGGCGACGAGGTGTATATAGACATGCATGCAAACACCGTGCTCAAGGCCAGCGCCATAGTATACGGCATTCCCATAATAGGGCTTATACTGGGCGTGGTGATAGGCTCCCGCTTTGGCGAGATATATGCGGCGATAGGCGGCGTTGCGCTGAGCGGGCTGAGTTTCCTTATACTTAAAAAGCTGGAGCCGAAATTCGCCAAAATGAACGAATTCAAGCCCAGAATGACCGCCTTTGTAAACGAAGAAGGCAAAGAATAAAAAAGAATAAACACAAAAGGAGGAAGAACAATGGTAAAGCATCTTACTTCAGCCGATTTTGAAGCGGCAATAAATGCGTCAAGGCCGGTGCTTGTGGACTTCTGGGCAAGCTGGTGCGGCCCGTGCCGCATGATAGGTCCCGTTATGGAGGAACTGAGCGAGGATTATGACGGCCGCGCGGATATATGCAAGGTAAACGTTGACGACGAAATAGACCTTGCCAAGCGTTTCCGCATAATGAGCATTCCCTGCGTTATTATTTTTAAGGACGGGCAGGAAATGAACCGCCTTGTCGGCGCGCGCGATAAAGAAGAATACGCGGACGC
>ERZ1026844.531-NODE-531-length-27664-cov-16.701909_pt1 | contig 27664 bp, 24 predicted proteins | sample MGYA00380152_ERZ1026844 | MGnify/ENA primary metagenome ERZ1026844 (study PRJEB33269, sample SAMEA4719788) | human gut metagenome | biome: human-associated habitat; feature: organic feature; material: feces | place: Cameroon | collected 2013-10 ... | reverse complement strand
CCCCCGACCCCCAGCCCGCTGTCACCACCGCCGAATATACCCACGGCTATGTGGATATGATGCTGGAGCTGCCGGAGGGCTGGAGCTGGGAGAACGCCGGTGACAACGGCACCAACAAGACCGAGGGCATCCGGTTCTATAAGACCGACGACCCCACCGTCAGCTACACGCTGCTGTGCTGGACGGGCGGCTACGGCATCTGCGGCACCGGCGTCACCAGCGAGGAGCTGACTCTTGCCAACGGCATGAAGGTCTGGCAGCATACGGAGGAGAACACGGAAAAGGGCATCATGGTCATGGCGGACATCTTCTTTAAGGACGCGCCCGGCAGCTATGTGGCGTCCCCCTCCGAGACCATGACCACCGAGGTCTGGAACGCCAACCGCGACGCGCTGCTCGGTATTCTGGGCACGGTGCAGCTGGGGCGCAATAGCCTCAGCCAGCAGGCAGCCATCAACGCCGCTGCGGCGCAGCACACCGGCGAGTACGACCAGGTCTACGCCACCTATGACGTGACCTCCGGCGCGTGGACGGTCAGCTTCAGCAAGGGCGCGGCGGTCGAAAAAGCCGTCCGGCTGGTGGTGGACGCCGCCGGCAAGGTCATGGCGTTCGGGAAGTAACCGTCACACCGGCGAAGCCGCCGCTTTCGCGGCGGTTTCCTTTTGCCCGCTTGACAACCACCGGAAAACGTGCTATCCTTTTCTACATCACAGGCGATGAAGGGCGTGGCTGCCCGGAGCCGCGGGAGGAAATGCCCGCCGGACGCCCCGTTACCGGCATGAGAGTGTGGAAGTATCCAAATTCGGGTGGAACCACGGACGAGTATCGTTCGCCCCGATGTCCTTATCGGACATCGGGGCGTTTTTTGTTACCCAAACACTTTATATAGGAGGAAATTCACCATGAAAAACACGGAAAAGACCATGGACAAAATCGTGGCTCTCTGCAAAAACCGCGGCATTATCTTCGCCGGGTCTGAGATCTACGGCGGACTTGCCAACACTTGGGACTACGGCCCTCTGGGCGTGGAGCTGAAGAACAACATCAAAAAGGCGTGGTGGAAGAAGTTCGTGCAGGAGAATCCCTACAACGTGGGACAGGACGCCGCCATTCTGATGAACCCCCAGACGTGGGTGGCCAGCGGCCATCTGGCGGGCTTCTCCGATCCCCTGATGGACTGCAAGGAGTGCAAGGAGCGCTTCCGCGCCGATAAGCTCATCGAGGACTGGTGCCAGACCAACGGCGTGGAGCTGCCCAAGCCCATCGACGCCTTCTCCCAGCAGGAGATGAAGGACTTCATCGAGGACAACAACATCCCCTGCCCCACCTGCGGCAAGCATAACTTTACCGATATTCGTCAGTTCAACCTGATGTTCAAGACGTTTCAAGGTGTCACCGAGGATGCCAAAAACACCGTGTATCTCCGTCCCGAGACGGCGCAGGGCATCTTCACCAACTTCGTCAACACCCAGCGCACCACCCGCCGCAAGCTGCCCTTCGGCGTGTGCCAGATCGGTAAGTCCTTCCGCAACGAGATCACCCCGGGCAACTTCATCTTCCGCGTCCGCGAGTTCGAGCAGATGGAGCTGGAGTTCTTCTGCAAGCCCGGCACCGATCTGGAGTGGTTCAACTACTGGCGCACCTTCTGCCACAACTGGCTGCTGGGCGTTGGTCTGAAGGACGAGAACCTCCGCCTCCGCGACCACGACCCCGAGGAGCTGTGCTTCTACTCCAAGGCGACCACGGACTTCGAGTTCCTTTTCCCCTTCGGCTGGGGTGAGCTGTGGGGCGTGGCGGATCGCACCGACTACGACCTGACCCAGCACCAGACCGTCTCCGGCAAGGATCTGACCTACTTCGACCCGGAGACCAACGAGCGGTACATCCCCTACGTAGTGGAGCCGTCTCTGGGCGTGGAGCGCAGCGTGCTGGCGGTGCTGGTGGACGCCTACGACGAGGAGGTGGTGGACGCGGAGAAGAACGATGTCCGCGTGGTGCTGCACCTGCACCCGGCACTCTCTCCCTACAAGGCGGCGGTGCTGCCCCTAAGTAAGAAGCTCAGCGAGCCGGCACGGAAGATCTACGAGGAGCTGGCAAAGGAGTGGATGATCGACTTCGACGAGACCGGCTCCATCGGCAAGCGGTACCGCCGCGAGGACGAGGTGGGTACGCCGTTCTGCATCACCGTGGACTTCGACACCGTGGGCGACGCGGAGCACGCGGGCGACAACTGCGTCACCGTCCGCGAGCGCGACACCATGGAACAGGTGCGTGTACCCATCAGCCAGCTGAAAGCGTATCTGGCGGAGAAGCTGGCGTACTGAGCGCAATAAGCAAAAAAGAAAGAGCCTTTCGGCTCTTTCTTTTTTTCTCATATATCCAGCAGCTTCAGCTCGTCCTCGTCCACCTTCCGCAGCTCCCGCTTGTTCATAATCTCGTACATACAGGGTACCACGAACAACGTCATCAGCGTGGCGTACAGCAGTCCGCCGATGCAGACCACGGCGATGGGCTGCATCAACGCCGTACCGGCGTTTTTCGCGGCGGCGGTGACGATCAGACCCAGTATGGTGGTCAGGCTGGTCATCAGGATCGGTCTGAGCCGCGTCACGCAGGCGTCGATGATGGCATCCCGCCGCTCCATGCCCGCCAGACGCTGCTGGTTGATGTAGTCCACCAGCACAATGCCGTTGTTGACGATGATACCCACCAGCATGACGAAGCCGATCAGACTGATGACCGACACCTCGATCCCCACCGCCAGCAGCGCGAAGAAGCCTCCGGTGAACGCCAGCGGTATGGTGAACATGACGATGAACGGCGATTTCAGCGACTGGAACTGCGCCACCATAATGAGGTACACCAGCACCACGCCCAGCAGCAGCATCAGCATCAGCTGCCCCATGGCGTCCATGATCTGCTCGTTCTCGCCGTTGTACTCCACCGTGACGCCCTGGGGCAGCGTCACGCTGCCCAGTGCCTGCTGCACCGCGTTGGTCACGTGGGTGATGTTATAGCCCTCCGCCAGCGTGGCGGTGACGGTGACGCAGCGACGCTGCTGGTCGCGGGAGATGGTGTTCATGGACACCGTCTCCTCCACCGTCGCCACGTCGCCCAGCGCGAAGGTCTTGTCCTCGTCCTCCTCGTCCTCGCCGGTGATCTGGCTCAGCTGCCCGGAGGAGCCGCCCATGGCGGACGACGTGCTGTCCGGGGTGATCTTCATGTCCAGCAGCTTCTCTTTCGTGAGGACGCTGCCCTCCGCCGCGTCCACGGTCAGATCCATGCTGTTGCTGTCCAGCGTAATGTCGGAGACACTGGTGGAGCTTTGCAGCGCGGCAGCCACCTTCATGTAGATCTGCGCCACGGTCATGCCGTGCTCCGCCGCCGCCTTCCGGTCAATGACCACCTGCAACGCCGGGGCGGACTCGTCCAGCCCGTCGTTGACCTCGCCCACGCCCGTCACCTGCTCCAGCCGCCGGGCGATGGCGCGGGCACTGTCCTGCAGCTCCTCCATGTCGCTGCCGAACACCTGCAGCGAAACGCCGCTGCCGGTCATATAGCTCATCATCTCGCTCATAACGCCGACGGCAGTGACCTTACAGGGCAGGTCGGCGCACAGCGTCTCGATCTCCTTCCCCGCCACGGAGCCGAAGGTGCCCTCCGGCATGGTGATGTAGCCGGTGACGTCGTATTCCCCCGTCTCGCCGCCTGCCATATTCAGTCCGCCCATGTCGCCGCCGCCCATCATAAAGCCCGCGTCCTCCACGTCCTCCACGGACATGACGCGCTGGATGACCGTGTCCGCCAGCTTCACCGCCTCCTCGCGGGTGGTGCCCTCCGGCATGGTGACCGTCAGGGACAGGTTGTTCATGTCCATCTCCGGCATGAACGTAAAGCCGCGGCTCACCGCCGCCCAGCCGCTGGTCACCAGCAGCACAAGGGACAGCAGCAGCACGCCCGCCTTGTGATCCAGCGCAAAGACGATGGACTTCCGATAGGCGGGATAGAGTCGATCCAGCAGACCCGGCTTCTGCACCTTCTCCCGGCGCAGCATACCGGACGCCATAGCGGGCACCAGCGTCAGTGCCACCAGCAGGCTCGCCAGCAGCGAATAGGTGATGGTCAGAGCCAGGTCGGTGAACAGCTGGCGCGTCAGCCCCTCCACGAACACGATGGGCGCGAACACGCAGACGGTGGTCAGCGTGGACGCTGCCACCGCGCCCAGCACCTGCTGTGCGCCGGACACCGCCGCCTGCACCACGGTGGCACCCTTCGCCCGCAGCCGGTAGATATTCTCGATGACCACCACCGAGTTATCCACCAGCATACCCACCGACACCGCCAGACCGCTTAGGGAGATCATGTTGATGGTCACGCCGGTGAAGTACATGAGCACCACGGCGAAGATCACGCTGATGGGGATAGACACCAGCGTAATGACCGTGGGTCGCCAATCCCGCAGGAACAGATACAGCACCACCACGGAGAACAGCGCGCCCCACAGCAGGGACGAGGTGATGGTCTCCACGATGAGATAGATATAGTCGCCCTGATCCATCAGCGGCGCGAAGTCCAGCCCCTCGTACTCCTCCGTCAGCTCCTGAAACCGGTCGGTGATGTTGTTGCTCACCGCCGCCGTGGCGTAGTTGGACTGCTTGGTGAAGGAGAGCAGGATACCGTTGCCGCCGTTGACCTTGGTATAGAGCTGGTCGGCGTTGTCCGTGACCACCACGGTGGCGATGTCGCCCAGCGTCACCGGCTCGATGCCCTCCATGCCCAGATCCAGCAGCACCATATCCTCCAGCTCCTGCCGGGTGGCGACGCTGCTGCCCACGGACACCATGTATTTCACGCCGCTCTCGTCCTCGATGTACCCGGCGGGCATATCAAAATTCTGCGCCGTCAGCAGCTGGCTGACGGTGGACAGGGACAGCATACCGCCCACGTCCGTGTCCTCGACGATGGTTTTATAGGCTTTCTTGATCTGCTCCAGACCGCTCTCGATCTGGGTCTTTGCCTGCCCCAGCTGGATGTCCGCCTCCGTCAGCTGCGTCAAGCCGTCGATCAGGGACAGCGCGGCGTCGTAGACCTCGCCCTCCACCTGGGCGCGGAGCCTGCCGCTCTCCATCTCCGCCAGCAGATTGCCCAGCGTCCGCCGCAGCTCCACCAGCGTCTTGTTCAGCTGCTTCAGCGTCTCCTGCAACTGCTTCAGCTCCTCAGGGGTCATTCCGCCGCCGCTGCCGCCTCCGCCGAAGTCCACGTCCGGCAGCACGGAGTACACGTCCTTCAGCTTGTCGTACATATCGTCCACGGCGTCACCGGCTTTGCCCGCCACGCCGGAGGCGATGGAGCGTTTCGCCTTGGCAAGCTCCTCCTCGCCCTTTTCCACCTCCGCCTTGGCGTCCTTGAGCTTCTGCTCCGCCTTTGCCAGCTGCTTCCGCAGGGCGTCCATCAGCTTTTCCGACAGCGCGTCCAGCTTCGCCTCGTCCAGAATGACGTGCGCCTCCCGGGTCACCGCGCCGCTGACGCTGATGCTCGCCACGCCGGACACGCCCTCCAGCTTCGGGGTAAGCTCCTCCGTGACGAAGTCGCTGAGCGCGTACACGTCCGAGCCCTGGCGGGACACGGCGGCCACCATCACCGGCAGCATGGAGGGGTTGATCTTCAGCACATAGGGCGCGGACACCGTGTCCGCCCAGCCCCCCTGCAGCACGGAGATCTTCTGCTGAATGTCCACGCTGATGGTGTCCATGTTGGCGCCGTCCTCAAATTCCAGCATGACCATGGACACGCTGTCCTGACTGGTGGAGGTGACCTCCTTGATCTTGTCCAGCGTCGCCATGGACTGCTCCACCGGCTTGGTGATGGTCTGCTCCACCGCCTCCGGGCTGGCTCCGGGATCGGAGGTGACGATAATGACGTAGGGAAAATCCATGTTGGGCAGCAGGTCGGGCGTCATCCGCAGATACGCCACCACGCCCAGCACGATCACCGCCAGCACCGCCACGAAAACCGTCAACGGTTTTTTCACGCTGAAGCCCGCCATATCCTCACTCCTTCCCCGCCCGCAAAGGGCACAAAACTCCGATTTTGAATTTTAGTGTATCATTCCCGCCGGGAAGTTGCAAGAGAGGCGGCGGATAATTCACGAAAGCGTTACAAATACAGGGGTTTGGCGGAAAATGGCACATCTGCCGCCGCGCTCCCTTCCCCTCCCCGGCAAGGGAAAAACGCGGACGCTTCCGCGTCCGCGTTTTTTCCTTTTCTGTTGGGATGATGGTTCCGGTCTTTGTCATAGGGAACCTCTCTTTTCCAGCTTTTCCACCATCCGGGTGAACTCCTCCGGCAGAGGACAGTGCAGCTCCACCGTCTCCCCCGTCCGGGGATGGACGAACCGCAGCCCCGTGGCGTGGAGACACTGCCCCGTCAGCCCCGGCACCGGCTTTTTCGCGCCGTACACCGTGTCCCCCAGAATGGGGTGCCCGATGTGCGCCATGTGGACGCGAATCTGGTGGGTGCGCCCCGTCTCCAGACGGCAGCGCAGGTGGGTCACGCCGGGATACCGCGCCACCACCTCCCAGTGGGTCACGGCGCGGCGGCCGCCCGCCACCACCGCCATCTTCTTCCTGTCGCTGCTGCTCCGTCCGATGGGCGCGTCCACGGTACCGCTGTCCTGTCGCATATTGCCGCTCACAAGGCACTCATACGTCCGGGACAGGGAGTGGTCGCTGAGCTGTGCGCTGAGGGCGGCGTGCGCCGCGTCGTTCTTGGCGGCGATGATCAACCCGCTGGTGTCCCGGTCAATACGGTGGACGATGCCAGGACGCTTCTCCCCGCCGATGCCGGAGAGACTGTCGCCGCAGTGGTGCAGCAGTGCGTTCACCAGCGTGCCGTCCGGGTGTCCCGGCGCGGGATGCACCACCAGCCCCTTGGGCTTGTTCACCACAATAACGTCCCCGTCCTCGTACACCACGTCCAGAGGGATGTCCTGCGCCGTCACCGCCGTGTCCCGCACCTCCGGGATGTCCACGCTCACGCGCTCCCCGCCCGCAAGGCGGCAGCTTTTCGCCGCCTGCTTTCCGTCCACGCGCACGTGTCCCGAGGCGATGAGCTGCGCCGCCTGGGAGCGGGACAGCGCGCCGTCCTGCGCCAAAAACGCGTCCAGCCGCAGCCCCGCCTGTTCAGTTGTGGCTGTCAGCTCCCGCGTCATGGTTCGGCTCCTTTTCCCGCTTGTCGTATTTTTCGTAGAACCACAGGTAGTACACTGCGCCCAGCACCACGCCGATGACCACGAAAATATCCGCCAGATTGAAAATGGGGTAGCTGATAAACTCCAGATCGAACATATCCACCACGTACCCCCGGCAGACCCGGTCGATCATGTTGCCTACGCCGCCGCCCAGCACCAGCATGGCGGCGGTCAGTCCCAAGGGGTGACGGACGATCCTCCTCACCACCAGATACACCACGGCGGCCATCAGCACCACCGTCACCACCGCCAGCAGCCCCGTTTTGCCGGAAAAGCTGCTCCACGCCGCGCCGGTGTTGTGCAGCCGGGTCAGGCGCACGATACCCGGCAGCAGCGGGGCGGACTGCCCCACGGTCAGGTGGGAGGTGACCCACCATTTCAAAAGCTGGTCGCCGCCGATGCAGGCTGCCAGCAGGATCATATACCACATATTGCTTCCTCCCGGAGAAATAGTACCTCTATCATAGCCCATTTGCCGCAGGATTGCAACGTTTATTGCGTTCCCTTCCTTGTATTCCTCCCGCAACTATGCTACAATATCCCCGAAATTCAAACTTCGCCCTTTGGGGCAGGGAGGTCACTTTGGACAGAACGCAGGTACAGATCCCCGCCGCGCAGCTGGAACGCCAGCGGGACTTTGAAGCAAAAATAAAGGAAATGCACAGCCACCGCCCCCTCCGCGCCATGGTGGACACCTTCGGCTGCCAGCAGAACGTGGCGGACAGCCAGCACATCATGGGTATGCTGGAGGCCATGGGCTGCACGTTCACCGACGACGCGGCGCAGGCGGATGTGGTGGTGCTGAATACCTGCGCCATCCGCGACCACGCGGAGAAGCGGGTCTACGGCAATCTGGGCGCGCTGACCCACACCAAGAAGGCAAACCCGGCGCAGGTCATCTGCCTGTGCGGCTGCATGGCGCAGCGTCCGGAGGTGGCGGAAAAGGTACGCCAGTCCTACCGCCACGTGGATCTTGTGTTCGGACCCCAGGCACTGTGGAAGTTCCCGGAGCTTCTCTATCAGGTCTACACCCAGCGGCAGCGCGTGTTCTCCGTGGCGGACGAGCACGGCTCCATCGCCGAGGGGCTTCCCGTGGTGCGGGAGGGGCGCACAAGGGCGTGGGTGTCCATCATGTACGGCTGCAACAACTTCTGCTCCTACTGCATCGTTCCCTACGTCCGCGGCAGGGAGCGCAGCCGCGACCCGGAGAAGATCATCGACGAGGTGCGCGGTCTGGTGGCGGAGGGCTTCAAGGAGATCACCCTGCTGGGGCAGAACGTCAACTCCTACGGCAAGGATCTGGGCACCGGCTACGACTTTGCCGACCTGCTCACCGCGCTGGACGAGATCGAGGGCGACTATCTCCTGCGCTTCATGTCCTCCCAGCCCAAGGACGCCACCTGCAAGCTCTTCGACGCCATGGCGAACTGCCGCCACGTGGCGAAGCAGCTGCACCTGCCGGTGCAGTCCGGCTGTGACCGGGTGCTCCGCGCCATGAACCGCCCCTACGACGTGGCGAAATACATGGAGCTGATCACCTACGCCCGGAGCGTCATGCCCGAGCTGGTGCTGACCAGCGACGTGATCATCGGCTTCCCCGGCGAGACGGAAGCCGAGGCCATGGAGACGGTGGCTCTGGTGGAGAAGGTGCGCTTCGACGCGCTGTTCACCTTCATCTTCTCCCCCCGCCCCGGCACGCCCGCCGCCACTATGGATGACCCGGTGCCCCGGGAGGAAAAGCAGAAGTGGTTCGACCGTCTCTGCGCCGTGCAGAACACCGTCTCCGAGGAGCTGCACCGCCAGTACGTGGGGCAGACGCTCCGCTGCCTTGTGGACGGCGAGAGCGACGACGCCCGCTGGCCGCTGACCGCCCGCACCGCCGGCGGACGGCTGGTGCACTGCACCGGCGACAAGTCCGCCGTGGGCGAATACCGCGCCATCAAAATCACCGACAGCAACACCTGGGCGTTGTTCGGCGAGCTGGCGCAGTAACGAAAAAGGACGCAGAAAAACCCCCACCGAACGGTGGGGGGTTTTCCGTGTGTGTGTTTGTGTTAGGAGAGAGAGAAAATCACATCAGGAAGCTTTGTTCCTTTGGATGATGTTATATTACCCGGTAAATTTGGCTGAATCTTGAATCGTCAATGAACATTCTGTGAATTATGCCCACTTTTCACCGAAATTTTCTGCTCTCCGCCACCGCCAGCTGGTCGCAGCGGTTGTTTTTCTCGTTCTCCGCGTGCCCCTTGACCCAGTGATAGCGCAGCTGGTGAACGTCCGTCAAGGCGAGAAGCGTCTCCCACAGGTCGCTGTTCAAGGCGGGCTTTTTGTCTCTCTTGACCCAGCCCCGCTTCTGCCAGCTCCGCGCCCAGCTCTTCTCCAGCGCGTCAATGACGTACTTGCTGTCGGAGTACAGCTCCACGATGCACGGCTCCTTCAGCAGCCGCAACGCCTCGATCACAGCGGTCAGCTCCATGCGGTTGTTGGTGGTCTCCGGCGCGCCGCCGGACAGCTCCTTTTCCGCGTCCTTGTAGCGGAGGATCGCCCCCCAGCCGCCGGGTCCGGGATTGCCGCTGCAAGCACCGTCGGTGTAAATTGTTACTGTTTTCATACGTCTCTCATTTCTCGCTGTCTCTCCGGTTTTCCAGCTCGTCTGTCCGGAGCTTTCATGCCGCCTCTCCGGGGGGAGAGGATCACGTCTCCACCTCTACCACGTGTACCACGCCGTCGCCCACGGTGAAGCGCACGTTTTTCCCGGCGTAGCGCATCCCGTACACCCGCTCGCTGTCCTCCTGATACCGCGGACGCGGGTCGGCACCCAGCGCACTGAGCAGCCCGTGCCGCTCCCCGCTGTCGAACTGCGCCAGCAGCTCCGGCGGGAAGTCCACCGCCAGCATTTCCCCGGCGTCCCCGCCGGTGAAGCCCCCCGCCGCGTCGGGATAGCTGTCCGCATACGCCAAGTAGGGCTTGATGTCGAAGATCGGCGTCCCGCTGACCATGTCCGCGCCCCGGACGTACAGCACGGGGCTTTCCTCCTCATCCAGCGACACGTGCTCCAGCTCCACGGCGGAAAGCCCCAGTCCGTTGGGGCGGAAGGGCGAACGGCTGGCGAACACGCCCACGCGCTCGTTTCCGCCCAGCCGCGGCGGGCGCACTGTGGGCGACCAGCCGTGTCCCGCCGCCCTGTCAAACTGCCAGAGCAGCCAGATGTGGGAAAAGCCCTCCAGCCCCCGCACGGCGTCGCAGTCCCGGAACGCAGGCGCGAACACGATGCGCCCCGGACAGTCGGCGATGCCGCTCTGCCGCGGCACGCCGAACTTCTCGTCAAAGGGCGTCTCAATATAGGCGATGGGTGTGATCTCGCTCATGTTATCGCTCCCTCATGCCGGTGTCGGTCAAATGCGCCGAGATGTCCTTGGGCAGCCGGAACAGCCGCGCCAGCTCCCCGGCGATGATCACCACCATTCCTGCCACGATGATCCAGATATTCCGCACGGTGCCGGCGGTGAAGAACATCGCCAGCAGCACCAGCAGCAGACCCATATTGATGCGCCCGTTGCCCTCCTCGATCCGGCAAAGCTCCTCGTCCTTCTCGTAAATGACCTTGTTGTACACGAAATTGCCCCTTGCCGCCGCATTGTGATACAGCGTCTTGGTGAAATACTGCCACCGCGTCAGGGGCACCGTAGCTTCTCTGGGCGCGCTGCTCATGTGTTCTCCTCCGGCGTCTCGTCCTTCTCCTCCGGGTCGGCGAGGGCAAGGGAGATGACCTTATCCCCCTCCTCCTTGAAGCGCATGACGATAACGCCCTGTGTGGCGCGCCCCGCCACGCGGATGTTCTCCACCGGCGTGCGGATGAGAATACCCGCCTCCGTCACCAGCAGCAGATCCTCCGTGCCGTCCACCAGCTTCATGCCGATCACGCAGCCGGTCTTTTCCGTGACCATGTAGTTGCGGATACCAAGCCCGCCCCGGTTGGTAATGCGGTACTCCTCGATGGGCGTCCGCTTGCCGTAGCCGTTTTCGGTGATGGACAGCACCGTTTTCCCCTCGTCGGCGCGGGCGGCACCGATAACAAAGTCGCCCTCCCGCAGCCGTATGCCGCGAACGCCCACGGCGGTGCGCCCCATGGCGCGCACGTCCGTCTCGTCGAAGCACACCGCCTGCCCGTCGTGGGTGGCGATGAGCACCCGGTCGTGCCCCCTGGTCTCCGTCACGGAGATCAGCTGGTCGCCCTCGTCCAGCGTCAGAGCGCGGATACCGTTGTTCCGCAGGTTCTTCAGCGCGCTGACCTCCAGCCGCTTCACCGTGCCGTTCCGCGTGGTCATGAACAGATACAGCTGCTCGTCCGCCGTCTCCCGGAAGTGGAGCATGGCCTGCACCCGCTCACCCGTCTCCACCTGCAAAATGTTGACGATGTTCATGCCCTTGGCGGTCTTGCCGCTCTCCGGGATCTGATACCCCTTCTTGCGGTAGACCTTGCCCGTGTCGGTGAAGAACAGGATATAGTCATGGGTGGACGCGGTGAACACATCCACCACCGTGTCCTCCTCCCGGGTGGTGATACCCTTCTTGCCCATGCCGCCCTTGCTCTGGGCGGCGTATTCGCTCACCGGCGTGCGCTTGATGTAGCCGTTCTCCGTCAGGGTAAAGACGCACTGCTCCTCCTCGATGAGATCCTCGATGTCCAGCTCGTCCTCCACGTCCTGGATCTCCGTCTTGCGCTCGTCGCCGTACTTTTCGGCGATGGCGGTCAGCTCTTCCTTGAGGATCGCTTTCACCAGATTCTCGTCGCCCAGTATCCGCAGATAGTTGGCGATACGCTCCTCCAGCTCCTTGTACTCCGCCTGTAATTTCTCCCGGTCAAGCCCCTGCAACGCCTTGAGGCGCATATCCAGGATCGCCTGCGCCTGCACCTCGTCCAGCCCGAAGCGGGACATCAGATTCTCCTTGGCGTTGTCGTAGCTGCTGCGGATGATCTTAATGACCTCGTCAATGTTGTCCTGTGCGATGAGCAGACCCTCCAGCAAGTGCGCCCGCTCCTGCGCCTTCTTCAGATCGAACTGCGTCCGGCGGACGATGATCTCCTCCTGGAACTTCAGATACTCGTCGATAATATGCCGCAGGGACAGTATCTTCGGCTGCCGCTGGTTCTCCACCAACGCCAGCATATTGATGGCAAACGTGGTTTGCAGCTGGGTCTGGGCGAACAGCCGGTTCAGCACCACCTGCGGATTGGCGTCCCGCTTCAGCTCGATGACCACCCGCATACCGTTGCGGTCGGACTCGTCCCGGATGTCGGAGATCCCCTCCAGCCGCTTGTCCTCCACCTGGTCGGCGATGGCCTTGATGAGCATTCGCTTGTTCACCTGATAGGGAAGCTCCGTGATGATAATGCGCGTCCTGCCGCTGCTGAACTCCTCAAATTCGTGCCGTGCCCGCACCATCAGCCGTCCCCGGCCAGTGGCGTAGGCGGCGCGGATGCCGCTTCTGCCCATGATGATACCCCTCGTGGGGAAATCGGGGCCCTTCACGTGCTCCATCAGATCGGCAAGGGTGGCGTCCGGGTCGTCCAGCACGCAGATACACGCACCGATGACTTCCCGCAGGTTGTGGGGCGGGATGTTGGTGGCCATACCCACGGCGATACCGCTGGAGCCGTTCACCAGCAGGTTGGGGAACCGGCAGGGCAGCACCCTCGGCTCCTTCCGCATCTCGTCGAAGTTGGGGTCCCAGTCCACCGTGTCCTTCTCGATGTCCCGCAGCATCTCGTTGGAGATCTTGCTCAGCCGCGCCTCGGTGTAACGGTAGGCAGCGGGGGGGTCGCCGTCCACGGAGCCGAAGTTGCCGTGTCCGTCCACCAGCATATAGCGCATGGAGAAATCCTGCGCCAGACGCACCAGCGCGTCATACACGGAGGCGTCACCGTGGGGGTGATACCGACCCAGCACGTCGCCCACGCAGGTGGCGGACTTCTTAAAGGGCTTGTCAGAGGTCAGGTTGTCCTCGTACATGGCGTAGAGGATACGCCGGTGCACGGGCTTCAGACCGTCCCGCACGTCGGGCAGCGCACGTCCCACGATAACGGACATGGCGTATTCGATATAGGATTTCTCCATCTCCGGCACCAACGGGGACTCCACGATGTGCTGGTCGGGGAAACGGATCTCCTCAGGGTCGTATTGGGGCTTTTTGCTCATTTATTCCAGCCCTCCTTAATAATCCAAATTCACAGCGTACTGTGCTTTTTTCTCAATAAATTCCTTCCGCGGCTCCACCTTCTCGCCCATGAGGACGGTAAACGTGGCGTCCGCCTTCACCGCGTCGTCCAGCGTAATGCGCCGCAGCGTCCGGGTGTTGGGGTCCATAGTCGTCTCCCACAGCTCGTGGGCGTCCATCTCACCCAGACCCTTGAACCGGCTGATGCCGATTTTCACGTTGGGGTCACCGTTCCGCATCTCGTTGGACACCCGGTCACGCTCCTCGTCGGAGTACGCCACCCGCTGCTGCTTGCCACGGGTCAGCTTGTACAGGGGCGGCACGGCGGAATAGACATACCCCTGCTCGATAAGAGGCCGCATATAGCGGAAGAAAAACGTCAGCAGCAGCGTCCGGATATGTGCGCCGTCCACATCGGCATCCGCCATAATAATGACCTTGTGGTACCGCAGCTTGTTCTCGTCGAACTCCTCGCCGATACCCGCGCCCAGCGCGATAATGACGGGCTGCAGCTTGTCGTTGCCGTAGACCTTGTCCACCCGCGCCTTCTCCACGTTGAGCATCTTGCCCCACAGGGGCAGGATGGCCTGGAACCGGCTGTCGCGCCCCGCCGTGGCGGAGCCGCCTGCGGAGTCGCCCTCCACGATGTACAGCTCCGTCAGCTCGGGGTTATTCTCGTTGCAGTCCCGCAGCTTATCCGGCATGGCCGCGCCGCCCAGCACCGTTTTCCGGCGGATGGACTCCCGCGCCTTCCGCGCCGCCTCACGGGCGCGGTTGGCGGTCATGGCCTTGTCCAGAATGGTGCGCGCCACCACCGGATGCTCCTCCAGATACACCGCCAGCTGGTCGTTGACGATGCCGTCCACCAGCGTGCGGATATGGGCGTTGCCCAGCTTGGCCTTCGTCTGTCCCTCGAACTGCGCCTCCGTCAGCTTCACGGAGATCACGGCGGTGATACCCTCCCGCACGTCCTCGCCGGAGACCTTGTCCCCCTCCTTGATCATGCCGTATTTCAGACCGTAGGCATTCAGCACGCGGGTCAGTGCGGCCTTGAATCCCGTCTCGTGCATGCCGCCCTCCGGCGTGTGGATGTCGTTGGCGAAGGAGACGATCGTCTCGTTATAGCCGTCGTTATACTGAATGGCGATCTCCGCCGTACTGTCGTTCTTGCTGCCGGAGAGATAGATGACCTCCTGGTGGAGCGGCGTCTTGTTCCGGTTGATGTAGGTCACAAACTCCCGGATACCGCCCTCGTAGCACATGGCCTCGGACTGCTCCCTGCCGGGACGTGCGTCGGTAATGGTGATATGCAGCCCCGCGTTGAGGAACGCCTGCTCCCGCATACGGGTGTGCAGCGTCTCGTACTCGTATTCCAGCGTGTCGAACATCTCCGGGTCGGGCTTGAAGGTCACGGTGGTGCCCGTGTGATCCGTCTCCCCCACGATCTTCATATCGTCGAGGATGTGCCCGCGGGAGAACTTCATCTCATAGATCTTCCCGTCCTTGTGCACCTGCACCACCAGCCACTCGCTGAGGGCGTTGACCACGCTGGCACCCACGCCGTGAAGACCGCCGGAGACCTTATAGCCCCCGCCGCCGAACTTGCCGCCGGCGTGGAGCACGGTGAACACCACCTCCAGCGCGGGACGTCCCGTCTGCGCCTGAATGTCCACGGGGATACCGCGTCCGTTGTCGGTAACGGTGATGGTGTTGCCTTCGTTGATGGTCACGGTGATCTCTGTGCAGAAGCCCGCCAAAGCCTCGTCGATGGCGTTGTCCACGATCTCATAGACCAGATGGTGCAGTCCGCTGGCACTGGTGGAGCCGATATACATACCGGGCCGCTTCCGCACGGCCTCCAGTCCCTCCAGCACCTGTATTTCCGATGCGTTGTATTCCGTATCCGCAAAGTGTTTTTCCATGTCTGCCATGTATTACTCTCCTTTTCCCTCCGCCCGCTTGCCCAGCGTCCGGGAGTTGATCTGCGACAGATACACGATCTGCCGGTGATAGGGATGGTCGCACACCACAAAAGATCTCGGTATGTCCTCGCAGGCGGACTGAACCACGCCCTCCTGCTCCGCTCCCTGTAAAAACTCTCTTGTCCTCTTCGACCTGGAGGTGTTGTCCAAATCGAAAATGCCGATCACGCGCCTGTCCTCCACCATGACGTTCAAGCCGATGTGCAGGTATGCCATCACAGCACCTCCCCGCCCCGAATGTGGAACACCCTGCCCTTGAGCAGCGCGTCCAGCCGGTCGTTTTCGCAGCAGGTGATGAACACCTGTCCTCCGCTGATGCGGTTGAGCACATATTCCTGCCGCCGGGGATCCAGCTCGCTGAGCACATCGTCCAGCAGCATCACCGGGTACTCCCCCATGGCGTTTTTGTGAATCTCCCGCTCCGCCAGCTTCAGGCTGAGAGCCGCCGTCCGCACCTGCCCCTGTGAGCAGAACTGCCGCGCGCTGCGCCCGTTGACCAGCACCTCGATGTCGTCCTTGTGCGCCCCGCTGAGACACAGCCGGGAAGCCCGTTCCGCCGTCTGGTGCTCCTCCATGTGCTTCCGCAGTGCCAGATAGATGCTCTCCTGTCCCCCCAGCGGGTCCTCCACGGTGCCCACCGTCCGGTACGTCAGAGCCAGCTCCTCCCGCTCGCCGCTGCACTCGTAGTGCGCCTGCCTTGCGTATTCCGCCAGCGCGCTGCAAAACCGCGCCCGGTAGCCCACCAGCACCGCGCCGCTGCGGCACAGCCCCTCGTTGAACTCCGGCAGCAGCTCCAAAAGCTCCGGCTTCTCCTCGCTGTCCCGCAGGATCCGCGTCTTGTGCTCGTACAGCCTGCCGTACTGCGCCAACGCCTCAGCGTACCGGGGGCGCAGCTGGCAGAGGGACGCGTCCATGAACCGCCGCCGCTCCGCCGCTCCCGCCCGTATGAGGAACAGATCCTCCGGCGCGAAGAACACGGTGTGCAGCACGTCGCTTAACGCTGCCGCACTTTTGGCGGCCACGCCGTTGACGGTCATTTTCCGCCGCTTCCCCCGATAGAGCCGTATGTCCGTCACGAACTCCCTCTGCCGGGAAAAGATGCTCCCCACCAGCGACGCCTCCTGCACCTCGAAGCCGATCAGCTCCCGCTCCCCGTGGGCGCGAGGGCTTTTCCCGCAGCCGAGGTACACGATGGCCTCCAGCAGATTCGTCTTTCCCTGGGCGTTCTCCCCGTAGATAACGTTGCAGCTCTCGTCAAAGGTCAGCCTCTGTTCTCCGTAGTTCCGCCAGCCCGCCAGTGTCAGCGCGTCAACTCTCATACACCACAGTCAGCTCCTGTCCGTTGAAGGCCACCACGTCGCCGGGACGTATTTTCTTTCCCCGCATGGTGCACACCTCCCCGTTGACGTAGACCTCCCCCTCCTGCACGGCGAGCTTCGCCTCACCGCCGGTCTGCACCGCCGCCGCGAACTTCAGCAGATCCTGCAATTTGATATATTCCGTTGTAATGGTAATGGTTTCCATAGCTCACTCTTTTCTCACTGTGCCTTCAGCCGTACCGGCAGCACCATGTACAAAAAGCTGTCGGAATCGTCCACCGGCGTGATAATGCACGGGGAAATGCCCGTATTCAGCTGCATTTTCACCGTCTCCGCCGGGGCGTACCGCAGCGCGTCCATAAGATACCGGTTGTTGAACCCGATCTCCAGCTCCTGCCCGTCGCCCCGGATGGGGCATATGTCCCGGGCCTCGCCGTTGCCGGTGCGCGCCGACATGAACACCCTGTCCCCGGAGAACACGCAGCGCACAGGGCTTTTCAGCTTCTCGCTGATGACCACGCTGACCCGGTCAAGGCTCTCGATCATCACCTTGTTGTCCACCTCCACGGAGATGGGGTTATTCTTGGGAATGGCGTTCTTGTAATCCAGGAACTCGCCCTCCAGCCTCCGGCAGATCAGCTGGGTGCTGCCCGCCTCAAAGAGAAGATGGCGTTTGCCCTGTATCACCGTCACCATGTCGTCGGTGTCGGCGCAGATCTTCTCCACCTCGTTCAGTGCGCTGCCGGGAGCCACAAAGCGGAACGCTCCGCCGTCGATGTGCTCCAGCGGCTCCCGCCGCAGAGCCAGACGGAACCCGTCCACCGCCACCATGGTCAGCCCTCTGTCGTTGATCTCGAACAGCGCGCCGGTGTGGATGGGGCGCGTCTCGTTCACGGACACGGCAAAGCTGGTCTGCTCGATCATATTCTTCAGCGTCCGCTGCTCCAGCGTCACGGAGTATTCGTCGTCCACCTCCGGCATCTCCGGATAGTCGTCACCACTCAGCCCCGGCATCTCAAAGCTGGCGTCGCCGCAGTTCAGCTTCACGTTCAGCTTCTCGTCGGCGGCGAACAGCACCATGTCGTCCGGCAGCCGCCGTATCATCTCGCCGAACAGCCGCGCATTCAGCACGATCCGTCCCGCCTCCTGCACCTCGGCGTCCACCGTGGTGCGGATCCCCGTCTGCATATTGTACCCGGACAGGCGCAGCCCGTCCTCGCATTCCAACAGGATACCCTCCAGGGCGGGGATGGAGCTCTTTGCCGCCACGGCGCGGGACACCGCCGACACCGCCTGCTGCAGTAACGCCTTCTCACAGGAAAATCTCACCATATCCGTCGTTCCTCTCTTTCCGAAAAATTTCCGGTTCTTTTTTTCAAAATCAAAGCATAAACTAATCTTTTATTTCAGTAGTCTTAATAGTAGGCGAAAAAAACGTGGAAATTCCCCCTCTCCCCGCTTCTTTCCTGCCTTTTTTCTCCACTCCCCCCTCTGGAAAACCTCCCCCTTTTCCCACATGGTTTCCCCTTCTTTACCTCTTCCACCTCTTATCCACGTGGATTCCACAGGAAAAGCGGAAAACCCCGCTTCTTTTCCGGCGTTCTCCCTTTTACTTCTTACTGTTGATGTTGGAGGTGATCTCCTTCACCTTCTCGGCGAAGGCGGGGTCGGAGCGCATCTGGCTCTCCACCTTCTCCAGCGAGTGCATGATGGTGGAGTGATCCCGGTCGCCGAACTCCTTGCCGATGTCGTTCAGACTGAGGGACGTCATGCGCCGGATGAGATAAATGGCGATCTGCCGCGCCGCCACCACGTCCCGGCTGCGGCTCTGTCCCCGCAGCGTGTCCTCGTCCACGTGGAAGTAGCTGCAAATGTACCCCACGATGACCTTGGGCGTGGGCGCGAAATCGTTGCTCTTTTTCAGCATATCCCGAATGGCGCGGCTGACGGTCTCCTCGTTCACCTGGTCGTCCAGCAGGTCGCGGTAGGCGAGTATCTTATTCAGAGTGCCCTCGATCTGCCGCACGTTGGAGGTGATGTTCTCCGCGATGTAGTCCGTCACCTCGTTGGGCAGCTTCACCCCCAGCATGGCGGCTTTGTTCTGCACGATGGCGAACCGCGTCTCGAAGTCCGGGGGAGCCACGTCCACCATCAGACCCCACTCGAACCGCGTCCGCAGCCGGTCCTCCAGCTGGGTGATCTCCTTGGGCGGACGGTCGGAGGTCAGCACGATCTGCCTTCCCGACTCGTACAGGGTGTTGAACGTGTGGAAGAACTCCTCCTGCGTCTGTATCTTGCCGGCGATGAACTGAATATCGTCCATCAGCAGAATATCCGTCTGCCGGTACTTCTCCCGGAACTCCGCATTTCTGTTTTCCCGGATGGAGGCGATCAGCTCGTTGGTGAAGTCGTCGCCCTTGACGTATACGATCCGCGCCTCGGGACGCTTTTTCCGCAGCGCGTTGGCGATGGCGTACAGCAGGTGGGTCTTTCCCAACCCGGAATCGCCGTAGATGAACAGCGGGTTGTAGTTCTCTCCCGGCTTCTCCGTCACCGCCTTCGCCGCGGCGAACGCCAGCTTGTTCTGTGGTCCCACCACATACGTCTCAAAGGTAAACGCCTCGGACTCCGACAGGTCGCCCGGTCTGTCCGGTGCCACGCCGTGGTACGCCGCCAGCTGCTGGTCGTCCAGGATCTTCACCTCCAGATCGGTGGAGAACAGATCCCGCAACGCCGCCTTGATGTGGGGCAGGAACCGCGCCTCGATGGTGCTCTTCTTAAAGGTATTGCTGCAATGGAGCACGAAGGCGGAATCCTCCATCGTCACCACCGTCACCTCATCGAACCACGTTTTAATGGTGATGTCCGACAGCTCTCCGCTGAGCCGCTTCAGCACGCTGTCCCAAAGATCTCTCATAGAATTCAAAAGAAAGCTCCCCTTTCGGCGGGATGTGTCTTTTTCCCGCGATAAAATGGCGGGGGGTGTACCGCCGCAAAATATCCCAAAACAGTATACCAGAAAACGCCGGAAAAGTCTACTCCTATTCTAATATAACCTCCTGTTTTCTTCCCACCCTTTTCCGTGTCTTTCCGTCCTTTTCAGGAAATTTTTATTGACAGGCTCCCCTCCTGTCTGTATAATGTTCTCTGCGCGTTGTTGCATAAAGTTGTGCAACAACGGTGGAAAAGTTTACTGCGGCGGCGATTTTTTCTGAATTACCGCTGTCGAGTAAGCGCGGGAGACGTCCGTCCCCGCCGGATAATCTTAAAAATGGAGGTGTCATGCAATGTTCCGTACCTATCAGCCCAAGAAGCGTCAGCGCTCCAAGGAGCACGGCTTCCGCAAGAGAATGGCCACCCGCAACGGCCGCAAGGTTCTGGCGCGCCGTCGTGCCAAGGGTCGTGCCCGTCTGACCCATTGAGGTCACGGAAGGTGCATCGCACATAAGGATATGCCCTGAGGGACGGAGGACTTGCTCCCCGTCCCTATCGGTGTATCTGCGCTGCAAGGAGAAAACGAGGGAAAAATGGACGCAAGAGTAACGGTGAAGCAAAACGGCGACTTCCGCCGCATATACCGCAGGGGACGGTCAGCCGTCACCGGCGGCATGGTGGTCTACTGCCTGAAAAACAAAAAGGGCATGAGCCGCCTGGGCGTCACCGTCTCCACGAAGGTGGGGCACGCCGTGGTGCGTAACCGTGTCCGCCGCCGTTTCCGCGAGCTGTACCGCCTCCACCGGGGCGAGCTGCTCCCCGGCTACGACATTATTATGGTGGCGCGTGTCCGCGCCGCCGCCATGCCCTACCAGAAGCTGGAGAGCCAGTACCTGCGCTGCCTTGCGGAGCTGGGACTGCTGGGGGAGGACGTATGAAACGACTTCTCCTGCGACTGATCCGCTTTTACCGCCGCGCCATCTCCCCCCTCTTTCCCCCCAGCTGCCGCTATATCCCCACCTGCTCTCAGTACGCCCTGCAGGCGATCGAGAAATACGGTGCGGCAAAGGGCGGCTGGCTGGCATTGAAGCGATTTATGCGCTGCCATCCCTTCCACCGTCACAAGGGCGGCTGGTATGACCCGGTGCCCTGAACCCCAGCGAGCCTCAAAAACTAACGGAGGAAAAAAAGTATATGTTTGCACAGCTCGGCTACTATATCTGTGTGCCGTTCGCGTGGCTCACCCGCCTGTTCTACACGTGGACAGGCTCCTACGGTATCGCGCTGATCCTCTTCACCCTCATGGTGAAGCTGGTTCTCCTTCCCTTCCAGCTGAAAAGCAAGAAGAGTATGCTCCGCATGGGGCGTATGAACAGCAAGGTGCAGGAGATCCAGAAGCGGTACGCCAACAACAAGGAGAAGCAGCAGCAGGAGATCGCCGACCTCTACGCCCGCGAGGGTGTCAACCCCATGTCCGGCTGCCTGTGGTCCTTCCTGCCCTTCCCCATCCTTATCGCCCTGTACTACATCATCCGCACCCCCCTGCGCTACTTCATGTCCCTGTCCAACGAGGTCATCGCCAAGATCACTGAGCTTGCGGTGTCTCTGGGCTACGTGTCCGGCGCGTCGGGACAGGCTGCGGCCTACGACCAGATCTATCTGGCGAAGTTTATCCACGAGCACTGGGCGGAGTTTGACGGCAAGTTCCCCGGTCTTATCGACCTGAACTACCACTTCCTTGGCATGGACCTTTCCAACGTCCCCAAGGATCTCTTCGGTCAGTTCCCCTCCGGCGGCTGGGCGGTCATCGGTCTGATGATCATGCCCCTGATCTCCGCCGCTCTGCAATTCCTGATGACCCAGATCTCCATGAAGAGCAACGGCAACGCCAACATGAACGGCTCTTCCAAGGCGATGCTGTACATGATGCCTCTGATGACGGTCTGGATGGGCTACATCCTCCCCGCCGCCCTGTGCGTCTACTGGATCGCCAACGCCGCCTTCTCCTGCCTGCAGGAGCTGCTGCTGAACAAGAAGTTCAACGCCATCCTGGATCGCGAGGAGACGGACAAGGAGCGTCAGAAGCGCGAGGCGCGCTATGCCAAAATGCAGGCGGCGCGTGAGAACTACAACCGCCAGCTGGAGGAGAGCAAGGGAGCCAAGAAGCCCCAGAGCCAGCCCCAGCCCAAGAAGAAAAAGTCCGGCAGCCACAGCGAAGGCACCACGGAGGCCGGCAAGGTGGGCAACCGCCCCTACGCCAGAGGCCGCGCCTACCGCGAGGATCATTACGACGAATAAGGAGTTTTGTCTATGAGTTATATCGACGTAACGGGCAAGACTGAGGAGGAAGCACTGCGAAAGGGTCTTGAGCAGCTGGGTATGGAGCGCGACGACGTGTCCGTCTCCATCCTTGAGCGTGCCAAGAGCGGTTTCCTTGGCATCGGTGCCACTCCCGCCCGTATCCGTATCACCTACGGCCCGGAGGAGGCGGACATGGCTGCCCCTGCGGAGACGGAGGTCAAGATCATTCCCGAAACGCCCGCCGAGGCGAAGAAGCCCGCCCCTGCCGCCGCCCCCAAGGCGGAGAAGCCCCGTCAGGAGCGTCCCCAGCCGGAGCGCGCTCCCCGTGCCGACCGTCCCCGTCCGGAAAAGCGGGAGCGTCCCGCCCCTGTGGAGCCGGAAGTCGACCTGCCTCTGTGCGAGGACGACAACGCCAAGCGCATCGTCGCCTTCGTCTCCGGACTGCTGGAGCACATGGACAGCAGTGCCGAGGTGCGGGTCTACGAGATGGAAAAGAGCCGCTATAAGGTGGTGCTGGTGGGCGAGCATATGGGTCAGCTCATCGGTCACCGGGGCGAGACGCTGGACGCCATCCAGCAGCTGACCAGCTACGCCGTCAACACCGGCGCGGACAAGCGCATCCGCGTCCAGATGGACGCCGAGAACTACCGCGCCCGCCGTGAGCAGAGTCTGGAGAGCCTTGCCCGCAAGGTGGCGGCGAAGGTGCAGAAGTACCGCCGCAGCGTAACGCTGGAGCCTATGAACGCCTATGAGCGTCATGTGATCCACGCCGCGCTGCAGGAGGTTCCCGGTGTCACCACCTATTCCGTGGGCACGGAGCCCAACCGCCGGGTGGTCGTCTCCTACGACCGCGCCCAAGCCCGCTGAAACAAAGAAAGAAAGCCCCACGGGGCTTTCTTTTTTTGTTCTTCCTCCCCCGTACCCCTTTCCCCTTGACGACTTCCTCTACCCCCTGTATAATATTCCCATTACGAGCCTACCCAAAAGAGAGAGGGAAACCCGTCTATGAAAAACCGTATTATCGCCGCGGTGCTGTCGCTGCTGATCGGCGCACCGCTGTACCTGCTGGCAGCTCACGCCGCCCCGGCGCAGCCCGTCTCCGGCGAGGCTCCTGCGGAGCTTACCGCCTTCCTGCACTCCGTCCCCGCCGCGGCGGAGCTGATCACCGCCGCCGCCCTGCCGGACGCCGATGATTTCGCCGACCTGAAGGCCCAGATCCGTCTGACCGTGGAGCGGCAGCGCGGCCCCGTGGGCATCGACCTCGGCTGGTGGCAGAGCCACTACAATGACATCATCGGCTACGTGTACAGCCCCGGCACCCCCATCAGCTATCCCATCGCCTACGACGGCAACAACGAATACTACCTCCACCACGACCTGTACGGCAATTACAGCGTCTACGGCACCATCTTCCTGGATGCCCGCGTGCCCAGTGACTTCTCCGGGCAGAACAACGTGCTCTACGGGCACCATATGTCCGACGGCACCATGTTCGCCTCCATCTCCAACTACAAGCAGCAGTGGTACTACGACGCCCACCCCTACTACTTCCTGTATACCAACAAGGGCACCTACCGGGTGGACGTGTTTGCCGGCATCGTGGTTCCCGGCACCCACGAGGTATTCAGCACCTCCCTCACCAGCGACCAGCTCCAGAGCTTCATCAACAGCTCCACCTTCCGCTCCGGACGCGGCGTCCCCACCGGGCAGATCATGACACTCTGCACCTGCTCCTACGAGGCGAATAACTACCGCTACGTGGTGCTGGGCGAAATGGTGCTGCTGGAGCAGACCTCCGCCGAGGAAACGCAGTGACCCCCTTACCTCCCCCTCACCGGGGGAGGTTTTTTACGCAAAAAGACGCCGCCCCATAGGGAGCGGCGCAAGCGGGTGGGATATTGGAAAGCCTCCGACCACTATACTACACCTCTCCGCCCCTCTTGTAAACAGGAGGTTTTGCCGCCTTTTGCCGAAAAAAGACGACCCGTGTCGTTTTTGTCACTTCCTCCAAAAATTTGTTTACTTTTCACAAATCGTTTCAAACCCTCTTTTCAACACAGGTTATATTTGCTATAATCAGTCAAGGATAAAGGGAACTCCCTCCCCGACCCTTGCACCGATACCCGTTACGGAAAGGAGCAAACACTATGAAGTTCACATTCGCCTGCAAAAAGATCTCCCTCAACGACTCCATCAAGGAATACGCCGAAAAGAAGATCAGTAAGCTGGATAAGTATTTCCCGGAGGAGGCAGACGCCTTTGTGACCTTTGCTGTGGAGAAGAAAAACCGCTGCGTGGTGGAGTTGACCATCCGCGCCTCCAACGGCACGCTGTTCCGCGCCCAGACCGAGGATCCCGACGGCGATATGCGCTGCGCCATTGACGAGGCGGTGAGCTTCATCGACCGCCGCATCCGCAAGAACAAGACCCGTCTGGCGAAGAACCTGCGTCCCGACGCGCTGGTGTCCACCGTTCCCGCCGAGTTCGACGTGGTGGAGGACGAGGATTTCGACGTTATCCGCACGAAACGCTTCTCCGTCAAGCCCATGACCACCGACGAGGCGATTTTGCAGATGAACCTGCTGGGGCACTCCTTCTACGTGTTCCGCAACATCGACAATAACACCGTCTGCGTGGTGTACCAGCGCAACAACGGCGGCTACGGCCTTATCGAGACGGAGGAATGAGATCCCCCGCCCTGCACGGGCGCGCAGCGAACGAAAACAAAATAAAAAGGACGCCTGCCCGGCGTCCTTTTTCTATGCATCCTTTGCTCTGATCTCCCCCTCGATCAGCCGCCCCACCACGTCTGCGAACCACCCGATCGCCGGCAGCTTCTCCACCGCCTTGCCGTAGATCCGCCGCGCATCGTCCGCCTCCCGGTCGCTGCCGGTGAACAGACACACCGGCGTCACGCCGTGCAGCCGCAGCTGTCCCGCCTCGGCGGCGGAATCGTCCACGCCCCGCTTCCCGGTGTAGGCATAGCCGCCCCACCCGTTGGGTATCCGCTGGTCGTCGTTGGGACTGGCGTCGGACAGCACCAGCAGCAGCCTCCGCTCGCTGCGCTGCCGCCCCATGAGCCACCCCATAGCGCGCAGAGCCAGCCCGTCCCGGTTCCACCCGGCGGCGACGTAGTCCAGCACCCCCTCGTTTTGCTCCGGATGACCGTAATCCCGCAGTATCCGCAGCACCGTGCATCCGCTGACGGAGCAGAACGCCGTCACCCGCACGGGAATATGGCACCGCGTCAGGCTCTCCACAAGGAGATACGCCTGGGTGGACAGCTTCTCCTGCTGCCGGTTCTGGGACGCAGACCCGTCCAGCAGAATGTCCACCGACAGCTCCCCCGGATCGTGGGGCACCGCACGGGAGAACACCCTCCCGTCGTCCAGAGCCGCCGCCCGCCACGCCTTCTCCGGCACCAGCCGTCCGGCGCGCCCGCTGTCGCCCTCGTCCCCCTCCTGCAACAGCAGCGTATTCCGCAGCTTCTGGGTCAGCCTCTGGATCGCCAGACGGTTTTCCACAAGATGCGCCTTGTAGTATTCCCTGTTCTTCGCCCGCTGCTTCCGGAAGCTCTCCGCGTCCCACGCTGCCTCCGGGCAGGGGGGACGCTTGGGCGGCTCGCCCTTCGTAAAATGCAGCCGGCAGTTCTTATGCACGCCGGTGCACAGCGTCCGCTCCGCCTCGTCCAGCTCCCCCGGCGTCAGCATGGACAGCCCGAAGCAGTCCTCCACATACCGCCGCAGCACAGGCTCCGGCGTCCGCCCCTGCAAAAAGCTCCACAGCGTCTGGTGCTGCAAGCCGCCCCCGCCGCCGCCGGTGTTGCGGCTCAACGCCCGCAGGGCGTTGGGGCGCACGAAATGCACGCCGCCGCTCCGATCCCGCTTCCGCCCGACCCAGGCGGCCCACTGCCGGTCGTCGGCGCTGCGTCTGGCGCGCCGGAAGTAGGTATACAGCAGCTCCTCCGTCCGACGGATGACCTGCTCCTCCGTGCGACAGAGCGGAGACGCCAACGCCTCCAGCAGCGGCGTCATGCGCGCCTCCTCCACGGGCTTTCCCAGCACCGACTGCGCCCATGCCCGGCGCAGTGCGCCGTCCGTCATGCCCTCCGCCGCCGGCACAGTCTCCAGAAGGCGGGCGGCATACTCCCGCCGCAGCTGCGGCAGCACGGGACGCTCCTCCGCGCCCCGGGCGAACACCGCCCCCTCCAGCACGAGGAAGAACACATCGGTGTACAGCCCCTCCTCCGCCGCCCGGTGCAGTTCGTTCAGCAGGGGCTTGAACCGCTCAAAAACGAAGTACCGCGCCGCCAGCCCCAGCACTGTGTTCCCGTACAGCTCCGCGCCGCCGTCCGGTGCCATGACCACCAGCTCCGGACGCTTGCCGTACTGCCCCCAGCCGTTCCACACCTGATTTTCGGCGCGGCGGCTCTCTCTGTCCTGCCTGTCCATCTTACCCGAACAGCTTGTCCCGCGTGGCGTCCTTTGGCACCCGCGTCCACACGGCGTCCGCCACCAGCTGCCGCTCGAAGGGCTCAAACGCCTTGTTGATAATGCCCATCTCCAACGCCCGCCCGGAGGGGATCCCCTTCTCAATCAGGTGCAGCGACGCCAGCAGTCCCCGCAGATCCAACGCCTTTGTGGAGATCTCTCCGCTGTCGCACTTAACGCGCAGGTCGCGGAACAGCTCCGTCAGCTGCTTCGCCCACTCCGCCTTCAGGGTGGGGAAGCTCCTCCGCAGCAGCTTCTGCAGGTTTTCATCGGAGATGACCGGCATATCCACCACCACGAACCGGCTGACCAACGCCTCGTTCAGCTCCCGCGTCCCGGCGTAGCCATAGTTCATGGTGCCGATGAACCGCGCCGCCTCGTCCAGCCCGATCCGCTCATACCCCGGCACGTCGATGACCCGCCGGTGATCCAGCGTGGCGTGGAGCACCGCCAACGCCTCATTTTTCGCCATATTCACCTCGTCCAGCACGCCGAAGCCTCCCAGCCGCGCGCAGGCGCAGATGGGTCCCTCCCGGAACACCACCTGACCGTCCTTCAGCGTGTCCGTGCCGATGAGAGCCGCCGCGTCCACGTTCACATACATGGACACGTCCCACACCGGCCTGCCGAACAGCGCGGCGAGATTCTCCGCCAGCACGTTTTTGCCGGTGGCCTTCGGACCCGCCAGCAGCACGTGCTGCCCGCACAGCAGCGCGGCGGCCGCGCTCTCCCAGATCTCCTTGCCGTAGTACAGGTACCGGGGTGCCGGCACACGGTGCGCCGCCTCCGGCAGCAGAGGATGCGCCGCCCGGAACTGCGCCACCTCGTCCAGCAGCCCCGCGTCCACGCCCTCGTCCAGCAATTCTTTATGAATATCCACGGTATCGCCTCACTTTTTTGTTCTCTTACAATCCTGCCAAATTATACCCCCATACCGCATAAAGTGTCCGTTAAGAATTTCCCGCATTTCTCCCTCCCCGCTCCCTTTCGCCACGCATCGCCCCGCCCCCCGTTAGAGCTGTCATTCCGAGCCAGTGCTCACACTGGCGTGGGAATCCGTTCCCCGCGCCGCAGGCGCGGCAAGCTCCTTCCCCATCCTTCTTCATTGAACCCCCGCCCCCGAAGGCAGCCATCGCTGTCCGCAAACGGACTGTGCCCCACAGCTTTCCC
>ERZ1026844.529-NODE-529-length-27838-cov-14.917324_pt1 | contig 27838 bp, 31 predicted proteins | sample MGYA00380152_ERZ1026844 | MGnify/ENA primary metagenome ERZ1026844 (study PRJEB33269, sample SAMEA4719788) | human gut metagenome | biome: human-associated habitat; feature: organic feature; material: feces | place: Cameroon | collected 2013-10 ... | reverse complement strand
TAATGGGCATTTTACACCAAGTCAAGTTGTCCAGTTTTCGGGGCCAACCGCATATAACGGAAAATATTCCTGGTATTCTGAAGATTCCACTTTCTCAAGATTTGTTATACAAATGTTTAAATGGCAGCGTGGAATAGAATAGTTTACTGCTTGAATTTACCACTAAAAAGAGGCTTATTGCGCCTCTCACCTAGGTTGGACAAAAGTTTGGTGTGAGTTACTATACTCCGCAGAATGCTGATTGCAAATCCCGGAAGATGCCGGGCTCATCCGGTCGTTGAACGTCCCCGGAGTCTACAGCCACCTTTTAATGATGATGCGGTTACGCCACCCAATTTTCAATTCCAGTTTGCAATCACATTTAGGTATGCTATTTTACTCCCAGGGCAGATTCTGCCATAATGCCCCATCACATTGACAGAGAATTTATTTCCAAGGAGAAAGTGTTACCTGTTTTTTACTGAGAAACTGAACCATTTATTCTCGCACATGACAGTATATTATTGCGAGTTTGTATTTTAGAACTCTAACTGGAGCGTTGATATGAGTACTATATTTTGTGTCAAAGTCAAGAACGACCCAAACATTAATTTTGAAATGCCTGTTTCACTCTTTTTTTATAAGGTTTTACTGGCATACAAGGAAAGAGAACCTTTATTGCAAAAAGCATTTCCTGTTTTTTGCCTTGGAGAATTTTCAGATGTCTCTTTGAGTACTTTTGCCGAAGGATTAGAATGTTTAATCAAGATATTATCTGAAAAAAAATCAAAATCTCTGACAGTATATTCTTTTAGATCACAATCTGATCCTTTTGGCGGCTTTAGTACATGTACTACTCGCGTTAATGGAATTCCTGTTATGATAGAAGGGGGCATTGGGAAATGCGAAATTCGTTCATACAAGTTAGATTCACAAGAGAAACCTATTTCTCTTGATAGAATTGTTGATATTTCTGACCAGAAGGAGATAACTACCGATGATATGGTCATTCAAATTATCGGTAAAAAGAAAAAAATAAAAGAATTGCCAGAACTAGTGGGTTTTGTCCCAAATCTTGTGAAGACGAAGATTGTTTCAAGCAGTGAACTTTCTATGCATTAAAAATAAACCACTAGATTTCCGAAAACAATCAACAGAGAATTTCCAAGGATTCTTTGAGGAAGAAATGAGGGGAAATCCTTATGGACTTGAAAAATAGAATTCCATGTGCTATTATGAACCAGGGCAAATCAATGCTCATTGACAAGACATCCATTCTTTCACAAAATTTGGGACATTATCAACTAGTGAGAATGCATGATTTTATTCTTACAATTCCAACAGGATCAATGTTATCCTTTTGTATAAAGATTGATTAACGCAAAGATGATGCTGTAAGAATACTTGAGTAAGAGGAACTGGTCGGTATCACGGTTACGTCCAAGCTATATGTCGTTGTGTAAAAGTTTATCCGTAAGAGGCATAAATTCCGGCCAATTGTGATATACTGCGGTAATTTTTGATGTGCTTGAAGGGTTCTTTGAAAATTGAATAACAGAGGGGAATTCCTTGAGCAGGGGAATTCTCTCTGCATGACTTTATGCTTGGTACTGTTATCTCCGTAACAGAAGTTACGCCGGAGGAAACATTGCAGATCAACGATATTTACGACTTTACAGAGCAAATAGATCGACGATTTGATTTTATATATGGGGGGAGCTGATCGTCATCAAACCGCTTCTTGATGCGATAAAACAAGAAACCATTAATGCAATTCCAATTCCAGGAACTGGAGTGTTTTCATGGAAACTATAAAATCTCATTTCGACCGATATCAAAATTTTCAAGACCCTAACGAGGAGAATATAACAAGAGATGAACGTGCTTCTCGTTTAAAGGCAATGTATGACTATGACCAAAAAGAAATGATCGGAGAGTTGAAGGCATTGGGCATAAATATACAATCCGTGTGGGATTTAGTGAATAGCCCCAATAATTATACATGCGCAATTCCAATATTACTAAAGCATTTATCAGAACCTCATTATCCTAGGGTGCTTGAGGGGATTGTTCGTTCATTAGCAATACGTGATTTGAGAGGCAATGAACTCTTGTGGAAAACGGCAGTTGATTTATACAAAAAAACCCCCCCTGATAAACTTATTCCGGAGCCTTATAATCGCGGATTAAGTGCAACTCTCGGTTTGCTGTTATCTGTCATTATGACAAAAAAAGAATTTCCAGAAGTTCAAAAATTGATGACTGATTATCCTGATTTAGATGGACGCACTTTTATGCAAAAGGGCATAAAAAGAGTTTCAACTGAAGTTTAAGCTCCTGATTGAGCCATTTCTATTTTTTGAGAATAATTGGATACTTCAGAAGTTAGGATAACGTCCGGAAAATTGCGCACATTTTGAAAGAAGGCTCTTGAAAAAGGGCCTGTTTTCTGATTAGTTATAGTGACCAAACCTGCCGGAGCCCTTGTGATTGCAAGACGCGAGAAGAGCTGTAATGGCAACACCTCCTTACAATCATTTGAGTATGTTCAGCAAGAAGAAAAATTACACAAAAGCCCCCAAAGACGAGAAAGTGAAATGTTTTTAAAGAAAATTTCACAGAAAACGGGGGTCTGAATGAAAAATGGCAGCCATGTGTTCTACTGCACCCTTTTTGCCAGTTAAAACAGAACAATTTTTGAGGCGGAAGGGGCAAGGTTTTTCAAATCAGACTGAGGGTGCGGAAAAAATCTTGATAGAGAAATGTTTTCTGGCCCCCCGTTAAAACAGGGTGTCAGTTATATTTTTTGAACTCAAATCCGGGTCAGAAAAAAGAGGGTGTTTTTTCATTTCGACCGAGTGCGATACCCCCCACCCATGCCAGTTACACTACAAAAATCAAAGATTGTTCATAATCAACGACTTGCTACTTTAACTGAATTTTTGACCTTTTCAGCAGAACTCAGAATTCAGACGCCGGAGTCGTGATTTTTCTCTGAAAAAGGCTTTTTTTCAGATTCTGAGTGTGTTTCAAACACACCTCAGCAATTTGCGCAAATTCCTTTACGCCAACGACTTTTAGCGCTTTTGAATAAAAGATTCTCTTTTTACCAGAAATCGGAAGGGGAAAAATAAATGGCGGAGAGAGCGAATTCGAACCCCCAGTAGTCTACCTCTTAGGGACTTTATTAGCAACGACTTATATTTTTGAAACGTTTTTAAATTCGTTTCAAAATCTCAGAAGCATTTCTCAGAATGCCCACTGGTTAAAAAAGCGATAATTTTTAAGGCATACTTCAAAATGCTCTTTATCAAGAGAATATAATATGCAAAAAAAGGATTTCAAACTTTCTTGAGAAATTTTTCAAAGAAACTTTCGATTTATTCTTCCCTGCCCACAACAGACAGCTTTTTTACGGACAAGTCGGCCAATTGTTCAATACAGGATTGCAATCATATTTAGACCATGCTATTTTACTCTTAAGACAGAATCTGACACAATGATCATCATATTGGCTGTGAATGTATTAACCGGGAGAAAAGTATTACCTTTTTTCTGAAAACAATTTATTTTCGCATGTAATCTTGAATAAGCCTCTCCTTGTTCAACACCATTGGGAGTTTTTTATGAGAAATATAAATTTTAGAAAGAGTCTTCAATGGGGCGTGATCGTTCTTTTTTTGGGAATATCAATCTCTCTTGTGGTTGCTGAAATTATAACTACGATAACTAAAGTAATGTTAGATAAATTTCTTGTCTATTATATTCTATTGGGACTTGAAATATTGCTTGCACATATATGCTTGATAATATCAAAACAGCAGAAGAAGACATTTTATTTTATCTTTGGTTACTATCTATTCTTTTCGATAATGGCAATTATGGTAATGGCACCTCTCGCAAAACAGTTGAGTCCTGCAGCTATCAATGTTTCAGATCCAGAAACTATTTCTTATTATGTTAAGGAAATCAATCTCGGAGTCCTGATGATATTGACTCTTCATTATGGATACTGGGCACTGGTGATGGCAAAAGGTTATAAAAAAAGTCCTCCATGCAGTATAATATGGAAAAAATAAAATATGCTAATCTGTGAGTACGGTTTCAATCTGTTTTTAATCTCTCCTGTTCGACTGCTTCGCTTGAGTGCCGCATCAGATTTGATTGTAGTAAAGTTTTCCTGGACATAGTCTCACCAATTCCTTTTCTCGTCAAAAACGGAGGAGAACTCTTCGTCTGGCATAACGATTCCGGCATGATCCCGAGCTGTTCGCAGCAGCTCGTACCCCGCGTCATAAATTTTTTCTCTTTCTATGGTGGCAAACCACAATTTCTTTGCATCGATAGTATTGAATGCTCCGACAAAATCCTGAATGATCCTGATGAATTCCAAACGGCGGACAGCCGGATCCTGATGACTGTTCAATAAAAGAACCTCTTTTTTTGCGTTGCGATAGATTTTTTCCGCTCTGGAGGCAATGCTGCGCGGCAGTTCTTCAGAATCATTCCAGCTACGGAAAGGATTATCTTTGTTCCTGAGGAACCACTCTGGCTTATGTGTATGAGAAAGTTTGAATACGACACCGTCGATATGATTCCATTTGGTTCGGAGTTGACTGGCGGCAAATGTCGGCAGTGTGTCAAACTCCAGATAGAAAACTTTGGGCAACTCTTCCGGCAGGGGCATATCTTTGCCATCGAAACCGAACATGTTGAAGCAGAAAAAGACCTCTAAATTCGACAAATTGCGCAAGGCATCCAGATTATGTATTTTTCCGGGTTGACCGAAGAGGTTCAGAGTCTGCAATAAGGGATAGGTTGCCGCAAGGAAATTTAGATCAATGTCTGTATCAGTCGTCAGGCTCAACCAGGTAAGACGTTCAAGACCATGAAAGAGATATTCTTTTCCGGAAATGCTCAAACGCAGTTTGGCTCCTTGTTGCGGATCCTGGATGCTTCCGCTCAGAGTGGACTGAATGATGGAGAGCGAAGCAATTGATTCATCAGTAAAGATGTTTTCTAGAGAGGAATTTTGAATTTCCACATCGATCGTTCCACCACGAAGATCTAGAGAACCACTGACGTTTTTATATGGAGTATTTTTTTTCCGCTCCGAAGAGAGGTGGGAAAATCTTTTTTGAAAAGCAAACATTCGATCCCAGTTATACCAGGGAAGCGATCCATTGAAATAGTGAGGTTTGACTTTAAGGGGGCGAGCATTGAACATGTAATGCCCCCCGTTTGTCAAGGGCGGCATTACGTAGAAACAGTCAAAAAATGAAGATTTCATTTTTTGAGAGTCATTTACGCCGTCCATTACTCTTTTATGCAGCTGAAGCATTGAACCACCTTTCATACTCGTAAGGTGTCATATAACCAAGCGATGAATGAGGATAATCTTCATTATACGCCTTTTGCCATTGCTTCAACGCCGTCTCGAATTCGGCTACAGAATCAAATTCTTTTGTCCAGACCAAATCCTCCTTAATGGTTCGAATCACTCGTTCTGTGTCGGCATTTCCTTTCGGATTGCTGTAACTGGCGAATATTTGATGAATACCAAGCTCAAAACAGGCTTTGAAGAAGGCGGTTGAAGTAGGTTGACATCCATGATCGCTGACCAGTTCTGGAATATACGGTGCATCCTTGATCCCGTTCGGAAATTGGAGATTAACCGCCTCGTTTAAGGCAACGATCCAATCCGCCGATTTGCTGGTCAAGCTCATATGCGCGGATAACAGTTTCTTTGTTCCCCAGTCGATAACAACATGCAGATAAACCCAGCCGAAAACCGGAATCATTACCTTGGTCATGTCGATTCCCCAATACCGATTAGGCTCAACTGTCCGCGGTTTGTGCGTGACCGCTTTGCGCGGCGCCTTGAGCTTACGATTCTTTGGCACCAATAAATTATTTTGCCACATAAGACGATGAATCCGTTTTTGATTTACCGGAAGTTGCTCATGGTATTTTAGATACGCCCAGATTCGGCGATACCCCCAATAGGGATGTTCCGCTTTGATCTGCTGCATTTGTATCAGTAAGGCCTGGTTTGCTGAACTATCCACGTTACGCCGCCTTACCAATCGTTTTTTTTTAACTCAACGGTCAATTCTCCGATGGTTTCTTTGAGCTTGCGGTTTTCGTGTTCCAACCGTTCGCGAGCATGATCTACGCCGCCGCGCTCAAACAGCTTCGCCCCATCGCTCAGCAATTGATCGCGCCATTTGTAGTACATGCCTTGCGTAATACCGTGATCGTTGCACAACGCGCTGATACTACAATCGCCTTTCAAACCTTGCAACACGATTGCCAACTTTTCTTTACCCGTCCATTGTTTCTTTGCGCCCATCGGTGACTCCTTTCTGATACTCTCTTAATTTAGCACACGTTTCAATGGGGGCAATATATACCTTTGTTTACGCCTTTTATAAACTCCTCAAATTCGTTTGTCCGAAATGAGGCTCGTAAAAGTATTTCAAAGCTAAATAAGGTACTTGAGTAAGACTCTTTATTGAATGACTTTTGGAGATTGAATAAAATAGAGACTTTTTAGAGCGGAGAATTTCTTCTTTTATGGCTTTATGCCTGACTGCTATTCAGCTGTGACGGAAGTTACTTCAAGGAGGGATGGCGCAGATCAACTATTTTGCCTATGACAATTGTGCTAAGCTGCGGGAAAATAATCTAGTAAAATGAATATTGCAGAAAGAGACATATGCCAATGTAATATGATTCGGTGAAAGATATTACTGAGCCTTGCCGCTTTCTGGTGATAATCATGAATAAGGAGTAAAAGATGATATGAATATTGATCCAAGCGACATTTTTATGGAATTGCATGACCAAACTCCATCAAAGTATATACGCGGCTTTTTTGGCAACTTATGTACGGATGGGTCATGGCGACAAGTAATTATTGGTAGAAAAGGATGGTGGGGTTTGTCTTTTCGTATCTCATATTGCCCATCCTCAAAAACGGTTGTAGTTGAGCGAAGGAGAATCCTTTTGTTCAAACATATTGCGAAATTTTATCTTCTTGATTTTAATTCTGCTCAGGAGATTGTAGATAAAATTCTTTCACTATTTGATTTTGAGTCCATTCCATCTATGAAAAAAGGTCACAGGAGATCTGCTAAGCCGCGGAAAAATGGTTCTAAATAATATAGAGCCAGAATTTTATTCTCGGATACTACAAGGGAATGAACGTGTGCATTCGATTTTTTGAGAATAAAGGACTGCTCCTTTAGTTTTCCTTTCCTTTAATGCCGTCCATTATCACTCGATAGATGATATAGGGTATTGCTATTATGGCATGGGAAATGACATAAAGAATAACAAAAGGGACAGTCAGGCACTCCCGGAAATTTTCTCCAAGCTGTCTCCATGAGAATGACCTGCTGCGTTGGGGGATTTCCGCAAGGATCACTTTCCCGGTAATCAAATTAAGTTCAGAAAAGGATTCCCGATAAATATCCCTGTAAAAATAGAGCGTATCGTCTTCTATTTTTACCAATCCGATAACATGCTGCGGAGAAAGAAGAGGCGTTATTTTTCGTGTCGCCGGCGAGATTCGGCAAAGTTCGAATTTACGTTCCCTGGCTAGAAAACGCGGAGCATAGATTTCGGATCGGGAAAGCAGAGGCGGCCCGCCAAAGTTTCCGGAAAGGGGCACCCCATTTACGGATAATCGACCAATTAAGGGACTTCCCATCTGAATCTCTTTCAGATCTGCGTATTCCACGGTAATCCCGTCCGCCTCGAAACGCTCGGGGAAATTATCTGGAGTGTACTCATTCCGGTTCATTTAGTGAATCCTACCCAGCGTTGTTTTTTCTGTAAAATAGAGTCATCAGAATACATTGCCAATCTGTCAATGCCATAGGCATCAGTATTTTTTCTGCAATCCTATGCCTTTCCCCTAGAGAGACACCATTTTATTGAAAGAACGATAGAAAGCCCTGGACATACTATATCCTGATGTCTGCTGTTTGCAAATACTGAAGCGGCGCCTTCCGTAAGAGAAACAGTGCACATTCAGCCATTAAACGGTCTCAGAGATTGCAACTTTCTGTTATTACCTGCATTAACACGTCGACAAAATTCAATTTCGGTTTGTAATCAGATTCCTCCATGCTATTTTATAACCTATAGCAGAGAGGCAATATTCATCGTATTAGCCGGATTGTCAATTATTAAGGAGGCCTCTTCACCAGAATTTGTGGGCGAACTCCGGTTCTGGGAGTTCGCCAAGCTGGTGATATAAGCACACTTTTGCAATTTTGAGCGTCCGAAATCCGAACGATTTTCTGATAGTCAGATTTATTTTCCTGTTCAACCCTTCGACGATCCCACTGTTGAACTGCTTTTTTGCCCTGAAATAATTCAAGATCAAAGGACGATGAGCGGTCAGCATCCTTGCAAGGTCTTTCATCGGTTCGAGCCGGCTGAAAATTGCGGCATGGCACCACTGTTCAAGAAACTTTCCCGCCCATCCCGGCGAACGATACTCCCAAAGCTTTTGAAATTGTTCCCGCAACAGGTATGCTTTTACCGTCCGCAGATTCATCTTCAAGAGTTCATTGAGTTTGAAACCTTGCTTTTCTGTCAAGTTTTCCCGGCGTTTCAGAAAGCACCAACGAGTTTTGGACAGGAGCGGAGGTTGTTTTGCTTGACGCAAACGTTTTGCCTCTTCTGACCGAACTTTATCAAGAGCCTTTCCGAATTTTTGCATGATATGAAAGCGGTCAAGCACGTTTATCGCCTGTGGCAAATGTTTGGCTATGATCTTCAAATACGGTTTCCACATATCAGAACAGATGACCCTGATTTGAGCAGAAAAATCAGCTTTCAGCTTCGTCATGTCGGCAAAAAATGAGCTCATGGTTTCTTGCGTGCGTTTTTCTCCAACCCAAAGCAGACGACGTGCGCCGGGATTAATCTGGTAAACCAGCGTCAGATATTTGTGTCCTTTATGCCATGCGATTTCATCAACGCCCAGTGCGGTTACGGAGTCTAAATTTCGATGCGTCAGTCCATAATTCACCACCGATTCGACTGCGGAACAGACTGTCTGCCAAGAGGTGTGAAAATGTCCTGCCACGCTCTTCCATGAAAGTTCTTTTGCCCAGGAAGCAAGGAACGCGGCGTAATGATTGGTGAAATGATTTTTTCCATCACTCCACGGAACTTTCTCAACCACAACACGCTGACAGCGCGGACAACTGACCCGACGCATCGCATAGCGAAAGAAAACACGCAATCCCCACAGCGGAACGAATTCAAACAACCGTTCCGGCAAGGAATCATAGCCAGGCGAAGATGTCCCGCAGATACTGCAAACAGGCTTGCTGTTGGTTCGTGCCTTAATTTCCACTATGATGGAATCTTTCTTTTCGTTAAATTCTGACTTTCCAATGCAAAAGCATTTGAAATTCAGACCGGAGTTGAGTATAGTTTTCAGGCGCATGGTTCCTCGTAATACATTGTTTGCAACAAAATATTACGCCATGCGCTATTTTTATTCAATGGTTCGGATGAAAAAATCATTTTTTTCCGAACCGGCAAAAGCCGTATTCACATCAGGTTCTGGCGGCTGTCAAACGGCAAACGGAATAAAAGCAACCCGCAGGGGAGTGGTTATGCCAGATTGCCGCTTGACTGACGGCGGGTTCTGATGTATCTCGCTCTGATTTACCCACAAATTCCCGTGAAGACCCAAAATCCTGATAGAAGTTTTCCTTCGAATCAGCATTCCGAATATCACAATAGCGACAGTGAAAGCTCTCATCCTCCGGCAAATCGATTCGCGCTTTGCATACGGGGCAATACCAAGTATTCATCTTTCCACTACTCCCGTCGATTCCGCTTCGCAAATCTTGATTTGCTCAATGGCGGCGGCATTGAATTTTTCCATGACCGCTTTGTTTGCCGAGGCGATCCAGAGTGAAAGCGTGTCAGATTCTTCACGTTGCATGACGATATGGAATATGACCCCACCTTCGTTGAGCGTCCAAGCCCGACACGCCCCGTCACGTAATTTCTCGAATTCACAAGCAAGGTACTTGCCTACTGCGCCCCAATCACCCGGAACGCCCACAGAATCGATCTTGTGAAGCATGGGAACCAGCCAATCCGTATCCATCGAAGTGCTGAATTCTTCCAGCTTCTCTTGTAATGCCTCTTCCAACACTTTTACCGGGTTGCCGTTGGAGTGAGCGGCCTCCGCAATGGAAACATTAAGACGTTTCGGCAGACATTTCAAAGTTATAATTGGCGTCCGGCTTAGATATTCCTGGATTAAGTGCCACCACAGGAGGATTCCCAATATAGAGAGAGGCACTCCCCATCCAATTCCAAATACAATCCTTCCAACCGTTCTAAATCCACAAAATAAAAAAATCACTCCCAATAGGCACATTATAAGTATAAAATAAGCAAATGGCCATTCTGGATGCTCTTTCCAATATTCCAGTTTATCCCGAAGATATTTTTGCAACCGGCCGAAGAACATTATGCGCACTCCCATGGAAGCGGAGTCCACGACACTTGTTTTCTTATGACATCTTCACTCATTACTTGGCCTCCTCCGCTTTTGAAGCGGTAGTTCGGGCGAGTAAGTCCGCAATTTTACCCGGTGCGATTTCCTTTGTGTCCTGAATGGCTTTCAGAGCGACAATGATTTCTTTGGGAAATATTCCCGGCTGCAAGCAGGTTCTATGGTATCCGCGATAATTCAGAGCATAAAGAGGACTGACCGGATCATAAGTAAAAAATCCGAGCGGTTCATAGTCATCGGGATGAGTAACGACCTTGTGACAAAATACACATTCACAACGTTTCTTAAACGGCAAACGTGCAATACTCATATAGATATTATTCCGTTTCTCAAGGAGCTGGAACAGCGGATGTTTTTCCAGACATTTCCGATGGAATGTTGCATCATTTGCAAAAAACAGCTCATCTTCACAATTTTCAATGATCGGAGCAAAGCTCACTACATCGTCTTCCGCACACATTGTTTTTTCACAAAGCGGACAACGCATTCCGGGTACGAATATTGACATGATTTATTTCTCCTTATCCAGTCCGGCATGTTTCAAAGCCTCAAGAAGTTTTTCCTTTTCTTCCTGTGGGGGGCCGGCATCGTATACTCGGGCGGTTGCCAACAGCAGATCCAGTTCTTTCTGCGGAAGCGGATGCTGACGATTCAGTTCAAGAAGAAGCATCTTACACGATCCACGATTCTGAACTGCAAGACGAACGATGGAGCCGTCGGAATAAAGGATATTGCATGTTTTTTCATGATTGCCAGGCAAATCCATCGCAACGGGAAGCGGGCACGATGATGAAACCCGGTCGAAAAACAGATAGGATTCTTCCTTTAGTGAACTGGGACAGTGCGGTAATATTCCTTTTGCAAAATACTGTTTCAGCGCGGCACGGCAATCGTGATCCCGGAAACGTTCCCTTGTAATCTGTTGCTCCTGATAACATGTTCCAATGACTATGACGGTAGACAAAGCAAGGATACAGAAACGGATCGTCAATTCTCCGCGCGACAATGTTTTTCTCTCTGCGATGATGGTCCCCGCAACTCCCCATAAGAGGAACAAGATGGGAATCAGAACTCCCAGAAACATTCGGAGTGTTTCATAGGTGGAATAAGATATATCGAGTCGATAAAGAGTTTTTTCACCGATCAATGCAAACGTTATTCCATAGATGAGCAGCATCAGCAATGGAAAAACAGTGCCGAAAAAATGGATGCGTCGAGGAGACGTTCTACGGGTTGTATCGCTCACTTCACGCCTCCTTCCATAAGGACGGAAAGACGGACCGGGAAACGGCGACGAAAAGAGTGCAGGAAATCCTGGTTTTGATCTGGACCGTTATAATTGTCCGGTATCACGACAAGCACTCCGTTGTTAAGCGGCTGCCTTTGATGCAGATTACCAGTTCTTGAGAAAAACAGCCGCAGGGTTGTTTTGTCTCTGTTTAACGATACAGCAATAAAAGGACGATTGCAAATAAAAATAACCGGAAATCAGAACCTTTTCCGCTGAAAAACTTGAATTGTACTTGATTCCGATGTATTTTCCCTGCAAGAAATTATAGCGTCATCCGTATTGCCGGAAAATGTCACAATTTGTGCAATGATGGAATAATGTTGATTTGATCCATAACGGGAGCGGAGTTTGACACGAATGCAAAATAGCGGATACCCATACTGGTCTCACGGGATTTTCCCGTTTGAACTCTTTCCTTTGTCTTTCTTCCTGCCGTGCAAGTGTGGCATTCCTGTAGCGGGAGGCGATCATGCCTGAGCTGCCGACACAAGAACAGTTTGTCCGTGCCATTCGGAATCTGGAAATTGAGCGGGATCGGGTCTGTGCTTGGCTTTGCGCCGGTTCGGGTATTCTCTACATCATAATTGGAATTTTCTTTTTTCAATCATTTGCAAATTATTCCAAAACACTTTTTTCGTTATTCTCTGTTTTCTGCAGCTTATTTACTTACGGTTTGGGGGAATGTCTATGCAACTGGATTTTTTCCGCTCGATGCCCGATTTGTGGAAAACGTTGGAAAGACGTCGGGTTGACGATTGCATTGCATTCGTGTCCGTACTGCTATCATAAAGTCTTTACAGAACAGACCTTTTCGCAAATTCATCTTCCGGAATTGCATTCCATTAAAAGAGTGTCCTTGTACAGTTTTCTTATATTACTGATTATTTTCCTGATATTAGTGAAGGGGAGTGAATCGGATAAAATTCTTTCTGTCTTTCGGTGGATGCTGATATATTCCGGTTGTGTGTTGTTACTATCTCCTTTGATGCTCATGTTTTCAAAGAAATGGGTTCAGGGGCTAAGTTTCATGAATAAACGATGCACCGTTTGCGGAGAGCGAGGTGTTTCGGCTCATGAACGATATACCGGTAATTGTTCCGTTTGCGGTTCACGGACTGATCCAGATTGGCCACTGCCAGAACCGGAATCAATTGCGGATTTGCCTGCATGGGATGAACGGGGAAAAGCACCATTAGAATGTTCCTATTGTCCACTAGGGAGATTAAATCTAACATTAAGCAATGTATGGAAAATCTACGGTCGTTGCCCCATCTGTCGTCGCAAGCTCGTGCGCGATGGTGGCTTCAACCCTTCCGGCGGAACGGCGGCAAGTTCAGATGGAAAGAAAGACGCTATCTTCCCCCGAACATTGACTGATCCCGGGAAAACGGAGACTCGAAAATGAATCGCACACGGAAAAAGTGGGAAGATTGCAAAGTGTTTCTGATGTGTACACTGCTGGTGCTGCTCCTGCCGTTTGGGTTCCTGTTTTTTTTCATCCCCGGCAAAATTCTCAATGCACTCCGAATGCGGCAGTACCGGAAGAGGCGCGAAACAACTCGCTGGCAACCGCCGGTTTCCAATGAAGATTTTCTGCGGGGATGTGGGATTTCCCCGGATTCTCCGGAAGCTGAAGTTGCATTGGACCTGCGCCGGAAACTTGCCCAGGCAGCCTCAGCGTGGTGTCATAAGATTACGGCAGAAGAAATTGCGCCTGACATGACGTGTGGAGAACTGGTTCTCGGATGGAGCAGCTATATGTATTGGCATGACGGGCTTGACTCCATCGGCTATGAAGCGGTGAAAAAACTCGGTAAAGGGAAAATTCCGGAAGAGGTGTTCCCTCGTTTGATTCGCCCGGAAAAGAAATCCCGCGTTACCATGCGTGAACTATTCCGCAATTATCTGGATGTTCTCATGCCGTATCTGGGGGCGCGTTTTTCTTCGTTATATCTCTGGAGCGATGCATGGATTCTCACCGCATTGTTGCTCCAGGATAGAAATCCCATTCCGCTTGGTGCTGTGATTTTTGCGGCGGATTGGCTGAATCATGCCATCCCGACACCTTATGAGGTGAATCATGCATTAACTCTGCTGTCTGCCAACGGGTTTCTGACATTGGACGGCAATCGGAATCTCCTTTTGACTGATCGAGCAAAAGTATTTAAAAATGACTTTTTTCTGAAAACAAGGCATTTCAACAAAATTGATGTGATTCATAAAGAACTGATGCAGAATCCACCACTTTCCTGTCTCTCTGTCAACGAATTTTTTACACAGGATGATATCAAACACGCCCGGGAAGAATTTGCGAGAGAGAGGCGTTCGGGAGGGCAGTCATGAACCTTTCCGATCTGTATGCGATTTGCTGTCTGCTGCTCTGGAGCGTTTCACTCGGCATTGTCGTGGCGATGCTTTGTATGGGGCGGAACAAGAATGCGGAGAAATCAGGTGTTTCTTTTAATATTGCCGCAATCGCGTGGATTGTGTCGATTTTGATCCCGATGAATTTGGCTGTTGGTAACCCGAATTATCTTGCCGGAATGCTGGCGGCATTGACCGGTTTGCTATTCATCGCCGGACTGATCTCGTGGAGGGGGCGTCTGCAAAAATGGGGAACCGTTTTTGCCATGATTGGAACGTTGATTCTGTTTTTCAGCTTCAATATAAGCGGCTTTGAGGCCGGTGATGGTCGCGCTAAAGCACGGCAAATTCAAATGGTTTCCGTATGGAAGCGAGCCGCCCAAAAGGATCAGAATGTGTATCCGGCGGGCCGCCTTGACGCTCAACACCCGGCAGTAGTTGCCAACGCCGATGTGAAGTGGGTGACGGAAAATCACTTGAGGCGGATTCCAAAGTGGCATACCGCCTTCACAGGATTGTATCAACTGCGGTCAATGCCCCCGCCGGAGTATCGTGCCGGAACGTTAAACGATAACCTTGAATCCATTCAAGCGTATGTAAAATCCGTTAACTGCGTGATTCCGACGATTTGGCGTTCAGTGGTCGATTACGGCAAATGGGTTGTTTCTGGACTGTTTCTTTTTATTGTCGTGCTTGTCTGCTTTCTCTCCATTTTCAATCTGTCGTCAAAGCGAAGAGCTTTTTCCGCAAAATTTGTCATGCGGCCGTGTCTTGACGATGCCGCATATCTGGCGGAATGCGAATTGAACGCCGATTCTCTTGAAGCTCGGATTGCCCTGACATTGCGAGAACTGATTGCGGCAAAGGCAAAAATTCCGAAAGAGATGATTTCCGGGCGTTGTAAGTGGTCAGAGATTTATCTGTTGCCGGGTATTGATGAATTCGTTTTTGATGGAGGCGGTATTGTAATGGCGCTGGAAGAGGAGTTCGGATTTGCAATTTCAGATAAAGCTGCAGAAAAGAAACTTTTTGATCCAAGTCTTGCCGCTTATCGAGATGAGAAAACCATTCTTGATTTCGTCCATTGCATTGCCGAAATCGTCAAAATGGAAGATTCGGAGGCGAAAAAATGAATATTGATCGACAAACTGGACAGCTTGATTTCGGCTCCATTTCCGTAAAACCGAGAATGACGGCAGGTGAAGTGCGTAAACGCTATGTGGAATTCGTCCGATTTTCGGAGGACGAACGCCTTATTTTGCAAAATGAGGAATACTGGCTTCAACTTCTGTTCGAAAAAAATATGTTGGTGCAAATTGACTTTGCGGAAATCCGGGATGGAAAACCGACCGACGATGGAGATGATTCCGGTGAAATGCGAATGGCATTGGAGCATCTTTACGGCAATACTCCCGGCGCGCCGCATTGGGCACTCCAGTATTTCCCCGGTCATGTCCCCAATGGACCAGTGGATGGTTGGAGCTTTCGTCTTGCTGAGTTGATTCCGGCTGAAGGCAAAATTGTTCCGTCTCTCGCTGCCGTAAAGGCGAAAAACTGGAAAAAATATTGGTGGTGGCTTCCGGCGTTGGTTCTGATTCTTGCGTGGCTTTGGCCGGTCAACAGCAGGATATCGCGTTGGCTGATTGTTCTGGGCGCATTGGGTATTTTTATTGAAATTCTTTCGGGCGCATATCTGCTTTGGCAGAGAAAATCGAAATGGAGTTTCGTTCTTATACCGGTACTGATTGTGCTGCTCGCATGGTTGTTCGTGCCGGCTTTGTCTTACACTACTCTGTTTGCCAAGCTGCGGGATTCCTATGTCGCCGAGTTACGAACTTATGACGGGACACGTTACTTCTGGGGAGGGGAAAATCATTTGGGAATTGATTGTTCCGGTCTGCCGCGCAAAGCGATGAGAAATGCTCTGTTGAAAACGGGCTTGAAAGAGATGAACAATGTTTTTCTGTTTTCTGCTTTGAAAAACTGGTGGTTCGATGCCTCGGCAAAGGCTCTTGCACAAGGATATCGGGATTATCTCTTTCCATTGAATCTTGCCGGAACTGTGGCGACCGCGCCGGAAAAGGAGTTGAATCCCGGCGATCTTGCCATTACCGACGACGGGGTGCATGTGATGATTTATTTATCGCCGGACGAGTGGATTTCCGCCGATCCGGGCCAAGGCAAGGTCGTGATCGAACACCCTTCCAAATCAAAAAATCCGTGGTTTACCCGCCCGGTGCATTTTTTCCGCTTTACGCTGCTGGAAAATGCGGAAATCCGTTCGGGGTCTGGAGCGGAAAGTATGGAAACAGCGTGGCAAAATTTTCTGAAAGGCTCTCAAAGTGGATGTTGTCTTTCCACACCGGATACCTATGCGAAAAATCCCTTTTTCAGCAGATCCATTCTGAAATATTCCGGTCGTAGTCCGGCGCTGAAAAAAATTGTCGCAGATGCCGATGGTCTCGCCGCGCCATACTTTTATGTCGTAGACAGGATACAGAAAAATCCCGAGGCACTTGATACCGTCCTGGACTATCTGCTTGAGTCGGAAAAATCGGAGGCGAAGAAATGACCGATATCAACGGCAACGATAATTTTTGTTTTAGAGCACTCATTCCGCGCCTTTCCTCGCTCCGGGAGCTGGTCGAGTTCATCTTATGTCGTTCGCGGGAGAGTTATGTGCGGCCGAGTATGTACGGCTTGATTCCTTCCGGCTACCGCGCGTTTCTTGGCGCACAACTGCTTTGTTTGGAGCGATGTGTCAAAAACGCCATGTCGGACTATCCGCTCAATTTGCTCGGAGAATTTTCCGCCGTCGCCTTTCGGGACTTTGAAGATATCATCGGCAAACACCGTGAGTTGTTGACGCGGTTTGAAGATATCTGTCCCTCATCGAATCTGCCGCCGATAGCGGCGGAACGGTTGCCCGATGTGCTTTTGAATGCTTTGCGGGAAGCCTACGCTCATCCGGAATGGTATATCGCGCCGGCATCTATGAAACAAGACCGTGCCGAATATTTGCCAAACTTACCGTTTCATCTCTTTTGTGAAGATATCCTTGAAATGTGGGATGCTTTGCATGACAATTTTGCGGAATATGCCGGATGGAGCATGAATTTTGTTTTTCTGCCGTTTGGAAACTCACGGGATGAAAGGTTGTCTTTTGCCGATCCTGTGTTGACTTTGACGGAAAACTTTGCCGCCGTCATTGCCTCCATAGAGAATCGAATCGCCGGAATATCGGCATATTATGCGTGGCGCAAGCAACGCCGGAAACCAATTCTGATTTCCGGAACATGGCAGGCAAAAAGCGAGTTTTCTTATTGGAATTGCGCTGAATTGTCTTTTTCCGAAAAAGCGGAAGTAACGCTGACGTGCGGCAAGAACCGCCATGAATCGGATTCCCTCTCCGGGAGTTATATTTTCACCGACGATACCAGCATTCGCACTTCGCTTTTTCTGAACGAGGATGGCCGACGTGTTATGCTCCTGCACTCGGAAGGAATGCAGTTGATTTTGCAGCATTCGCCCCGATGCATTTCTTTGCATACTCTTCACGGCCAGATTATTAAGTTTTATCCGGAGGCGAAACCATGACCGTCCTTGCAAGACGCCGGAGATCGCACTATTGTAACAACAATACAAAGGAGCAAAACCAATGAGTATCACTGATTTTTTCAAAAGGTTGTTCAAAATCGAAGATCAGGACTATCTTGATCTTCTTGATGAAATACGGGCAGGTCTGGAAGACCATAGCTTGGATTATTCCATGATTCATTTTATTTGCAATGCACCGAAATTGCCGCATTGGAAAGATTTGCTTAAGACAGGCTCATTCCCGCTGGATAAAACGACACTTCCCGGCAGACTCGGTCGTTATGTAAAAGCCGGTTATTCTCCATATGAAAAATTGGCGGACGCTATAAAAGAGGCCCAGGAATGGGCAAAAACTCCCGAAGGAAAAACCTTTTACGAAGAGCAGGAGCGGAAACGTCTGGAAGCGCTGGATGCGAAAAATCCGCCCCGGAATGCGATTCGTTTGATTAAGACCCCAGAACGGCACGTCAGCAAGTTCGGCGGACGGCCGAATCTGCCGGACGGCATTCCTTGGCCGAAAAATCCGGAAGGCGACGAACTTGATTTTCTGGCACAGATTCATTTCCCGGAAGTTCCTGCCGGGTTCGGTCTCCCGGAGACCGGGACGCTTTTCGTCTTTTACGACAATGAACTCATGCCGTGGGGCAATGAGAAAAACGATGTCAACTATTGGAAAATCATTTACACTGAAGAACCATTATCCGATGCAGTTCGGGTTCGCGCGCCGTCGGATAAGGAATGTTATGAATTCAATGAGGTATTTCTGACCTATGAGGTTTTCGAGTCCCGCGCCTCTGATGCGGACACTCTCGAAAACGAAAACGGGCACCATCAGATGCTCGGATACCCGCTTTATATTCAGGATGAAGATATGGCTCCCGGTCAAACCCTTCTGCTTCAAATCGATACCGACGAAGAAGATAACGGACCCTGCTGGATGTGGGGCGACTGCGGCCGTCTGTTCTTCTGGATCAGACCGAAAGATTTGGCGGCCCGACGATTCGACCGGATCATGTTTGTGCTGGAGTGCGGATAATGAGGCTGTGATGACAAAAGATATGAATTTGCGGGATACCGGAATCGTTTTGTCTTGGCTAAGCGGTCTTCTGGCGGCTTTGATGTCGTCATTGGCGGGGCTATGGGGCAAAACTGGCCTGGCAGCCCTGTTTGGGGAAGATGTTCTGCTGCCGAATTTGACGGAATGTTTTTTTACCATGTCTCATGGGTTCTGGCTTGTTCCGATTTGTATGGGAATCCTGTTGATTACGACTAGAAAGCAAAAGGCCATCCAGGATACGGTTGTTCTCGCATCATGGAGTATCTCCGTATTGTGGCTGGCTTATGTCATTGCGGCATTTCTGCTCCCGGTGATAGGGTTGGATTGGAGGCTGAGGATATGACACACATCAGACAAAAACTTTTCCCGCCACGTTCTCCATTCCGCTGCCGGTCCTAGAATTTTCCATCTATTTCCGAACCTGGTCAGATGGTCAATATTTTTACATCTGGTTCAATACCTGGGAATATCATGGTCTCACTCAATGGGAAGCAAAAGCAGCCCCCTCACGTTCGGCAGAGGGGAAATGAAACGGAAATAAGTTGCAATTTTTTAGATTTACTGGGGATATATACGATGATTGGAAAGATTTTCGGGAAACTGTTCAGGCGACAGACTCCGCTTTATTCAGAGCCCGTCGTGCAGGAGCTTTCAGATGAATGCAGAAAACTTATTCAGAATTATGACAGACAGCAAATACCGGAATTTCTCTATATGCCCAATGCTTATAAGAACGGGACAATTCAGCGGAAATCCGGAATTTGCGAATGCTGTGGCGACAAGGTTGAATACATTTATACCGGGATGGTTTATTCTGTTCAAAAGATAGATTGCCTGTGTCCATGGTGTATTGCCACGGGCGTGGCATCAATGCGATATCATGCAGAATTCAATGATCCTGCTTCTTCCGATATTGATGATACCGTGATTTTCAGGACGCCTGCCATTTCGGGCTGGCAGCAAATCCAATGGGAAAGTTGCTGTGGTAAAGCCATGGTCTACCTGGAAGCGATTGAAAATAGAAAAGTCTTGAAACATTATCGTCATGACAACGCCTTTGAGGACGCGATCAGGGAAGTTGGTTTCGGAAGTTTTGACAAGATCGAAGAGTTGCTGCCGGAGGCAGGTTCCGGCAGTTTGCTTGTGCATGTGTTTCAATGCCGTTATTGTGGAAAATACAAATTGATTTTTGATGCTGACTAAAAGAGAATTTTGAGAGCTTCTTGCAAAAGATCCTCTTTGAGATATAGTTATAGCAAACCAGAAAGGAGTTTGCACGATGGGGTATTCTTATGAGGGCTATTATGTGGATCCCGTTGCCTTGCGGGAATTTGCAGCAAAAACGGCACCCGAGACTCCACCGGGAGAAGCGTTGAATCGGCTGTACAGCTTTTGTGAAAACAACGGTTCTCTGCTGGAGCTGGAAGATGCCTTCATGGACACTCACCCCTCCTGGTTTCTGGCTCTTGACCACACCATGCAAAAACTCGGTATTCCGGAATGTTTGTCTTTGTCCAATCTCATTTGCGCACAGGTTCCGCCCTTTCCCTATCCACATAACGAGGAAATTTGCTTTGGTTATCTGTCGGGAAAAGATGCTGCGACTCTGGCGGATAAACTTGTCGATGTGGAATCCATGCCACATGAGGAAGCGGATTCTGATGAAATCATCCATGGGTTGGTTCTCTTTCGGCAATGCTGTCGAAACGCTGTTGCTGAGAAAAAGGATATTGTTTTCATTCCATTGGATTATCTGGATGAGGAAACGGATGTTTCTCCCTCTGATTTTTCGGCCTCGCCCTCTTCATCCAGTCCGCATCTTGGGCAAATCCAGTTTTTTGCCACGGTTTTGGCTTTGCCCGGGATCGGTTATTATCTCGGCGCGATGCAGCTTGGCCCGCTCTTGTTCGGAAAGATTTCCGCAGAGGAATTTGCGGAAAAATGGCGGAATCTCTTTTCTATGCAAATCGGGCTTTTTCTGATTGTTCTTCCGTTGATTTTTTATATCTTGCTTCTGACATCAATCTGGGGAAAATTCACCGGCAAAATCCGCAAGCGTCTTTTGCTTGGTTCTCTGCTTACCGGTGTTCTTTCTTACATCGCACTGGGAGCGCATTACGGAGCTTTGGTCAACAGTCTGGGAATGTCTTTGCTTATCGGGGCTTTCGTTTACTGGCTCCGTCGTGAAGGTTGATTCGCCGGGAAACATTGCCTCAATTGCAAGGAGACCGATATCAGCTGGATGATTTCGGGGTGTCTGCAGAACACGGTCTTGTTGTTTCCGATACCGCTCTCGAACTCCTGCATCAAATGCAAATCGCCCATTCTTCCGTTTCCGTTTTTTCTGCAGAACCTCCGGAAATATAATCACTTGCATTTCCGTTTTCCGGTGTTATCTTTTTTCAACAGTAAACTTGACGGAAAGGGCAATGATGGCGGAATCCCGGCAAATTCCGGATGAGGGCGCCCCGGACGGCAATCGGCTGAACCGGGGGGATTTTCTCCGGCGGACGGAACTCCTGCGGCGCATCCACTGGAAAACCTGGATGCTGCTGGTGTCGTTCGCGGCGTATGGCGTGCTGCCTTTTGCCGCAGTGCAGTTCGGGGAAATCGGGAAAGAGTTCTTCCCGCTCCTCCTGTTCGTTCCCATGATCTTCTTTCTGGAGAACCGCTTGAACGGGAAAGGCTTCCGCTGTCCGGTCTGCCACACGCCGTTCCGACTGGAAGCCGCCGCGCTGGTGATCGCTTCCGGCAGATGTCCCGCCTGTTCGGAAGAGATCCTTGAACTTCCGGACGGGGCGGGCGGATGGAGTCATGCTGAGTTCCTTGCGTTTCACCGTCGACAGTTCGCCGGACGCAAAACGGAGTGCATTGCGGCAATTCTCGCCGTGGTCATATTTGCTCTTGCCTGGTTATGTGCTTTCCCGGTAATCGCTCTCGTCATTCCGTCGCTTCGCTGGTCGGTCCGGATTCTTCTCGAACTTGATCCGTTGTGTCTATCTGGAGCAGTGTTCGCCGTTTTCATGCTCGGTTATCTGGCGAACCGGGTGCCGTGGCGCAGGGCGCGAAAATTCGACTGCTGTCCCCATTGTCACGGCCGTTTTGACGACAATCTGCCGGAAATCGCCGTCGCGACGGGCCGCTGCGGACGGTGCGGCCGGAATCTGTTCACGGATTTCACTCCGCCCCCGGTGCGGAATCATCTCTATCGGCTGCAGCTGCAAAATGAGTTTGCTCCTGAATTTCACTGGTTCGTGCAGGCTCTGGCGGCCATTGCTCTCATCTTCGGGAGTCTCAGCGACTATGCGCTCTTTTTCTGGATCGGAATTCCCGGCGCGGAACTGGCGCTTCTTGTCATCTATTTCCTCCGGCAGAGGCGCAATGCGTGTTGCCGCCACCATCGCGCCTCCCGGCTGGTCAAGGTCTCCGGCCATTGCGGGACTTGCGGCAGCGAGTTGACCTCTGACGAATCGATCTTCCGACCGGTCAACGAGGGGGAAACGGCGATTTCGTTTCTGGACTGCGGTCTCTGGAGGACTGCGATCCTCCTCGGCGCTTCTCTGCTGATTCTGTGGTTGATGTGGCAGGCTGTCGCCCTGCTGCTTGCGGCGGAGGTGGTCGACGGCCGGATTACACGGGTTCTGTTGGCTTTGCTGATGACGGGGGGAGTGATTGCTGTGTGCCGCTTCTGTCTGCGGGAACAATTTCAGGGAATCATCCTTGCACCTGACAAACTCGTTCTGGTCGGCAAAAAAGATCTCGTCATCCCGGTCGCGGAAGTGGAGGAGTTCCGGCAGATGGAAAGAGTGGAACAGAACAACCGGGGAAAAAACTGTCTGATCTGGCGCTTCGTCACGGCAAAGAAAACCTGTTCTGTATCGGAGCGGGCATTCGGAAATCGCCGCTTGGGCCGCGAACGACTCGACGAATGGCTGCATACCGTTGGATTGAAAGGAGAAAACATCGCCGAATCCGTTCCGGAAGAGTTCCGCGAAACGGGATTCCGTGTCCGGCAGCCGGAGAATACGGCGGAGTGGAAAAAGTGGCGAAAAAACGCTTTGTATATGTGTATTGTTCTGGTTGCCGGAATCCTCATGATTGCAATCGGAATTGCTTGTAAATTCCTGTGGATGTTTATAATTGGAATGCTGATCCTATTGCCGGCAGTGTTGTTTTTCGCCGTCCGTGGAGAGTTGCTGACACGGCGGAACTTTCTCCGGAAATACGATGGTGTCACATTTCTCCCCGATGGACTGCTCCTCACAGGCAGCAAACCGAAACGAATTTCACGCAGAAAAATCCATCAAGTTACATTCTCGACTGCATGCGAAAACAAAGAAGAGATTCTGATCGCGGATTTTTATTTGAAATCGCTGCTGAACACCGCTGCCCTGGCTTTTCAGCTGCGTTCGGATTATTTCACCGAACCGGAGCGCTTCGCCGCGAGTTGTCGGTTCTGGCATAAAACATTATTTGATCAGGAGGAGAATCATGGCTCTGGGATTTAGTGTGACCTTGTCAGAGAAGGAACGGCTGGGGAGCTTTCCGTGTTCGCTTGAAATCGAACGCGTTCTCCATGCTCTCGAAAGCATCCGGAACGAGGATTTCGGGATTCCCGACCTTGCTGTACAAAGAGGGATCTGCTCCGCGGCACGGCCGACTTTCACCGCGTCGTATCTGAAGGCGAAATCATGAACGACCTGGAATGTCTGAAAGGCTCTAACAAAAAAATATCTACCTTGCCATTCTCGGCAGGAAGAGGATCCGGTATGATAAAAAGGATGGTATTGATTACTGATATACTGATTTTGCTGCTGTTTGGCCCCGGAATTATTCTGTTATGTCTGTATTGGCCTGTCTTTATGAGTAATATGAGGATATTGCGCAATGCAGGATTCATTGTCGGTGGAGTCTGGACACTATTGGGTATCTGCTTCTTCCTTAACGTTATTTCCCATTATAGGAAACGCTTGGAATATATTTCATTGATCAAGTTTATGAATCACTTGAAACAGGTACTGGAGCGTTCCTGCAAACGTAGAGATGTCATGTCTTTTTTGAAAAAATATACCCGGGATGTGTACCCTGTAGATACTGTCAACCCAGTGATATGCCATTTTTGCAGGAATGATGTATTTCAGGCATATTATGAAGACGGTAATGGTTCCGCGGCAAAATGTTGTATTTGCGGAAAAACTCATTATCTGCTGGATAGCGGACAACATTGGGCTGGCACTCCGATCATGTTTACTTGTCCAAAATGCGGCGCATTGTCGGTAAATTTGTGGGTCGGGTTATCACATCATAAATCAGGTGATATCAGATGGGTTTATATTCTTTTTCAATGTCCCACATGTCATGCCTTGGATATCATGCTTGAATGGGAAGCGAAAGCAGCCCCATCACACCCGAAAGAGGAGAAATGAAACGGAAATAAGTTGCAATTTTTTTGATTTAAAGGGGACTGTTTACCAAGGAGAATCGTAGATGAAAACTGAAAATCCCATTATTCTTAACACCGGTGGAATTGGTGCAGTCAGCATCGATATGACCCATACAAACTGCGCGTGTAAATTGATCTGCGACTGCGAAGATGAGAATTCAAAGCCGCTGAAGATCATAATAGAATTCTCTCTGGTTACGGCGTATCGTTTTACATGTGAAATGTACTGCGGCGGATTTCCGGATGGCTCCTACGATGCAATTCTTGAGGTAAAAGACTCGGATTGGTTGAAAACTGTATGTGCAAATGCCCCGAGGGGACATAAGTCTCCATGGCGGCAACGTCATTTTGCAATGTTTCTTGGAAGTTGTGGCTGTTACGAATTTATTGCGGATGATGTAACGGTAAAAAACGAATATTACAACGGCAGGCAAATGGAATGCGGCTGTATACAAGAATAGAGGAGTGATCCATGTCCGGCACGTTTGGAATGACAATTCTGATTGACTGGGGGACCGATACTTTGCGCTGGAGTGCGGAAGATGAATCATTCTCCATGCCGAATCTGGCGGTTTCGGTCTCCAACAGACAAAAGGTCTGCGCAGTCGGTAACGAGGCGGCGACTTTGCTTCGGGAACACCCTGAACTCCATGCACTCGTCCCGCCGCGGGGCATCCTCTTTGCCGATACGGAAGCGATTATTGCCCAGCTGCATGAAATCCGGCAACAGACGGTTCGAGAGAAGCCGTGGTGGAAGCGTTTGCTGCTGCCGAGGATATTTGCCGCCGTTCCGCTTGGGACGACCGAATTCGAAGCCCATGGATTTTCCCCCATTCTGAAGCAGGAGGGGCAGAGTGTCATTCTGATTGAGGCTCCCACGGCGGCGGCCGCCGGATGTGGGTATCGCCCGGAAGAGGAAACCCCGTTTGCCGTACTGGACCTCGGTGCGGGCTTCACCCAGTTTGCGGTATTGCGAAATGGCGTCATTCTCTCCTCCGGAGTGCTCCGGCGCGGAGGCCGCGATCTGGATACGGCACTGAAACGATACTGCCGGAAACAGTCTGACGCTGATCCTTCCATTGCAGAAGTGAGGGAGGCCAAAACCATCTGGAACCGTCACGATTCTCTCCGAATCGGATCACTGCAACTGGAAAAGTCCGAACTCCGGAAACTCTGGACTCCGTATTGGGAACAGGTCGCACAGATGATCGAAGAGACATTAAACGATCCCGTTCTTCACCGTGAAGTCGCCGAGCGTGGTGTCACCATGGTCGGCGGTCTGTCGCAGATGCCGGGATTCGGCGAGTTTCTCTCGGAACGGCTTGGCATGCGCTTCCAAACAGCGAATAATCCATCCGGGGCGGTTTTGCACGGTCTTGAAAAGCTGTTGCCGGAATTATCGTCCAAAGTATGGCAACACAGAAGATAGGCGGTTACAATAAGGAATTCCAGAGACAATGAAACTACCATCATTTTTCAAACGGTTCTCCTCTATACGGCATTCTCTTTTCTGCTGTCGTGGTTTTCAAGCTTTCTGGGAAAATCGCGAAAAAAGTGGAATGTCCATTGAAGTCCATCAGCGCGATGGAAAGCCTGAATTCTGGTTGCAGATGCGAGTCGTGGATCAAGCGCAAGAGGATCTTTTTCGCCGCATTGAAAAAGCAAAACGCCTTGATCTTGAACTGTTGCCTGAAACGGATCAAAATCGTTCCTGCGAAGTAATTTTGTGGACGGAAAGCAGGATTTTCCATTGTCCATGGTGTGGCAAACGATTGGAATCTTTTTATGCGATGGACTGGAAATCACTGTTTTCGCCAGTGCCGGAACATAAACTAAAACTTTCCTTTGGAGAAAATAAGTGTGACATTTTAGCAAAAGTGAAATGCTATCCAATTGAGGAAGGTGGAAGCAAAACGTCTATCATGACCGGTATTTACCCATGTGCAATGTTTATTGAAGATGCACAGACTGGATACGATTGTCGTCTTCTGTTGGATGGTTTCACAGCGATATCTCCAAGTGATGAAATCACTGTACCCATAGTTTTCTCCTGTCCGGAACTTGTGTTGCCACATCTGACAACAGGAACTCGTTTCAATTTATGGAAAGTTGGATTCAAGGCTAAGGGAGAAGTACTGAAAATAAACCGGGATATAGATTTACTGATTGATGCGTTGACAAAACTTGAAGACAGAGAAAATGCCTTTTTTCTACTGACAGCTCTTTATGCTAATGCGACAGAAACAGAACGAAGTAGAATTCGCAATGGATGGGATTTTAGTGTTGAATGGTTATTTCCCAATCCATTTCGTTTGGCCTGAGACAGACTGATATACTAAAAGTATTTCAGCATCAGGCCTTGCATAACAAACTTGAAAAAGGCATAGATTTGCGTAATAAACGATTAGAAAGGCAACTAAGATGAAAGAACTTAATGCTACATCAATAAATTTTTTCAAAAATCAAATAGTCTTGTCGGGTAAATTCAAAGAAAATCTAAATTTTACGTTAACATTAAATGATGATGAATCTTTATTTGAAATCTTTGAAAATAACTTTTTGATTGAAACTCATTTAATTGATAAAGATAATTACTCACCTACATTGCAACACGATTTAACTGACGGGACTGCAACGATCATATTTGCAGACTATAGTTTTACTTTTCCTGAAGCTCTACTATATCCTAACAGAGTAGAAAAAAGAAAACAAATATTATCATATATATATAAATTTAACAAAAAAATAGAATTTATTAACAATAATGCGCAGAAAGATAGTAATGCTAAATATAAATCGTTTCAGGAGCTTCCTGAAATTCTTAAAGCAGTGATTTGTTCTGAGCTTAATTCTGGAGAAATGATTCCAAACGAAATTTTTGTAAATACAAAATATGATGAATTGAAAAATCAAACCATCCTTGAAGCAATGAATACTTTGATAGAATCACATAGCGAAGAAAAGGCAACATCAATTATACGCCAAAAGATATTAGAAAATCCTTTTGCCTATTAAGTCACGCCCAAAGAGTGGCTTATTGCAAAAAAACAAAACGAGTCGTTACGCCAAGTGGTTCCAATTGGAGATGAAAAAAGGTCTCCAGAAGCTCTCCGGAACTATTGCAAGGAATTTGAGGTATTGAATATGCTTGATTTGCCTGCTGCCATTTATGGTGTAGAAAAGATTTTGGTTCATTATCCGGATATTTGCATTCGAACCTTAGAAATTGTGCCTCCGAATCCGAAAGCTCGAATGGTTTTGAATTCCATTCCGGATACGGAAATTCCTCAAGAACTTTTTCAATTGTTTGAAACCACGGAACGGTGTAGCTTTCGCTGGATTGATCCGTCAAAAAAAATATTTGACGGAGACTTCTATTATGGAGGTTTTACTTTATTGTCTCCCTTGGAAATTACCAGACAATTTCATGAATTCCGGGAATTTGTGAAAGAAATAGTGAAAAATGGATTGGATCAGGAAGAGGCCGGATATGCGGTCGTGGTAGTCTCTCAGCTGATCCGGTTTGAGAGATGTCCGGGGAGCCATCCG